>Ga0210404_10000527_pt1 | contig 19419 bp, 26 predicted proteins | sample IncBWH28MmetaG_FD_155455 | JGI IMG/M metagenome (GOLD analysis project Ga0210404, IMG submission 155455) | Forest soil microbial communities from Barre Woods Harvard Forest LTER site, Petersham, Massachusetts, United States - Inc-BW-H-28-M | ecosystem: Environmental > Terrestrial > Soil >... | reverse complement strand
TAAGGAACCGTTCGTTGGAAAGAGGGTCAAGTTCTTCTCGCTACAACAGATTTTGAATTATAGCGGCTGTTCACTTTTGCAGACTGAGGCGGTGTGAAGCCTTCTGTTCTTTGTTTGCCGCTGTCGAGATCGTGCTAATTGCCGCACCGTTTTGCGGCGCCAGCCACCTCCTGGCGGCACCCTATGGGATGACTTCAATAAATGCCCACTCCGCTGGACCACTTCGGTCAAACTCAAATCGTGTTTTCCCATTTGCCAGATTTTTAGGAATGCCCTTCCGCACAGAAATATCGTCAATCTCAGCGAAATGCGTTTCGATCTCATCTTTCCAATACACCGCGATGTGTATTTGGCCGTCTAATTTGGACAGCTTAGCCCGCAAATCATAAACGGTCATGGCTTCCCCTCAGTCGTTCTTCGAATCCATTGCGGGGCCTACTTACTCAAGTGATTTGCGGCAAGGATATAACTATTTAGTGTATAAGAGAAGCCTTATACGGAAAACATTGTACAACGGTTTGCTATGGAAGATGCCTTCTATCGGTTAAGCATGGAACGGCTTGCGAGGATTATTGGTCCGTTCGACGCATGACCTACCGTCTCCGTAGTCCTTTTTTCTCCCGTTCTTGGAATCGAAAAGCTTGTCGAACTGTTGTCGTATCCTTCTGTCAATCGAATTGCACGCCGATTTTCATTTTTGTGGTCGTTCCAATTTGTCTGACCCGCACGACATGACCAGTGCAGAGCCATTCGCTTGGCGATTCACCAGCGACGGCTTCGGGCATCTCAAACCTCAGTTCAACAATCTCTCCATCGGGGTAAAAAGAATCCGTCACGAATTGGATTCCTCGCTCTGAAATATCCACAGCCAGGGCTGACTGTTAGGACATCGAAGACTTCCAGACACGATGTTTCAGCGGAACGCTGATTTTGTGACGTATTGCTGAACGGCGCTCGCGGGCAAATTCACGGCGTGCGGCGGGCATAGGACTCCCCCGAAACGAATTTGACTCAAGCGGGGAAGGGGGCGCTTTGACTGGACAAGATCGGCTGTTTTCCACAGCCTGTCAAGTAACAAAACGCTTATTGGACGAAAGTACCGCACCAAACTAGAACGTCGCCTGGGAAAAGTAGCCTTCGGCATCTGGCGGTTGGGGACGTGAAGAGGTCCGTGCCTCGGCTGAAGACAGTCCGGCGCGTCTAAACCAATCACGTCCCGGTCCCGCCCTGAATCGTATAACAACCTTAACAATTACGCGCAGCATGAACCGGGATATTATTACGTACGTAGTTTTACGGATGGCGTCTCTTTGTGGTTGGCGACTTTCTGCGCCGATGAAGCGGTCAGCATCAACATTTTCGAGTGTTACGCTTCCATCCTCGTAAGGATAGAACGCCGCCACCCGTTGAAAAGGACTCTTCAGTCCTCTCGGAACGACCTCGGCTTCTGAAAGCTTGACAGTTGTACCCGCGAAGATCATTGTGATTGTGGCCAAAGATTGAAGGGTCGCTACAGTTTACGTCCTCCAGAACACCACGCTGGAGCTTACTGACAAGCAGGAACGGGACGGCGATGTGTTGGACCAAGGGATTGGGTTCGACACAGGAACTCTCGCCGTCCCCGTTATGATTTTGTTTCCCATTTCCTCTGCCAAAGGGAGTCTCAATGGCAGACCTGTCCTCAGTCGGTTTTTCCGGTAACGAAAGCGAAGTTGACCTAGAAGGTCTGCGGACCCGGCTCCGCAAAATGAATGACCAGGAGTTACGCCGTTTTGGACTGGCGGCTAGGTTCATGTGTTCGCCGGGAGCGAATCTCGGGAAGCCGCCGGGTCAGGTATTCGTGATTCGCTTGAGGAAGCGCAGGCAGAGCAAGAGCGCCGAAACTTAGAAAAGGAACACAAGAGATGACAAGGCAGGAAGGCCGCGCCAATGCTAACCGCGCTCATCATTCTCACAATCCTCGTTATCATCTTGGTCCTACAACTCCTGCTTATCTGGCGGAATAGCCGCAGCCGTGGGCGGTCTTCGTTTCCCCCTCCAAAGAAGATTGAAGTTCTTCTTGTCACTTACGACCTGCGGACGCCGGGCCATAACTACAATCCTTTTTATGAAGCACTGAAGCAACAGGGGAACTGGTGGCACTACATTTCATCAACGTGGCTCATCGCTACAACGAAGACCCCAGAAGAGCTATATTCCGCTGTTGTGGGTCACATAACGACAGGCGATTCGCTGTTAGTGGTAACAGTCAAATATCCTTATTGGGGCTCTCTCATTAAAGAGGCGTGGAAGTGGATTAACAACTGGATTAAACCCTAAGTAGGTCCCGAAAGAGGTCCCAATCAGGTCCCCAACCTTGGTATGCCCTTAACCGGAGGCCGTCATGCTCAAAGACGATGATTCCATTCGCATGCGACTCAAGATTGATGAAGTCTTCGAGCACTATGCGGCGCAGTCCGATTACTACCAGCGAGCAAACATTGCCCAACGGTTCAAAATGGAAGATGCGTTCTATCGGTTGACGATGGAACTGCTTGCGAAGATTATTGGACCGTTCGAAATCGTGCGGTGATCACCCGGGTCCCGACTTTGGATCGTCTTACGAAGGAGTACAAAATGCGCGGATTCGTTTGCCTTGGATTAGGGGTCCTCTTGTTTTTAGCGTGGGCAATAAGCTCTTCGTTGTTCACATCCCCGGCGTTCGAATTCATTTGCTTCTGATTTGTGCGCTCGTATCATTCATGTTTTACACGTTCACTGGAAAACGCGGAGTAGAATGAATTTGCCCTCTCAGACGCTCGCCGGGCGCGGTGACTGGAGCATAACGGCTAGCGCGAAATTCACGAGAAGCAAGGAGGCATATGTAAACCTTATCAACATTACGTTCCTCATCGGGCGAATTATCGCTGGCGGATTCTTCCTGACTTCAGGCATCAACCACTTCGCGAAACTCAGCATGACGGCCGGACAATTCTTGATGCACATGGCGCAGAAAGCCGCACGAGGCTAGCCCGAAACGTTCCACCCGATTCCCTCAAGAGTATGCGGGAACCTCATCCTGTTTTCATTTCGGTCAGCCGCTCAAGCTGTATGGCGCGTCTGCTCAAAGCGTTTTGGAGAGAACCAGACATCCAATAAATGCCGCAGGCGCGGATGCGGTTCATAGCTCGGTCCAATCACGGAAGGTGTCTATTCCACTTTGCAGTAGCAGTACAAGAACTGCTGTGTAGTACCGAAGGGCGTGTTATGAAGTTCGTTAAAACTCTCCACTAACCTAAAACGAACGCCGAACTCATTATGAAGTGATTTCGCATCGTAGCGCATCACTTCAAGTCCGCTGCATTGTGTAGGACCTTCCGGCCCGAACGTGCTGACGATTACGTGCCCACCCCGTTTGACTGCTTTCATCACGTTCCGAACATAAGCAGCACGTTGCTCGATTGAGGTGAGAAAATGAAATACCGCACGGTCGTGCCACACATCATAAGCGAGCGGTTCGAGTCCTACTTGCGTAATATCCGCGACAATCCAGTTGATCTGTGCTGCGAGCGGACCTAACCGCTTCTTCGTCACGTCGAGGGCGGTTTGGGATACATCAAGGACCGTAATATGTTCGTAGCCTTTTGAAAGAAGGTCGTCAACGAGCGTTGATTCACCAGCGCCAATGTCGATGATGGAGGCTGACCGTGAATGTGCTGCGCGTTCGATCAGTGCAATCGACGTTTCAAGGTGCGCCCGATACCAGCTAACCGTTTCTGGTTCTCTGGTCGTGTAGACCTTTTCCCAATGCGTTTTTGCATCCATGTAGAATACTCTCCGATAGTCTACACCGCACCGCGACAGGCGAACGACGGAAAACAGCCATGCAAAAAGTGATCCTCTACAGTCAACCGGGATGAATGTTCTGCGCAAAGGTGAAAGAGTTTCTTTCACAACACAAGATTGAATATACAGACCGCAACATCGCAGCCGACGAGAGCGCGTTGGCTGACCTTGAAAAGCTCGGGTACATGACTACGCCTGTGACCGTTGTGGACGGCGAAGTGGTGATAGGTTTTGACCGCGCTAAGCTGGAAAAGCTACTCCCTAGTTGAAATGTCTTCTGTTCTTGCCTCCGAAAGTTTCTCAATCAACGCAGGCATCACGTCTTCCGCCAGATGATCTAGGAACTGGCTCATCGTGTTGATGCTCTTCGGGCAGGCCGGACATCCAGGCACAACTACGCCTTTTCAAGATCGCCGTTGGTCCAAACCACCGTGTTCTGGCTGTCCATTCCCGCGCGCGGCTTATTGGCCGCACGCAAAGGTATGGCTACCGCAACGAGCGCCAGACTGACCGAGGTACCCAGGCGGCGAATCATGTGGAACGCCGCTACTTCTTCGAAGAGCCTGGAGGAAATTGCTTGAACATTTTATCCACGCCCTTATCGAGGTTCTTGATGTTCTTGTTGGAGTTGTTGGAGAGCGTGTCGCTCGAGCTGCCTCTCCAAATCAGTTGCTTGGTCTTGGTATCGAAGAGATCGACAACTACGGTGCCCACCTTGTACGTATCGGTCGTGGTCGTTGCCTCACCAAAACCTCCGCCACCAAAGCCCCTAAAACCCCAGCCTCCGCCAAACCCGTCGTAAAAAGTATTCAAGGTCTGCTGATTCTGGGTGATCTCCATGGCCACGATTGAAACATCGCCGCCCGAATCCACCCGGGTCCAGCCTTTTGCTACCAAGGCGGCATTGACGGCATTCTTGATGCGATCGACATCCAGTGGATCTTTCGTTTTGACGTGTTTCCACGAATAGGTCTTGTATTGCGCGAAGTTTGCGCCGCGATCGTAGTCGGTCTTCACCTCCTGTGCCGACGCCGTGACCGCGAACAAAAACATCATTCCAATCAAAACGAATACGACTCTTTGCAGTTTCATAGTTCCTCCTTTTCTTGCCTTTTCGATAGCGTCCACACCGTCGGTAGCTTCGCCGCACACTTGCCATCCCGTCTGGCGCTCAAGGACAGCGCGAACACTACCCCGAACGGTGTCGCTGTCATCCACGATTAAAATCGTTCTGGAGCGCGAATCTCTTGCAGAGGGGCGATCGACGACCAATGATTGTTCAGACTGGGGCACTTCACTGAAATCTGTACTCCTCGTCTATTCAAAAACAATACAAGGAATCGTGTAGGTCAATGAGGATACTTGCCTGATTCATTACATTTCCCTTTGGCGGTAACTTCAACAAAAGCGCAGAGTTCGGGTTCGATGCCGCAACCTGTGCAACATCCCGAGGACACCCCACAGGGCCTTCGATATACTCTCGACGTGAACCATCCGCCCATCCTTCTCGGGACCTCATCGTTCACGGCTTCAGGTTGGGAAGGAACTTTCTATCCGAAAGGAATGCGATCCGCCGACTACCTAGCTTTCTACGCGGAGCACTTTCATACGGTTGAGGTAGACTCGACTTTCTACGGCTGTCCTTCTGCTCGCACGGTAAACAATTGGGGCGCTCGAACACCTGAAGGATTCATATTCTCCGTCAAAGTTCCGCAAGTCATCACACACGAAAAAGTTCTAGTCGATTGCGATGCGGACCTGAAGGAGTTTCTCGATGCGATGAGTATCCTCGGGCCAAAACTTGGTCCGATAGTCTTTCAGTTTCCGTTTTTCAATCGGAGCATCTTTCGTGACCGACATGAGTTTCTGGACAGGCTCGTTCCGTTTATCAAAAAGCTGCCCAACTCTCACAAGTTTGCGATTGAAATGCGCAATCGGGACTGGCTCAACGCAGAATTTGCGGACCTGTTGCGAGATCACAGGATGGCCCTCGTTCTTCAGGACCGATCATTCATGCCCAACCCGGCAGAACTTACATTTGACCCGATTACTGCGGACTGGACTTATATCCGATGGCTCGGTGATCGCAAAACTATCGAAGAGCAGACAACGACGTGGAACAGGGTTGTGGTAAACCGCACCGCTGAACTCACCAGTTGGGTCGACTTCTGTTATCAGATGAGGAAGCGCGGCGTAATTGTGTTCGCCTATGCCAACAACCACTATGCGGGTCACGCTCCGGCGACAATCAAACAGTTTCAAGACCTGTGGCGAGCGAAGGGACTGCCGGAACTCAATAAACCACTGCGAAGACCTCCAAAGGAATCGTTGTTGTTCGAGTGACTGAAATATTTTATCTCAGGGCCGATATGTGTAGAATCCGCATAACATATGCTACATGGCTGGGTTCCGTCTGATTCCACACTTCTCGTATTCAAGTACATTGGAAGCACTTTCGCCGCTGCTTACGGCGTTTATGCGACGGTTACCGATTTCAAAGAAGAGAAACAAGGGAAAAAGGTTCTGTCAAAGAAAGGAGTATGGGGGATAACGCTGTTGTTGTTCAGTATCCTTCTTAACACTTCATCTGACGCATTTAGGGATTTACATGACCGCGCGAAAGCTGACGAAGAAAAGAAGGCGCAAGCAAAAGCTGTTGCAGATCAAAAGCAAGTCAGTGACAATTTGTCAGCGGAACTCAACCTAACGCGCCAATTGAATGCGGACCTTAACAAAGTAAACAAAGAACTGCGTCAGACCTCCGTAACAGCAGGTTTGGCACTTAAAGAAGCCAGTCGTGCTAGCGACCCATTTTCCCGCGCAGACATCAACAAGTTCACGGTCGGCTTTCGGATTCCAACAAATGAACTGGCCATTCAAGAATATCTAAAGCGTATTCGAGCGGAAGCATACCTGAACAAATCTGGTCAGATTGTAGAACCAGAACCGGGTGAGTTGCTGATTTTCACCCCAAATTCCGGTGGTTTTCCAGCTTTTGATAGACCGTCCGAGCTAACACTCGCGATGCGTGCTCACCTGAGTGCGGTCAAACTGACATTTCAAAGGAAAGGAATTGCCCGTGACCTGACGCGAATACCAGACCTTTTGCTTCAGGAGGTGGAGGGACCCTCCCTCGAAGGGTGGATGTTATGCGGACCTGAGTCTAGCGTCGCGTATGAAGTTCCTAGGTCAGACAATCGCAACGACGTAATCGGACTGAAATTTCTTTGCCAAGGAACGAAAATCAATTGGACGGACCGTAGTGGTGGGTTCCGAAGTTATCAGGATTTTGAAGGTGCTACGGTGACGGTCGAATTGTCATCATCAGGGAGGAACGCGCTGACGAACTATGTGCTCAGCGATATTCTCATGATGACTGCCCAAGACCGCAAGATTGAGCTTTCTCAACCCGCGGTTTGCGTACCCCGGGATACCACAGTTTTATCTGGACCACGGGTGGATTGCCTCGGTATTTTGAGGGTGCGATGAAGTCGATTCTTCGCGCCCACTCGATCAAGATTACTGCTTCCAAAAAACTCCTGGCGCGACTTCATTTTGGTCTTGCAACCGCGTAGGGATTGACTGAAGGTCTTCAAGGAAAGCGAAATTTCGAACAGCGTGATGCTGACCAAATGCTCGCGGTGTTAGATGAAATGGCCGAACTTAAAAGGGGTTCACCTGTCGCGCCGGATTGGACCGACGTCGATCGAATCCACTTGTTGCTTCAGGCACGGCGCGATGCCAAACGAGAGACATCGAGAGTATTGGAAGACCTGGGGATCGAGCATTTGAACGTCGGAGAGATTTAATTAAATGGAACAACATCCACCATTGCCACGTGCATTTCGTCCTGAAGTGCTGCGTGCGCTGACCATCAAAGAGTTTCTTGTAATCGTAACCAGATACGGCCCTGAGCAAATAGCGGCCCGAATTGGTTGGGACGATTTTCAAGTGTTCGTCAGGAAACTAGCAAGGCCATAGTTGGGCGCAAGATCAATCAAGAACAGCAACCAATTGAAACGGCATTCTCCTCCGGCGAAACTTCGGAAGGTTGGTACGCGAGAGTGACATTCAAATGTACCGTTTGCGGGCGAAGGAATGCCGTTTTGCTCAAGGGACCCGGCAAGATGTGTCTTCCGTTAGACGTTGAATGTAACTACGGGCACACAACGCAAGTTGTTCCGTATCGCTGGAAGAAAGTTTAAGCGGCTTAGATCGCGTCGTTGGACAGAGTTTCATCACCAATTGGTGTGAAAGCAGGACCGCATCGCCGTGGCGGGAAACACGGCACAATCAAAATGCAAAAGGAAGATATGCAGAAACAAATAGCAGAATGAAGCGGTAGATATGGCGGCAAAAGCGCGGTGGAAGTTACCGCCAACGCCGACCACAACGTTGACGACCACGCCATGCAAGTCGCTCGATGATGTTGTGACACACGATGGTTGCAACTGCGACAAGAGGTCAATCGACTTCATCGGGAAGACCATGAATGAACTAGGATTTGTGTACTTAGATTGTCCGTTTGATGGCGAGCACAACGTATTCATACCAAGTGGACTCGACTCGACGGATGACCAACGCCGTATCGCCGCATTGGATGCGTATTATGCATTTCTGAACAGACTAGCAGACGCTGGCCTGTCCAGAAATGCTGACCAAGTCCATTCATGTATCCACGAATACCTCGACAACGGACTCTCTGGGAAATTGTTCTTTCACCCCGACTTTGAAGAACTTCCGTTCGGTCTTCTAACGAAGAAAGAGCAGAAGGCTTATCTCGACGCGAAAGGCGCAGAGGACCAGGCAACGGCTAAAGCAACTGTTCCGACGCTGCCAAAGAATTCGTTTGTCACCCTGCTGACGGACGATGATGACATCAAGGGCGGCGGTCGCAGGATGGGTAATTATCCGAGACGGCGTCGTCGGCGCTGACATTGGAAAGAAAAGCAAAGGCACGCCGGAAGGACTCCTCGAATATTTGTTGTTTCGAGGCTTCTTCCCAGGCGAGCATAGCCAGCAACTTCTTGTCGTGAAGACCGCTGACAACGTTCATTACTACCACTTCGAGGAAAACAGATTGATCGAAGTAGACTTCGAAAGTGGTAAGAGACAAGCCAACCAACTTGTCAAATATCGCGGCAAGCCGCTTGCTGACACGCCATTTCGTAAGCTTCGTAAGAGCGAAGCGATGTTCGTAATTGCGATGTTGGAAAAGAATGACGTATTAAAGGCAGCGTAACTCCAGCCGCCAGGCGCGGCGGAAACGCGCCAAATAAATCTGTCGGCATTCCACCCATTAAGGCATTCTCGCCATAAATCAGGGCTTCCCGCCATTTCAAGCAGTGGACCATGCGAGCACAAAATCTCACCTCGCCTGGAAAATGGAATTGAACATGATTGGAGTTGTAACTTTCTGGAATAATGCCCGTGGATTCGGGTTTTTGACCGATTCAACAGGCACGCAACATTTTCTACACATCAAGAATTTTGAGCGTGGAAAGACCCCGGTATTGTCGGCGTATATCAGTTTTGTCTTGGGACCGCCACTACAACCGGGGCGAGCACTTCAAGCGGTGAACGCGAAGTGTGCGACCGCTGAAGAGATCAAAGCTCACGCTGAAAAGAGCCTGACAGGGGTCGCGACGTTAGCTGCACCTCAAGCCGGAGGTGTCCAGTGATTACCGTCGAACAGCTAAAGCCGCGTGTCAGCGACATTCTACCAGCATCGGAATCGGCGCAATCGGAAGATGCGTCCGTGGAAATTCCACAGCAGCTATTCGGCGACGGGCCGCTGACTGATGAAGAAACAATCCACACTGTTAAGCAGTGGGTAGCAAAAGACGAAGAAGTTGAGCTATCCGAGCGCAGAACAGTAGAGGAAATGATCGAAAATCTGCAAGCCGCTGCTACTGCAAGAGGTTCAAAGTCCCGGTTACCAGATTTGCAGAGATCGTCTCAACGCATGCACCGAATGCAACGCACAGAAATGAGGATACAAAGCCTCTCACGAAAGAAGTACCGCCGTATCCAATCGAGTTGGTTCCGTTGATTGAGTCAGGGGTTGCGTTTCATGAACACGATCATTGGTTTGTAAAGCATTGCAGAAAGTGCGGAAACTTCAGATCGCAATGCTGTGGCGAAATCACAACCGAGTCAGCAGTACGTCACGGTGAAAAGACTCTCACACAATACGGGAGACAGGCGGTAGGACTAGACCCGATTAAGCCGCCGAAGTCACACGAGCAAATCGAAAAAGAAATAGCCGAGCGCATGAAGGACGCGCCGTGGATGAACGAATTCCGTGGAGTTGATGAACTGCAAGGAAACGGTACGGTCAAAATGTTCATCGAGGAGTTTCTTCCAGAAGGCACAACGCTAATTTGTGGGTTGCCCAAGGAAGGTAAAAGTGTCCTTGCGTTGTCCGTTGCAAAAGCACTGACATCAGGTAAACCACTTTTCGGGAATCCTCGATTCAGCGTTCCTGAAATCGTTCCGGTTTTATATCTAGCTGCTGAAAGTGGCGATGGCGCATTAAAGCTACGATGCGAAAAATTTGGGATTACAAAAGATAAGACTAAATTTATCGCTCGCACGTTGACGCAAGGACCGATGTTCGGACTCGATGATTTGAACATCGAGCAATTGGTCAGAGCGATGCGCCCGGTTGTCATCCTCGAAACTCTTATTAGGTTCAACGAAGGGACAGACGAAGATGACGCAACCGAGAGCCGCAAGTTGGCTCAAGCTATCTTCCGGTTGATCGCATTCGGGGCTAAGGCAGTGATCGGGATACATCACAGCAGGAAAGACCTGAACAAACCGAAGCCGACAAAGGAAGCCGCCGTTAGAGGTTCAGGCGACGGGCTAGCGATGGTGGATGCCGTATGGCTGGTAATGCAGGACGAACGGCTGTTCCAGCAGGGTAAGGGGCCGAATGAGATCGATGTCGTAGGATGGGGCAGGGACTTCAATCCAAGACCTATGCGGCTGGCATTGACCAAGAGGGCTCCGAAAGACCTTCCCGCTACAGTGATAACCTTCGCTCCCGGCATCAGCAGTTGTGTTGACGCAGGGGACTTGGAATGGGTTGATAGGCAGCGGGTAGAAACTCAACGCCAAGACCTAGCCGAGATCATCGAGCAACTTATAACCGAAGACCCGGCCATCAATCTGCCGGAACTGGCAGAGCAGACTAAACACTCGCAATGGGAAATCCGAAAGGCGCTAAAACGTCTGGGATACCAGCGAGCGAGGGGCCAGGGAAATAGCACATGGAAGAAAGTGTGAATTGTGTGAGGCTCACACTTTCCTCACACTTTGATTCTCGCAACCAAGTGTTTGTGTGAGAAAGTGTGAGCTAGTCGCTAAAATTACGCATAACCCCAACAGAATCAATTTTGTGTGAGGATTTGTGCGTATTAGTGTGAGCTTTTCAACCTCACACTTTCTCTTACCTTTGAGTATTTGTGTGTACGCACACAAAACGCCCGACAGCAGGCGATCTCCCGCGAGCCGAGCCGCAGGGTATCGCGCTGTTTTGGAGCGTCCTAGAGCCCGCAAACGCGGGGATTCGATACTTGGTGTTCGGGGAACGCTTGGGGCCTACCCGGGCGAATTAATGCTGTCGTCCGGGACGACAGCTTAAATCCGGAATTGAAGGGACTACAAGGTTTCGAGTAAGCAGGTTAGAAGGTCGAGAGCACCGTCGAGCCCAACTTCCACGAGGAACTCGACGAACAGCCCACGAAACAGACCACGGTCATGATGCCGCGTTTCGGGATAGCTCAACATGCCGTTCATGTGAAGCCCTCGCTACTTTCAGATACGTTGTCCTGTGATGGGAAGTTTCACCCTGCATTGGGAGTCGGAGGGAAGATTCTTGGCCGGAGCCGGGTACACAGCGAAGTCCCACCGCTGAAAAGGTGACAGAATTGTCGTTTTCGCCCTGCAGCGAAGGGTCAGCTAAGTCCTGTATTTCCGTCGATCATTCTTCAGGAAAGATGACAAAATTGGCAAGACTGTCACCTCGGTGAGCAGGCACAAAAAGACCCTCCCAGCCGATGCCAAGAGGGTCAGGGGTACTACATGGAAGATTCAACCAGTGTACTACAACCAAGAGTATTTAGAGAAAGTTTGTTTCCTTGCCCAGTCAGCTACCTCATCCGTCACCGAGCCATAGAACTGGAGGGCCATCCGTGCTGATTGATGCCCTAAGAGCCTGTGCAATCGTTTGGGGATTCATTCCAGCGGCAGACATCGTAAAGCCGAGACCATGACGCATCGCATGCGGGTGTTGTTTGGCAACGTCTAGCCCGGCTTCCTGTGCGGTCTGCGAAAACCATTTGTGGAAGAAACCCCGGCTCAATGGCTTGTCGCTATTCCATTGGGAAGGAAGAGGTAATCGGACGCCTTGCCGCCGGGATCCTTGATGTACGCCTTCAACGTGCGCTGCAGAGCCTTGGAAACCGATGGATCGTGGACCTTGCCGTTCTTGAGCCGTTCGAGGTGGATTTGCGCGTTATCGAGATCAATGTCTTCAATCTTGAGGTTCAGCAGTTCCGAGACCCGCAAGCCGAAAGAGAAGCCGACTAAGAGCATGCATTCGTTCCGCTTGGCGTAGCGATCATTCTTGGCAACTTTAATCATCTGTTGCAGTTCTTCGGGTGTGACGCCTTGGATGTCGCCTTTCTTCCATCGGCGACCGCGTAGGACAAACGAATTTCGGTTGCAGTGGCATCGCGGATTGTGTGGATACCACTTTAACCGATACTGTTGGAGGGCTATCGAGGACTGAGCCGTGTCGTTCGAAAAGCATGTCGTTAGAATGTCCCTAACCCTAAAATGTGGCGTCCTTCCTCCGTGCCTCCATCTGGCGTTTCGTTTCGGAATTCATCTTATTCGGGTCAATCGCCCACATCAGGCTTGGGGTGCCCATCGGTAACTTGTCCTTGTCGGTGTCCCAGACGTGCCACGTCTTGCCATGCGTCGTCCGGATCATTTGCAAGAGCCCCTTTTTCTGCTCCTCCGACATGCCCGGCAGTTCCAGCATCCCACTATCAACCTCGCCGTCGTGCGGGTGCCAGAATTTCTTCTCGGCAACGGGCAAGCCCTGGAAAACCTTGTCCGAAATAATATGTTCCACACCGATCAGATGCGCATTCTTGGTGTTGCCATCGTAAACCACGCACTGGATGAGATCGTCGTCTAGGGATTGACAGTAGTGGGTGACCCGCATTTGCTTCTGCCTATCGGTAGGTAGGTTCGCGTCGCGTTTGTAATTGTGAAAGCCGTCCACATAGACCTGGAGTTGCTCAACCGGAATTCTGGACTGACTTGGGGATGCGGCCTGTTCGCTTCCCTTCGCTGGAGTCTTAGCGAAGAGGCGGGAAGTGGGCTTTCTCGCAGATTTGGGCGGTGCAACGAGCAGTGGGAACCCGAGGATGCAGAGCAGCGGAACGAGGGACTTTCTGGCGGCAAGCATCATGGTCACCTCCTCAGCGACCAGAATTATTTAATCCTAGGGCGCCCAGCCTAATCTTCGTCTTGGCCGGACTCCTCATCGAGTTCACTCTTACCTTTGATAAAGCTCAGTGCCTTTTTCCAAGCTTGATCCGCGACCAGCCGGCCGGTGGCTCTTCCTACGAGATCTGCAAGCTCGAAATGGATTCCTCCATACCGGCGGGATATTCCAGCCTGGTTCGCCGCATCTGTGAAAGTGCCCCAGGAAAGGGTGACTTCTTGTTTGGGTGTCAAACCCGGCTCGGTCTTGGAGCTTCCTACCGGAAACGTCACAGAATCTCCAGGCTGAAACATCTTCTGTTTTCGCCTCTAGTCATGCGGCGAATAGGGGCTATATTCACCGCATATTGCGCGGAGAATAGTTGCCTTTTGCGGAGATTACGGGCTATAATCTCCGCATGAGATGCGGAGAATGAACACCTACATATATAACCAGCCGGACTGGCCCCGCCTCCACTGGAACCGGGAGAGTCTGGCGGAGCGGCTGGCTGCCGTCCGCCACGAGCAAGGGCGCTTGCTGGGTCGCATGGAGGCCCTGGGTTTTAAGCTCCGCCAAGAAGCCGTTCTGAAAACGCTCACCGAGGATGTATTGAAGAGCAGCGAAATTGAGGGCGAACAACTAGACGCCGAACAGGTGCGTTCCTCGATCGGACGCCGTCTCGGAATGGACGTCGGCGGGCTGAAACACGTCGATCGAAACGTCGAAGGCGTCGTCGAAATGATGCTGGATGCCACGCGCCATTACGATCAGACGCTTACGGCAGAACGGCTGTTCGCATGGCATGCCTCCCTGTTTCCGACCGCGCGGAGTGGCATGAGACGGATCCGGGTAAGTGCCTGGCGCGATGACAGCGGTGGGCCGATGCAGGTCCTCTCCGGCCCTGTTGGAAAAGAGCGGGTCCACTTTGAGGCACCGGCCGCGGCAAAGCTGGATGGAGAGGCGCAGGCGTTTCTGGACTGGTTCAATGGAAACACGGAAACCGACTGGGTCGTGAAAGCCGGCCTTGCCCATTTCTGGTTTGTAACCATTCACCCCTTCGATGACGGCAACGGTCGCATCGGCCGCGCGATTGCGGATATGGCTCTTGCGCGGTCGGAACAAAGTTCACAACGTTTCTATAGCATGTCGGCACAAATCCGGCAGGAGCGCGCGGCCTATTACGACATCCTCGAGCAGACGCAAAAGGGAGCGACGGACATCACACCTTGGATGGATTGGTTCCTCGGGTGCTTGGGGCGCGCCATCGAAGGTGCGCAAGCGACGCTCGCCAGCGTGCTCACCAAGGCGCGTTTTTGGGAGAACCTTGCCGATTTTCCGGCAAACGAACGTCAGCGCCTTGTGCTCAACCGCCTGCTGGACGGCTTCGAGGGAAAGCTCACCACATCGAAATGGGCGAAGCTCGCGAAATCGTCGCAGGACACGGCCCTTCGCGACATCCAGCCTCTCGTCGACCGCGGCATTCTTGTCCGAAGTCCAGGAGGCGGCCGAAGCACCAGTTATGAGCTGGCGAGAGTTTCGTCAGCCGCAGATCCGGAAAAAGGCGAAGAGGCACGCAAGAAAGACGGGCGCTCCAAAGAAAGGAATGGAAGGTCGTCTTGAGGCGCATTTTCGCGTCTATGTCGGCGAATCTTGGCTTCAGCCTCCGCTCGGCTTTCCGCGCTGGTTGTGCGACGCGCAGCGAGAAGAGTTCTGCGATCTCCGCAAGTGAGAAGGCGAGTTTCTTGGCACGCCGAATGAATTTCAGTCGGCGCGCTGCCTCTGCGGGAAACAAGCGATAACTGGACGCACTCGGCGGTGGTCTTGGCAGCAAACCTCTTCGCTCACAGAAACGGACAGTCTCTAAGTTGACGCCCGCTTGCTTGGCGAGTCGATGCATTCTTTCATCGTCAGTGCGCCAGAACCGCCGAACCGAGACAACGGAGAGTTAACCTTCGAGGTGTTCTGATCGGAGCAGGCTCTTAACGCGCATTTGAATCTCGTCCCGAATGGCTGTCTTTCCGCTCGACGCTATGGGCGCCTCCACTGGATGAGGAGCCGAACCGGTTTTGTCGATCCGGCTCCTTTGAGCGGCTTACTTACAGGTTTCACTGATATGCTTGATATCCGTGACCCGGAGATCGGCGTATTCACCCCCTCCCGCCTCATTTTTCTTCTTCTCCTCGTTCTCTTCGCGCATCTTCGTACCTGTTACGGTGACCTTGTGTCCGAGATGCTTGGAGAGATCGACGCTCTTGCTGCGGACGCCATAGCGCTTTCCGTCCTCACCGGTGATGGAGTACTCGCCGGCTTCATCGCCTTTCTGCAGGCAGCCGGTGACGGTTAGAGTCTTTCCCCCTTTCGTTTTCGTTTGATCTTCTTGTGCTGTCCAGGCAAGTGAGCCCAAGCCTAAGGCGAGGACACAAGCCAGGACGTACTTAGCCCATGTAGTTGGCAATCTCATATCGGCACCTCTTAACTGAAATATGGGCCGGGAAACTCGGTGCTATGCACCGCGCAACATAACAGCATAGGCTGACTCCCGGTTAGTCAGGTGGATTCAATGGGTCGACGCAACACTAGCCGAAATCCACTTACAGGGCCTAAATGGTTAAGAGTCGTCCGCGAGCGTTGATTCAAAGGAAACACCGTCCTGGCCAGGGTCTGATTGAGTACAGCCGGACAAAGCGGTTCTCCATGGGAAAGTGCTGTCGGATCAAATGACTAGATGGTGTTGTATCGACCGCTTGAGCCCGCACAGCTAATCGGACAACTGATTTTGAAAAGCTTTTCTCTCGACAGAACTCCCACAGTTCACAGGCCAGACCACTCTGGACGCGAAGTAGATCCGAGCTAATATGAAACAGATGGATTCGGCCTGCCGTCCGGCCGAGGAACGTAAGAATGGAGCGAGAAAAGTTCGTCAAACTTGTGGAGGAGGCGCTGGGCGCGCTGCCTACGAGGTTTCGCAAGCGAATTCACAACGTCGCAGTTCTAGTCGAGAGCGTACCTCCCGAACAGGTGCCACGCAGAGGCTCGCGAAGTGCAGGGATCAGGGATTCGGACGATGCTGAGAAGTTGGTGCTCGGTGTCTTCAAAGGTGTACCAAGAACTAAGAAAAGCGTGTTTGACCTACCTGCGGGTCCCGATCGCATCGTGCTCTATCAGAAGAACATCGAGGCCGTCTGCTCCAACGAAGACGAAATCCGAAAGGAAATCCGCCTGACAGTACTCCACGAACTAGGCCACTATTTCGGGATGACCGAAGCTCAACTAGGAGATGTCTAAGTCACGCACCTGGTCAATTACTGTGTGGGAAGCGAATGGTTCCGACAGAAGGAGTCACGTGTCCGGTTTGCGCGTTTATCGATGACCCGAACGGATGCTGGAGCTGAAGCCCTGGCCACCTAAAGGCTGTTCAGGAACTCCTGGACAGCGGTGCGGTATTGAGTTGGGGCGACGAGGGAGGACTCTTCGTGGCAGTAGCCGTTGATTTGAAGAAAGTTTTTGGGAGGAAGGGCAGCGTCGTAGACTTCCTGGCCGAATCGAAAGGGAATGACGGGATCCTGAGCGCAGTGGACGATCAAAATGGGGGCGTGGATTTCCTTTAGCCAGGCTTGCGTATCGAGCTGCCCGTGTGCAAGAAGGCTGACGCCCGGGAGAAACCAGAAAACTTTGCGGGCAACTCGAGAGGCGGAAGGAAACGGAGCCTCAAGAACTACGCCTGCGACCTGGCGGCCGGCGGCCAAGTGGGTGGCGACGGCGGAGCCGAGGGATTGGCCGAAAGAAATGATCGCTTTGCGGTCGATACGTTTTGTGTTCACGAGGTATTCGTAGGCCGCTTCGGCATCGCGGTAGATGCCAGCTTCGTCCGGTTTTCCTTCGCTGTGGCCATAACCCCGGTATTCCAGGGCTAAGATGTTTGCGGGTGTGCTGCGGAGAAATTCATAGGTAGGTGCTCGGTTGGCGATGTTGGAGGCGTTGCCGTGAAACGCGAGAAAAGTGAATTTCGCATTGTCATGGGGAATCCACCACGCGTGTAGCTTGACGCCGTCGGAGGCTGTGAGCCAAACGTCTTGAACAGGCAGAGCCCGAGGATGCCAGTCGCCGCCGAGGCGATCGGGATAGTTCGGGAAGAAGATCAAGCGCGGTTCAAAAATGCGGACGAGCACTAAGACCAACACGTAGGCGACGAAAATTGCGAGAAAGAGGTTCAAGAGACGACTTTGAAAGAATGTTTTTGAGGCATTCGGGGCTTCCATTGTGTAACGCGAGAATAGTCGAGCGACGGCGCGAAAGTAAATGCGTGAGTTGAGGAACGGTTGCCGGGGGTAGGTCAGGCCTGATGCGGAACATTGCTCCGATAACTTCCGATGGGCAGGCATAGGACGGATCTGGCGTGCTTCGCCCGCACATACTCGTCCTCCGAGTATTCGACTTCTCGAAATCTTGTTCCGCTCTACGCTATTGAGCTTCTGTCCATGTGTTCGTGCAGCCGTGGCGACGAGGATGTCCTGAGTCGCCGGAATCTCGGATTGTCCTGCTGCGCGGCGAAGCGACCGCTGCTCAATTTTTACTGGATCCTTAAACTGAAGGCTGCGGTTCCTGTATGTCGCGCTTGTAACTCCCGTATTGTTTGAATGCATAAGTCATGGAGGAGCGCTTGGTGTACAAAAGCTGAACTCAGCGTCCCGCTGATTCAGAGACAACCAAGGAGGCTCCCCATGCAGAGTATGTATTACATCGGACTGGATGTTCACAAGAAATCGATCAGCTACTGCGTGAAGGACGGCAGCGGCCGTATCCACGCAGAAGGCGCAATTCCTGCCACACGATCAGATCTGGATAGATGGATGAGGACGCTTCCGCAGCCGTGGACCGCAGCGATGGAAGCCACCCTATTCACGGGCTGGATCTACGATCATCTGAAGCCCCACGCTGCCGCACTGAAGGTGGCACATCCGCTGATGCTGCGCGCCATTGCCGCAGCCAAGAAGAAAAACGATCGGATCGATGCCAACAAGATCACCGACTGCCTGCGCTGTGATTTTCTGCCGGAGTGTTACATGGCCTCGACGGAGATTCGGGAACGCAGGCGCACGCTGCGGTATCGTAATCTGCTGGTGCGTCAAGCCGTGCAGCTAAAGAACAAAATCGCCGTTCTGCTGATGGAGGCCGGCGTGAGCTACAACAAACAGAAGTTGCACAAGGTTGGTTACTTCCGCGAACTGCTGGCGACGAACCAGGACATCGATGACGGGCTGCGGTCCCTGCTACGGATGTGCCGCGAAACGGTGGTGCGCCTGGGGAGGACGGAAAGCCCTTTGGTGCGGTCGCTGGGGCGCGATCCGCTCTTGGTGAAACGCGTGGAGCGGCTCATGACCATTCCGGCCGTCGGCCCGGTCACGGCGCTGACCTGGGTACTGGAAGTTGGCGACGTACGGCGCTTTTCGTCGATCAAGAAAGCCATCAGTTACTGCGGGCTCTGCGGAGCCGAGAAAAGTTCGGCCGAGGCCATCAAGCGCACCCCGCTCTCCAAGCAGCGCAACAAGCATCTGCAGAGCGTGCTGATCGAGGCGGCCAAGCTGGCCCCGCGACGGAGCCCCGAGCTGGCCTTGGTCTACGACCAGGAAAAACAAGGGCAACGCGAACCGAGCGACCCTCGCGGTGGCGCGCAAGCTGGTGGCCTACCTGCTTGCCGTAGATCGGCGCCAAAAAGAATTTCTAACAGTAGAAAGAGAAAACCGCACCGCCGCGTAGCACGGTGCCGAAAATATCAGGATCTCCTCAGCGCGCTACCTGCCAGGTCTCGTCAGTTGCCGACTGGGCGACGGAGCGTAAGCTCCCGAGGCCCCCATCGAATTGTTTCGAGACTGGCAGGGGACACAAACTCAATCTTCTGTTCAAGACCACTCGCTGGTCTGAGACAGCAAATGGATGTCTGGTTCTACATCGAAAAAGGAACCACTGCCGAGAGGCACGAACGCGAGCTGACGAACCTGAAGGATTTCTTTCCCGCGCTCCTCCCAAGCGCGTCAGGAGAGCCTTTGCCCTCTTGACACGGACTTATCATGGATGTCGGCAAACCGGAAGTT
>Ga0210404_10000525_pt1 | contig 19468 bp, 20 predicted proteins | sample IncBWH28MmetaG_FD_155455 | JGI IMG/M metagenome (GOLD analysis project Ga0210404, IMG submission 155455) | Forest soil microbial communities from Barre Woods Harvard Forest LTER site, Petersham, Massachusetts, United States - Inc-BW-H-28-M | ecosystem: Environmental > Terrestrial > Soil >... | reverse complement strand
GTGTTACATAAATAAGTGACACATGAACCTGTGTATGGTATATAGGCTCATGTTCACTGCCAAAGAGCCGTTTGAATTGCTTCCCGAAGATCAAGCTCACTTGCAACAACTGCTTCGATCCACCCGCCTTTCGGCGGGACTCGCCCGGCGGGCTCGGGCGTTGCTGCTGTTGGCCGAGGGTGAGTCGCTGCGTCAGATTCAGGCCCAGACCGGCATGAGCCCCCGCCGCACTCTGCACTGGAAACAGTGCTGGAGAGAAAACGGACTGGACGGGCTGTTGGATGCGCCGCGTGCGGGACGCCCCCGGAAGGTGACCGCCGCGAAACAGGCCGCCATGGTGGCCGCCACGCAAGCCTCTCCACCTGGGCCGATCACCCACTGGTCCAGTCGTCGTTTGGCCCGACGCTGGGGCGTAAGCCACGTCACCGTGATGCGCCTCTGGCATAAGGTGGGGCTGCAGCCCCATCGCCTGAAGCGTTACATGAGCAGTCCCGATCCTGATTTCGAAGCCAAGGCCAAAGACATTCTCGGTCTGTATCTGCATCCTCCGGAAAAGACGGCGGTTTTCTGTATCGATGAAAAAACCGCGATTCAGGCACTCGATCGTGCGCAACCCGCCTTGCCACTGCGACCGGGGCGCCCGGAACGACACACCGTCGAGTATGTGCGGCACGGAACCGTTTCGCTGTTTGCCGCCCTGGAGGTCCACAGTGGCAAAGTCATCGGCCGCTGCGCGCCCCGCCACACCAGCGAAGCGTTTGTCGAATTTCTGGACCAAGCGGTGGCCGCGCATCGACGCAAGACGATTCATGTGATCCTCGACAACCTCTCGGTTCACAAGACTCAGGCGGTGAAAGCTTGGGCGGCGAAGCATCCCCGCGTTCAGTTCCACTTCACCCCCACCTACTCCTCTTGGCTCAATCAAGTGGAAATCTGGTTGGGCATGATCACCCGCGACTGCATCCGTCGCGGCATCTTTCACTCCGTACCCGATCTGACCCACCAAATCATGAACTACATCCGACTCTACAACCGCAACGCCCAGCCATTTCACTGGACCTACTCCAACCCGAAGAAACGCATTCGTGTGTCACTTTCTTCGGTAACAGAACACTAGCCGATGCCTTACCGTCCACGCGAGCTCGTCATACGCGCGCGCGAAGCCGCCAGCGTGCTGCTGGCGACGCTCGACCACAACGAAATGGTCGGCCGGTTCCTCGATATGTATGCGGCCGAGCATCGCCGCCCCGGACGCGCAGACCAGCCCGCGTTTTATCGCGAACAGCTACAGATCATTCGCCGCGAATCGATTCTTGCAGCGGTGATGCGGATTGAGGGGGCGCTGCCGGCGCGGCTGAAGGTGAGCGTGACGGTGCGCGGCGGCTCGCGGTCGGCGAAGGGCAAGAAGAAGAAAAGCAAGAAGGCGGCGCGCGCCAAGGGGAAACGCAGTTCCTCCGGAGTCGATCTGGCGATTCCATTTCTGGATCTCTTTCGGGAGGAGTTTTTCGTAGCGCTGGGGCAGGCGCTCAACTGGACCAACCAGGATGCACAGGAATTCTGGCGCGATCTGGAGCTGTACGAAATGCTTACCGCGCGCGAGCCTTCGCGGGCGTCGCGCCGCGCGGCCGCATCCGGACCGTTCGTGGACCGCGTGGCGCTGCTGCTCGATCCGTCGCTCATGGAACAGGCCCGCCGCGCCGCGGGCAAATTTCAGATGGAAATCAACGCGGCGGCGGACCGCGTGTTGCGGAAAATTTTCTCGCGCCGCCGCGTCAATTGATGCCTGGTTTGGTATTTTGCCTCAGGGCCGTGCTTCGAGCACGATATTGAACGGAGTCTCCGCCGCTCGCCGCACGCGTGTGAATCCCGCCGACTTCAGAATCTTCGACAGGCGGCCCTCTCCCGCCTGCGCGCCCAGTCCGAGCCCGACTTCCTGCGAAAGCGACGCCGGCGTGCAAAGCATCGTCGAAGCGCCGTAGAAAAGGCGGCCGATGGGATTCAGATTGTCCTCGAGTTTGTCGTTCGCGTAAGGCTCGACGATCATCCACGCGCCGCCGGGATCGAGCGTGCCCAGCACGTGCCGCGCTGCGCCCTCTGGATCGCCCATGTCGTGCAGGCAATCGAAAAACGCGACCAGGTGATATCCCTGGCCCGGAAAATCCTTGGCTTTGGCGACCTCAAATTTCACACGATGGCCCACGCCGGCCTTCGCGGCGGCCGCCGTGGCCAGCTCGATCGAGCGCGGATGATAGTCGAAGCCGGTAAAAGTGGATTTCGGAAACGCCTGCGCCAGCAGGATCGTGGACGTGCCCAGGCCGCAACCCACGTCGGCCACTTTCCCGCCCTGCTTCAGTTTCGACTCGATGTCGCCGAGCGCGGGAATCCATTCGGTCATCAGGTGCGCGCGATAGTTGGGACGGAAGAAGCGCTCGGTGCCGGCGAACAGAGCAGGATCGTGCTCGTGCCAGCCCACCCCTTGGCCGGTGCGAAAGGCCTCCGAAATTTTCTCTTCGTCCCTGAAGCAGGCGCCCAACATTTGGAAAAACCCCGGAAGAAACACCGGACTCGATTCATCCGCTAGCGCCATCGCCTGCTCGTTAGGCAGCGTGAATTTTCCGGTGGCCGAATCGTAGGTGACAAACCCGCCGGCAGCCTGCGCCGACAGCCATTCGCGGACGTAGCGCTCAGTAGTCTTCGTTCTGGCGGCCAGTTCGGCGGACGTCATGGGCCCCGCGCCGGCCATCGCTTTGTACAAACCGAGTTTATCGCCGACGATGATCAGCGCCGCGTTCATGGCCGCGCCCATCTCGACGACTGCATTCATCACGAACTCGTGCAGCTTCGCTTCGTTAATCGCTGGAGACGCAGAGGTGCCCATAAAACCTCCTTCGCAAGTGACTAGGAAAATGCCGGGATACCCGTTAGGGAATATTGGGAAAACGCGCAGATTCTACCTGTGCTGTTCTAGCAAGTCAACGTTCGCTAAAGCCCCGCCGGACGCGCGGCTTTGGTATTCTCGAGTCCGTGCTCTACTTTTTCTATCTTTTGGTGGTCGTGCAGATTGCGCTGGGCCTGTACTCGCTCTGGGACGGGTACGAATGGTTCCGCGTGGTTCGTGGACGCCTGTCTTCGCACGCGGGATTCTACGCGCCGACGGCCGCGCTGATTTGCCCGTGCAAGGGTTCCGAACCGGGGCTCGAAGACAACCTGACGGCGATGACCCGGTTCGATTACGCCAACTACGAGATCTATTTTTCGCTGGCCACCAGCCTGGACCCGGCCCTCAAGATCGTGGAGAAGGTAAAGGCGGCCAGTCCGCGTCCCGTGCACATCGTGATCGCGGGTCCGGCCGAGGATTGCGGTGAGAAGGTGCACAACCTTCGCCGCGCGGTCGAATCGCTGACCGACAATTTCGAAGTCATCGTGTTCACCGACTCCGATGTGCGCTTGCCGAAAGGCTGGCTCGGCAAGCTGGTAGCACCGCTGCAGGATCCGCGCATCGGAGCCACCACGGCCTACCGCTGGATCATCCCCAGTCGGACCATCGGCGCCGGCGGCTTCGCCAGCGCGCTGGCTTCGGCCTGGAACGCGTCGGTGGCAACCATGCTGGGCCGTCCGCGCGAGAATTTCTGCTGGGGCGGCGGCACCGCCATCCGGCGCAGCACGTTCAACGACGCCCGCGTGCTGGAGGCCTGGGAAGGCGCGGTCAGCGACGACTTTGCCCTGACCCACGCTCTGGAAGCGGCCGGCAAGCCGATTGTGTTTTGCCCCGAATGCATGGCGGCGACGCTGCACCCCTGGACCGGCACGACCCTGCTGGAATTCACCAATCGCCAGATCCTGATCACGCGCGTCTACGCGCCCAAGCGGTGGGGCATGGGCATGGCCGCACACCTCGGCTACGTGGTCACGCTGTTTTTTGCCGCGCTGGTCATCCTGGCGCAGATGGCGGACGGCGATCCGTGGATGAATCTGGCGCTGATCGCTTTCGTCATCCCGTTCCTGGCGGTGCTGAAGGGCGTGCTGCGCACCATCGCCGCGACAGAAATGCTGCCGGAATGGAAGGTCCAGCTCGGGCAGTGGAGTTGGGTTTGGACCGCGCTCGGGCCGGTTGTTCCGTTCCTGTTCGCCTGGAATTTCATCTCCTCGCTCATCTCCCGCCGCATTCGCTGGCGCAATATCCGCTACGAGTTGGTCTCCCCCAGCGTCACCCGCGTGCTACAAAGATAGATTTCGACGCGCCGTAATATTCTTTCTCTCCAGGCGTAGTCATCTGTAGAATCACGCACAATCCATCCTAGCGGAGGCATCCCGTGGCCAGCGCGACCCTGCAGCAAGCGCCTGAAGCGCCCGAGAAGGTGAATGTTTTTGGGCGACTCGTGGGCGTGATTTTCAGCCCGAAACAGACATTTGCGTCGATCGCCCGCCAGCCAAGCTGGCTGCTGCCCGCCGTTCTTTTCTGCCTCTGTACGCTGGGCGTCGTGGGGGCTTTCGGCTCGCGGCCGGGAGCGTGGCGCGCCTATATGGAAAAACAATTCGACAACTCGCAGCGCGCCCAGCAGCTCACGGCGCAGCAGCGCCAGCAGGCACTCGAATTGCAGGTGAAATACGCGCCGATTGCGGCCTACCCCGAAGTGATCATCGTGGATTTTCTGGTCCTGCTCATCATCGCGGTGGTTTTCTGGGGCGCGTTCAGCGTGGGCGCGGGCCTCAAACTCAATTTCAAGACCTCTCTGGCGATCACGGCGCATGCCTATGTCCCGTTCATCTTCAGCAGTTTGCTGGCAATTATCGTGGTTCTGCTGAAGGATCCATCCGAGATCGACCTCAATAACCCGCTCGCTTCCGACGTGGGTTCGTTTCTGCCGTTGGGCACAGCGAAGGGCCTGGTGGCGGCTGGGCATTCGCTCGACATTTTTTCGTTCTGGGTGATCGCTCTGTTCGCCATGGGTTATAGCGCGGTGAACCCGAAGAAGCTGAAATTCGGCGCCGCTCTGGCGTGGGTCATCGGCCTGTGGCTCATCTACGTAGCCATCAAGGCCGGGCTCACGGCCGTCTTCACCTGATACACTTCGCCGGATGGGTTTTCATTTCGAGGTTCTGGCCATTGATCCCACCGGCGCGCGTCTGGGCCGCCTGACCACTCCGCACGGCGTGATCGAAACGCCGGCGTTCATGCCCGTCGGCACGGCTGCGACCGTCAAGGGCCAGACGCAGCGCGATCTCGAAGAACTCGACGCGCAGATCATCCTCGCCAACACCTATCATCTATTTCTTCGTCCCGGGCACGAGCTGATTCGCACGATGGGTGGGCTGCACCGGTTCATGTCCTGGTCGCGGCCGATTCTCACCGATTCGGGCGGCTTTCAGGTGTTCAGCCTGAGCAGCTTGCGCCAAGTGGCGGACCAGGGCGTCACGTTCCGCTCGCATCTGGACGGCTCCGAGCATTTTCTCTCGCCGGAAAAATCCGCGGAGATTCAGATCGCGCTGGGCTCGGACATCATGATGGTTCTCGACGAGTGTATCGAGACGCCATCGGAGCCATCACGCGCGCGCCAAGCCGCCGCGCGAACTCTAGATTGGGCGCGCCGCTCGCGAGACTATTTCGCCCGCCACGGTGACCCGACCAAGCAGGCGCTTTTCGCCATCGTGCAGGGCGGAACGCAGGGGGAACTCCGTCGCGAAAATGCGGACGCGTTGATCGATCTCGATTTTCCCGGCTATGCCATCGGCGGCCTGGCGGTCGGCGAACCGCACGCGGTCACCTGCGAGATGACCCAGGCGGCGGCCTCGCGGCTCCCGGCCGATCGCCCGCGCTATCTCATGGGCGTGGGAAAGCCCGAGCAGATTTCCGATTACGTCGCTCTGGGAATCGACATGATGGATTGCGTGCTGCCCACCCGCAGCGCCCGCCACGGTTGCCTGTTCACTTCACAGGGCCGCTTGCTGATCCGCAACGCCGAGTATGCAAGCGATCCCCGGCCGATCGACGAGAATTGCAGGTGCGGCGTCTGCCGGCGGTATTCGCGCGCCTATTTGCGGCATCTGTGCGCCAGCGAAGAATTTCTCGCCGTCATCCTGAACACCCACCACAATCTCTACTTTTACCTTGACATCATGCGTCAAATTCGTAAGGCTATCGAGTTTGGGAAGCTGGAAAGTTTTCGTTCTGACCTTCAGGCTCGCCTCACGTAGGCCAACACAAGAGGGCGCTGGGCGACAAAGGCGGAGCAGCTTCTTCGGAATCTGAATGCGTGGCCTGCCGGGCGAGGCAGGGTTACCCACCAGGGTGGAAAAGGCGAAATGATTCTGGGCGCAATCGTTCCGGCGGACCGAGCGTTGCTGGCGCAAGCGCAAGCACCGTCGGGGGCGGGCGGAATCACTCTGTTCCTTCCGCTGATCCTGATCCTGGTGATTTTTTATTTCCTGATGATCATGCCCGCGCAGAAGCGCCAGAAAAAAGTCAACGAGATGCTGAAGAATCTGAAAAACGGCGACAAGGTCATCACCAACGGCGGAATCTACGGCACCATCGTAGGCCTGGAAGATGACGCCGTTCAGCTTCGCATCGCCGATCAAGTGAAGATCAAGATTTCGCGCAGCGCCATCGCTGGACTCCAGCTGGAAAGCAAGGAGAGCTAGCGCCCGGCATGAATTCCCAGCTCAAGTGGAAGTTTGTTTTCATCGCGGCCGTACTGGTGCTCTGTATCTACGGCGTCATCGGCCTGCCGACCTTCCCCACCTCGCTCGCGCAAGTGAAGCAAAACCTCGCCGACCGCATCCACCTGGGCCTCGATTTGAAAGGCGGCAGCCACCTGGTCCTGCAGGTGCAACTTGAGGAAGCCATTGGTCAGCGCTGCGACCAGGCCGTCGATCAGATTAGCAAGCAGATGCACGACAAGGGCATCGCCTTCGCCGAGATTCGCCGCGTGGACGACACCCACATTCTGGTCCGCGGCGTCGATCCCGCCACGTCGGGCAATTTCCGCGACCTGGTCAACAATCAATTCACCGACTGGAGCATGAGTCCGGCGGCCGGTGAGATCAACGGCTACGAGCTGACCATGAAGCCGAGCGTGATCGCCGACGTTCGGAAATCCTCGATGGACCAGTCGCTGGAAGTCATCACTCGCCGCATCAACGCGCTCGGTCTGGCCGAGCCGACCATCGCCTTCACCGGACGCAGCGATGATGAAATCCTTGTCCAGCTTCCCGGCGAAGGGGATCCGACGCGCGCCAAGTCGGTGATTCAGGCCGGCGGGCAATTACAGTTGACGCTGGTGGTCGGCGACCAGACCTATCCCTCGGAAGCCGCGGCTCTCGCGGCCAATGGCGGAGTCCTGCCGCCGGGCACGATGATCCTGCCCGGCCAATCCGATGCCGGAACTCCTGGGCAGCAATCTCAGGTTTACTACATTTTGTCGCGCGCGCCGGTCGTCACCGGAAACGATCTGGTCGGCGCCAACCCCCAACCGGACACCCGAAATCCGGGCAACTTTCTGGTCAATTTCAATCTCTCGAATTCCGCCGCCGCGCGATTCGGGCCGTTCACCGCAGCGAACATTGGTCATCGTATGGCCATCGTGCTCGACAACAAGGTCTATACAGCCCCCGTCATCCAAGGCCAAATCGAAGACAACGGCGAAATCACAGGACAATTTAGCCAGGATTCCGCGCACGATCTGGCACTGGTGCTTCGCGCAGGCGCGCTGCCCGCTTCCATTCGCTATCTCGAGGAGCGCACCGTCGGCCCATCGCTCGGCGCGGACTCCATTCGCGAGGGCGTGCGCGCTTCGGTCGGCAGCATCGTTGTGGTCATGATTTTTCTGGTGTTCTATTACCGCCTGAGCGGTGTCAATGCTGTGGTGGCCCTGATTCTGAACCTCGTGATTCTGGTGGCCTTCATGGCCTACGTCGCGGCGGTGCTGACCCTCCCGGGAATTGCCGGCGTGATTTTGACCATTGGCATGGGCGTTGATTCGAACGTGCTCGTTTTCGAGCGTATCCGCGAAGAGCTGCGCAATGGGAAAGTTCCTGCCGCTGCCGTGGCTACCGGATTTGACCGCGCCTTCCACACAATTATTGACACCCACGTGACCACGGTCGTATCTGCCATATTTCTCTTCCTTTTCGGGTCCGGGACGCCGGTACAGGGGTTTGCCATCACCTTGGTGATTGGCTTGCTTGCTAACGTCTTTACATCGATCTATGTGTCGCGGGCGATATTCGACTACCATCTGTCCCATATGGACAGGCAGGGTCATCTGAGTATTTAGGAAGGTTAGCTCGGTACTAGAACGAGCTCGTTGGGACGCGGTTGCCGGGAACAAAGTCGGCCGCCGCGGTGTCAAAGTAAATGGGGCGGGACTAGGCATGGAATTCTTCCGCGGCGTCAATGTCGACTGGATGGGGAAAGCCAAGTACTTTGTGTCCCTTTCCCTGATACTTTTGATCGGTGGCTGGGCCTCGATTTACATGCGAGTTTCCAAACATCCCGGTGTCATGTACGGCATCGACTTCCGGGGCGGCACCTTGGTGACCGTCCGCTTCGCCGGTCCGCCTCCGATCGATCAAATTCGCAAGGGGCTGCAACAGGCCGGCCTGGCCAATAGCACGATTCAGGGCATCAGCGACACCCAAGCCGTCGGTTCGCAGAACGACGTCCTGATCGGGCTCGAGCAGAACGCCAACGACGAGTCGCTCGACGCCGGCAAGCAGAAGATCCTCGACGTGCTTCACGCCACCTTCGGAACGGACTCCTCCGGCAAGCCCGATTTCAATTCCATCACCCCTTCGGCTCTCGCCGCCGACCTCACCCAGAAAGATCCTCTCGGCATCAGTCTGAATGCCGGCGACCGCTACACTCAACTCGCCAACCAGCTCACCACCGCGCGCGACAAGGATCACGGCGGAATTTTGACCAGCTTCAGCCAGCTGAACGATCTGCCCGGAGTTACGCCCGCGATTACCAACATGCTTTCGGGTAGTTACGCACTCGGTACGTTCGCGATACGCGACGCGGCGATCGTGGGGCCCAAGGTTGGCGCCCAGCTCCGCCACCAGGCTTTCTGGGCAACAATCTATGCCCTGGGCGGCATGTTGGTGTATATTGCGTTCCGTTTCGAGTGGGTTTACGGGGCCGCGGCTGTCATCGCCGTCTTCCACGACGTGCTGATCACGCTGGGTTTCTTTTCGCTTTTTCATTACGAGATTTCTCTGACGGTGATTGCGGCATTGCTCACTCTGGTCGGGTATTCGATGAACGACACCATCGTGATCTTCGATCGCGTCCGTGAAAATCTCCGCCTGATGCGGCGCGAGCCTTTTGCCGACATTGTGAACAAGTCCATCAATCAAACGCTGTCGCGCACCATTCTCACCAGCGGTTTGACCTTTCTCACTGTGCTGGTCCTGTACATGATGGGCGGCGAGGTTCTTCGCGCGTTCTCTTTTGCCATGGTAGTGGGAGTTGTGGTAGGAACGTACTCCAGTTTTGGCATCGCAGCGCCCATCGTGGTGCTTTGGAACAAATATCACGGTGGTCAGGGATTAACCGTCCGCGCCGGATCCGCAGCCCCTAAGCGCGCGACGGCAGTAGCAAGGAGCTAGGCTATGTTCAATCAACTCGTCGTTTCGGGACAGCAGGAAGGAACCCACAAGCGCTGGACGGTGGCCACATCGTTCGGCGTGCAGTTGATCATTGTGGGCATCATGATCCTGATTCCCCTGATCTATACCGAAGCATTGCCCAAGGGCATGCTGAATACATTCCTCGTGGCGCCGGCTCCACCGCCTCCGCCGCCTCCGCCTGCTGCTCCCGTGAAGATCGTGCGGCCGCGCATCGTTCAGCCTCAGACCATGGTCGCTCCCACGGTGATCCCCAAGAAAGTTGAAATGATCAAGGACGAGGCGCCCGATGTCGGCGCGGGCTCGACCGGGTTCGGCGTTGCCGGCGGAACGGGCGACGCGCTCGGCGGCGGAATTCTCAATGGCATGGCTCCGCCTCCGCCACCCAAAGCAGCCCCATCCCGCATCAAAGTGGGAGGCCAGGTGCAGGCTGCAAACCTGCTTCACCAGGTTTTGCCGGTCTATCCGGCAATTGCCAAGACGGCGCACGTCTCCGGCACAGTTCGGTTGCATGCGGTCATCGCCAAGGACGGCTCGATTCAGGAGCTACAGTATGTTTCCGGCCCGGCGTTGCTGATGCGCGCGGCCATGGACGCCGTGCACGAATGGAAATACCGGCCCACCATGCTCAATGGCGAGCCTGTGGAAGTGGATACAACGATCGACGTCGTGTTTTCGCTGGGCGGTGGCTAGAAAAGTCCGGCCCGCTTTGCGGGCCCGGATTGCTGGGGAGGGGAATTCCGACCGGCAGAATATAGCTGCCGCGATCGAGCTGAGCTGACGGAGGAGGATCGAACGTTATGTTTGCTTACGCACTGTTGGCGATGTTTCAGGAGCAGGAGGTCGGCTGGGATCTCATCACCATGTGGCACAACATGGGGATTCCCGCGCGCACCGTGGTCGGTATTCTGTTCATTATGTCGGCGTGGTCGGTCGGTATCATGATCGACCGGGCGCTCATGTACAGCGCGGCACGCAAGCAGTCCCGCGTCTTCGTACAGCAGGTCGCCGGCGCTCTCAAGGACAACAAGCTCGATGAAGCCATCTCCATCGCCGAGCGCAACAAGAAGAGCCACATCGCCAAGGTTGTCGCCACTGGGCTGTCGGAATTCCAGGCGGCGTCCTCGCAGGTCAGCGATGAGGAAGTGATCGAAGCTGCCAAGCGCGGCCTCGAACGCTCCGTGGCCATCGTGCACGCCGAAATGAAGCGCGGCCTCTCCGGTCTTGCCACCATCGGCTCTACGGCCCCCTTCGTCGGCCTGTTCGGCACGGTCATGGGCATCATCAACGCGTTCAAAGGCATTTCCAACCAGAAGGTTACCGGTCTTTCGGCCGTCGCCGGCGGTATTGCCGAAGCGCTGGTCACTACGGCACTCGGCTTGCTCGTCGCCGTGCCCGCCGTCTGGACCTTCAACTACTTCACCAACCGCGTGGAAGCTTTCGACGTCGAGATGGACAACTCCTCCATGGAGCTGATCAACTACTTCATCACGCGCCGCGGCGGAAAGAAGTAACACCCATGGGATATAAGCCTAAAGCGCCGCCGGTGATGGCTGCACCCAACGTCATCCCCATGGCGGACATCATGCTGGTCCTGCTGATCATCTTCATGGTCATTACGCCCATGCTCCAAAAGGGTCTCCCCGTGAATATGGCCAAGGCCGAGAATGCCGAAAAAATGCCCAATGCGGACCGCGACGACGCCATCATTGTCGCCGTCACCCGCGACGGGCACCTCTTCCTCGGCAGCCGGGAAATCCAGCTCAATGAAATTACCGGCGACGTAAAGGACCAGCTCTCCAACCGTCTCGATAAGACGGTGTACGTGCGTTCCGACGCGCGCGCCAAGTATGGCGACGTGGTCAAGGCGGTCGACGAAGTGCGCTCTGCCGGCGTGGAAAATCTCGGCCTGTTGACCGAGAAACCGCAGGGCAAAGTCGCGGCTCCGCCACCCCCGCCCGGCGGCTCGGATTAATCGCACTCGCTATTTAGAGTAAGGAGTCTCTTATGGGAATGGCAGTTGGTGGAACTAAAGACGGTCCGGTCTCGGAACCCAACATCGTTCCGCTGATCGACGTGCTTCTCGTGCTGATCATCATTTTCATGGTCATTACGCCGCGCACCCCGACCGGCCTTTCGACGATCGTGCCGCAGCCTCCCCCGCCCAATCAGAAACAGACGGAACCGGATAACCGCACCATCGTCGTCCAGGTTCTGCCGGGCGGAAAACTGAAGATCAACCAGGACGATAGCAACTGGAACGATCTCGGTCCGCGCCTCTCCGATATTTTCAAGGAGCGCGCCGACAAGATCGCCTTCGTCAAGGGTGACGACGACGTCGAGTTCGCCCAGGTCGCTCACGCCATCGATATCATGCGCGGCTCGGGCATCGATCACGTCGGTCTGATCACAGCCAAGATCGAAGCGGGCCAGTAGCCGCAGCTCGGCTACCTGCCGGTTCATCGGCCGCAGTGCGGCCCAGCTAGGATTGAAGGAGAGCAGGATGCAGCGGAAGCCCCACGCAGTCATTCTTGTCGGTATCGTCGCAGCCGCCGTTGCCGCCGGAGCCGGATGCGACAAACTCCGCGCCCGCGACAAGTTGAACAAGGGCGTCAACGCCTATAAGAACGCCCAGTTCGATGAAGCCATCGAGGATTTCAAGGCCGCCAAGCAGTACGACCCGTCCCTGACCAACGCGCAGCTCTATCTCGCCACCGCCTACGCCAGCCAGTACATTCCCGGCGCCCCGTCGGACGAGAACGTCAAGAACGGCGAGCAGGCCCTGGCCGAGTTCAAGAACATTCTCGACACCGATCCGACCAACATCTCTGCCATCGACGGCATTGGTTCGATCCTGTACAACATGGGAGGCACGCCGTTTGACGAAAAGAAGCTCGAGGACTCGAAGACCTACCACGAGAAACACATCGCGCTGAAACCGGACGATCCCGAGCCGTATTACTGGGTTGGCGTTATCGATTGGACGCTCGCCTACCGCGACAATAAGGAAATGCGCGACAACTACAATCACACCTCGAAAAAGCAGATCAAGGAAAACGATCCCATGCCGGCGGCCCTGGCCACCCAGTTCGCCGAGAAGTATGGCATGACCATCGACGAGGGTATCCAGAATCTCCAGACCGCCATCCAGAAGAAGCAGGACTACGACGACGCCATGGCCTACCTGAACCTGCTCTATCGCCAGAAGGCGGACGCCGAGACATCCACGTCCGCCCGCGATGAAGATCTGAAGCAGGCCGACGACTTGGTCGACAAGGTCAAAGCCATCAAACAGAAGAAAGCGAACATTTCTCCGGCAAGCTAGTCCCACCCAAACGATGCATCGGAAAAATCACCAAACGGCGGGCCGAAAGCCCGCCTTTTTTTCGGTGCGCCCGGTTGTTCCTGCCGCCGTAGAGGCATCCGCCGCGTCCGATGGCCCGACGCAAATTCTTGGCAGAATCCAACCCATCTGAGAGGCGCTCCTGAGGAATGAGTACCGTTTTGTCCTCAACACGGCCCATGGGATAAAACTCAGCGTCGTAGGCGCGGCAGAAGCGAGCCCAGCCCGTAGAGGCCGGGAAACAAATCTGATTTTCGGGGAATTTGCCGCTACGCCGTTTGCTTCAGATAAAAACCAAACAGCGCCAACCCAACCCCGCAGAGCAGAAGCAAAGGCGACAGATAAATCGTAACAATAGGCTGAATCGGAAAGGGAAGCTGCATCGCGCTGTAACCGCCCGCAAAATAATGCACCACCGCGGCCAGCAGAATGCACAGCAGCCCGTTGCGGATCTTCGAGCCTCCGTCGGCTTGCCGGACGCGATCCCCGCGAATCTGTGGCACGGGTCCCATCGCCTCGCCGCCATAGGGACATTGCTTCATCCGGTCGAACACGTCCTTCCCGCAATGGGGGCACTGCCGAGTAGCCATAATAAAACGACTCCAAATCGATGCTAAACAGGCGCCGCGCCGCTGTCAAACTCCCGCACACAAACAGTAAAGACCGCAAGCCTACGCGCTCGTCTCTAGTCAAACCCTGCCACGGCCGAAAAGTTGCGCGTCTCGCCCGGTTTTATCTCCCGGGCCAGGTCGTCCACACGTCTCGTTCGGGGGATTTAACCACGGTAGACCGCGGGGTGGCCGAACGGGAAGGTCTTAAATGATCTTCTGTCCACATGCCTTTCATGAGTAGGCCTGAACCGGAACTGCAATCACGATCTGAAGAATCGGTTGAAGGGCGCGGCCGTCGTGGCTTCGAGCGGAAGTTACTTCGGTATGGCCTACTTACTGCCTTGCTTATGGGACTCGTCCTCGTCCCGATACTCGTCCACAACATCAATTTCCCCAAGGACGCCGCGGAAGCGATTTTGGCTGCTATCGCCGTGGCGGTCTTTCTACTGTGCAGGTACATCGGACGTAGAAAAAACTCTAGCTGACTCCCTGCCTGATTGAAGCCGCTAACCGGAGATGTGGATCCGACAATCAAGACTTAGCTTTTCAACGGGCGGACTTCGCCTAATACGGTCTTGATTCGTTTCACGGGACCATTAGTTCCTGACGCGGATGACTACGAGTGGGGTACTCTGACCTTCCGAGAATTCTCCAAAACTTCACGTAGTTGGCGCGCCAGGCTTCGAAGCTCAAATGGTTTTTGCAACAAGGCTCGGCCCTGTCTAAGAATTTCTTGATGCCCTCCCCCGAATTCGGAATACCCGGACATATAAAGAATCTGCGTCTCGGGGTGCAAAGCGCTAATCTCGTCAGCCATCTTGGGCCCGCTCATTCCAGGCATTACGACGTCGGTGAGGACGAGATCAATAGCCCCGGCCTCGGAGTGCGCGATCCTTAATCCGTCCAATCCATCGATCGCCTCGATGACTGTATACCCCCAGTCTCTGAGTGAGGACAGAATCAACGCCCGTAGCGCCTCATCGTCCTCGACGAGCAGTATTTTCTCTGATCCCCTGGCTGGAAGAATTCGGCTAGAGTCGCTCGAGAGATCCTCGATGGGTGCGTGTACTCGCGGAAAGAAAATCTCGAAAGTCGTGCCTCGTCCGATTTCACTGGCGAGCCAAATAAATCCTCCGCTTTGTTTCACTACGCCATACACGGTGGCTAAACCTAAGCCCGTTCCCTTGCCCTGCTCCTTGGTAGTGAAGAACGGTTCAAAGACTCGCGATTGCGTACGGGCGTCCATGCCCGTTCCCGTATCGGAAACCGTCAGTCCGATGTATGAGCCCGGCGGCATCGGCTCGTGGGTCCGGGTGTAATTCTCGCCAACCTGAATGTTCGCGGTTCTTATCGTCAGCGTTCCGCCCTTTGGCATAGCATCGCGGGCGTTCACCGCAAGATTGATAATTACTTGTTCGATTTGTCCCCGATCCGCCTTCATTTGCCCAAGCGCGGGATCCAATTCGGTCACCAATGCGATGTCCTCATTGATAAGCCGCCCCAGCATTTTCTCAACGTCTTCGACCACCAAATTCAAACTCATGACTTTCGGCTCAAGCACTTGTTGCCGGCTGAAAGCCAACAACTGGGCCGTCAGCGAAGCGGCGCGATTGGCGGCCTTGCTGACTTCCCTCATCTTACTTTGAAGACCCTCACCGATATCCGGGTTCTCCGTCAGAACGGCCGTGTAGCCGAGGATCACCATTAATAGATTGTTGAAATCGTGGGCAATTCCCCCAGCGAGCTGCCCCACCGCTTCCATCTTTTGGGCCTGCCGCAGTTGCTGCTCGATACGCTTCCGCTCCGTAATATCCTGATAGAGGACGAGAGCACCGGTGGGATTGCTTGGATCGCCCAGCGGCACCGAATACGCTTCGACATCTACCAAGCTGCCATCGCTGCGGGCGCGTTTTGTCACCATATGGGTGGGCTTTCCTTCTTTAAATCTCAATCGATTGGTGTCGATTTCAGCGCGAATCGCAGGAGTGGTCAACAAGTCGTATAGCGGCCGGCCGGTGATTTGTTCTTGCTCATACCGAAAGATCTTTTCAAACGCAGGATTGCAAAACTTCACCGAATGATCGACATCGATAGCTACGATTCCAACGGGACAGTTCTCGACAAGAGAGTTAAGGAACGCCGTGCGCTCCGCAAGTTCGCGCTCCGCGCGCCTGCGCTCGGCAACATCGTGGGAGATGCAATAGGATCCCGTTACGTGGCCGTCTCTGTCTCTAATCATCCCGATACTAAGGGACACCGGAAGATCTGGTCCAGTTTTGCGCCGCTGAAGACACTCACCGCTCCATTCGCCGTTTCGATTGATCCCTAGGCGGATCTGTTCGGCCAGAGAAGATGGGTTAGCGCTCGACAGGAGTGTCTCGGCCAACGGCTTTCCCAAGATTTCCCCTTCAGGATAGCCCGAAGACTCGAGGAGAGCCTGATTGGCGAAGACCGCGCGGCCCGCGGTGTCGCACATGCAGATCATTTCGCTGCTGTGCTCCAAGGCCTGCGCCAAACGCAATGTATGTTCTTCCGATCGTCTATTTTCAGTGATGTCCCGGCCCGACACGTAAATGCATTGCTGCACGGCGGATGCTGTCGCCGACCATGAGATCCACTTATAGGCGCCGTCCTTACACCGCATCCGGTTCGCAAACGATTTCGTGGGAGTGCCAGCCCGCACCTTCTCAATATCCGCAACCGTGGCTTCACGGTCTTCGGCGTGAACACGTTCCACGAGCGAACTCGTCATCACTTCCGCGCGCGGGTAGCCGAGTACGATCTCCCATGATCCATTTAGATATTTAATACGGTCGTCGAAACCAATGACGCATAGCAGGTCCTGCGTCACGTCGAAGAGTTGGCCTAAATGCTCGAGCGATCTCAAATCGTGGGGTCCCTGAAAATCAGGGGATGAGGGCGCGACCCCCAGTTCAGACATGGGGTCGAGAAATTCCGCAGGTCTGTTGGTCATGATTTACTCGGTTATATCTAAGCTAAAACTGGAGAAATCCTCAGGCAATAGTACGGTTGGCGATTCCAGACAACTTGCCAACACCGGTCGCCCGGGCGGCCCAACTTATTGATTCATCTAGGGATCAAAATACAGTGAACCGCAAGATGGCACGTAGCTTGAACATATCTCCGACGGCTGCTTGAAGACTCTTCTGCGCAGTAATGCCACAGATCTTGCTTGCCGTCCGGTTTTGCTGATGATTTTCGGTGGAGGATTTTCGAGGTACCTGGCGCCCTAACCGGGAACTAGGGCCCACCCGTCCTCAGCCTAGCGGTCGCAGATAGCCTCAGGAACAAATGCATCAGAACCATCGCCGAACTCTACGGTATAGAGAACAGCCCCAATCGGATACTTGAAGTGGTTTGCTTGCTCCTCGCTTTCTACCGGCGTGATACTAACAACCGCACACCTCCTCTCGGCGACATTTCCAGCGTCGTCCTGGGTTTTAAGTACGACCGCGTCACCGTAGTCAGATTTCATCTTGTTCTTGTCATGTCACTCTCTTGCCCGAAGCCATGGAGTGCCGCTTGCGTTATGCAACTCCTACCGCGAACTTCCCATGCCCGATTATCCGACTAAAATCAGGACCTACGCTGTTGACCGACGGACGACAGCCGTGTTCTCGTAGGGCGATGAAGCAAGAAGTTATCGGTTGTTGATCACACGAGGCTGCTCTTTCTACGTTTGAGTTCAAGGCGAATCCGAAGACGCTTGAACTTGACTTGTTGGATCGTCCTCCGTACTCGGAGGGATTCTCGGCATTGGGGAGGATCGATAGATGAAACGACGATTGCCTTTGAGTCTTGCTGCACGAATCCTGGTTCTACCTGCACTGGCGGGAGCCCAATCCAATCTGCTCTTCTCATCGAGTGGTCAAACCGTCACGATTGCCGGAAACCCCTTCCAGGGAAAGCTCACGGGGCGCATGGTACAAAAGATAGCCGATGGGATGGCAGTCATGCAGGATGTGCAGGGTCAGACGGCACGCGACTCAAATGGACGAGTCCTCATGGAGGAGCAACACGCGGACCAGCCTATTTCTGCTGAGGTGCTTGACCCAGTGAGCCGTACCTCTTTGGAATGGACTAGTGCGTCCACAACCGTCACTCGCACTACACCGCTCTCACGGTTTCCATGGCACGTGATATTTTCGTCGCAACCCTTGCTCGAAGCGTATGAACTGGAAACAGAACGCAGAGAGCCAGAGAAAGTCACCACAGAGGATCTCGGGAAGAAGATTATCGGTGGATTGGCGACAACAGGCACCCGCACCACGACAGTGGTTCCGACAGGCAAGATAGTACACGAAGTCTGGTTTTCAAAGGATTTGAAGCTTGCCGTTCTTGATACATTCACCGATGAAACAGGGGTGCGGCAGACGATTGAGATTCGGGAAGTTACACGTACGGAACCGGATCCGGCGCTTTTTCGGCCGCCACCAGGATATACGGTGAAACAGCGAGCCCTCCCCGGACAAATCGGCGGCGGGGGAGTTGCCGGGGCAACCGGCCGGTGACTGGGTCGCACCATAGCGCGTTTCAGGCATCCCTGCACAGTCGGCACCGCTGTTCTGCTGCTTCTGTCCACGACGACAGAACTGGTGATAGTCAATCTCGTTCCGCAACATGATCCATATTTGAATCCCGACCTTGCGAGCCACCGCCATTCTCGCTTTCCCCAGACCTTTCTGGACCAATTTGCGGCGGTAGAAACGTTGCAACTCCGGATCCCGGCGTGCGGCGTGATAAGCGGATTTCACAACACTTATCCGGAACTGCAGCATCTCGGCCACATTCAAGCATTGGCGAAGCAGCTCCAAAAATTGCTCTCCGGTGTCTAATATCTCGAGTCGTGACCCTGTGCCCCTTTCATTGAAGCGCGCTCTTCAGGTGTCTGCAGCTATAGCCGGTTGGATTCTTTTCGATTTCGGTTTCCTGTCTCTGACCCTCGTCGTGGAAAGTGCTGGACTCTTTAACCCTAGCGAATACTTCGACACGATCGTGGCAATCACGTTCTTAGGGAGCAACATACTCATCGCCGGGTTTTTGATTTATTTCCGCTACAGAAGGCGCGACTTGTGGATCAAGGAAGAAGCCGAAAGATGGCTTGCGAACCGCCCAGAGAAGCTCACGGGACCTGCTAGGGGGTGGTCCCGGGAAGCGCGTTGCAGGTTGCTCTGGATCCCCAGCGTAGTGGCGCTATTGGTTTTTCTGTTTCTACCTGAGACTATGGGCATCGTCTCACATTTATTCTCTGGCCAAACCTTTAAGCTAAATACCCAGAGTCTACGGCCACCTCTGACCTCCTTCATTAGCAGCCGCTAGAATTTGTATCTGAGCGCACTGATCGGAAGGGGGATCGCCCGCGTTGGCCCGCTGCCGTACTGGCGCAAGGAACCTCCGTTCTCATCTCTGTTCTTTTACGCCAATCACGATGAGCTCAAATACGACCAGTTCTTGACACGCAACAAGGTTTTATTGGAACGAACGCTGCCATTCGGGGACGAGATGCTGACTTGCTGGCGGGTCTTTCCCACAGCAGGGCACATGGAATTTAGTTTCGTTGAAATTAGATGTCTCGCATCGAAGAACGACTTCACCGCTTCGTTCTATGGCTTAGATGAGGACACCGCCGTGTTTCATGAAGTCTTGGAGAACGCGACCGAAATGAAATAATTAGACCATTTCTTCTTGCGCGTTTCGGATAACTGTTGCGAACAGGGATTATCACCAGCTGGTGGACCCAGTGCCTGATTAACGCGGCGGTCTCAATGGGTCGACGCAACACCAGCTCGAACTCTATCTCGCCGATTCTAAAGGGCAAAATCCCCTCCCGGGCATCGATTCAAAGAAAACCCTGTCCTGATTAGGT
>Ga0210404_10000523_pt1 | contig 19554 bp, 26 predicted proteins | sample IncBWH28MmetaG_FD_155455 | JGI IMG/M metagenome (GOLD analysis project Ga0210404, IMG submission 155455) | Forest soil microbial communities from Barre Woods Harvard Forest LTER site, Petersham, Massachusetts, United States - Inc-BW-H-28-M | ecosystem: Environmental > Terrestrial > Soil >... | reverse complement strand
GAAGGGAAGATGGAATTAATCGAAGCGCCGTAAGAGCAGTCGCCAGTCTTCAGTCGTCAGCAAGGGGCACGCCGGGCGTGCCCTTTGTTCTTATTCGTTGATAAACGTCGCCCGCCGTCATGGCAGGTCGGCTGGCAGCGATGCTGGAAGGAACGCCAGTCGCAGCAGCTCTCGCACAACTTGGGCGTCAGTCCACTCCGGATGTGCGTCTCGAATCCCAGCTCGCGCCAGATCGCGCGCGAACAGGCTCATGTCCCAGGCCAGCAGGAGCCGTTGCTCCCCTGTCATTTTCCTCAGGATCTGTTCCTGCATCGCCCGCGCTTCCGGAGTCGTGTCAGAGATCGGCACATTGCGATGGTAGCACGCGCCAGGAAGGGGTTCGGTTGCGCCTATGCCGGTGAAACGCTCGGCCCGCCCCGGTGAGTCGGCATTATCTTTTTGCTGACGACCGGCGACTGGCGACTGACGACTAGCTGCTCCCAATCAAAATCCCCGTCACAAACACCAGCGCACCGCCCAGTCCCACCTGAAGCGCGGCCGAGGGAATGGGCGTGTCCATATACCTGTGCCGGATCCACGTAATCGTTCCGAGCTCAGCCAGTACAACTGCGACCGCCAACCCCATGGCGTATCGGAAATCGTGAATCAGAAACGGCAAAGTATGCCCAATACCACCCAGGGCAGTCATCGCTCCACAAACCAGCCCTCGAATCCACGGGTGCCCGCGCCCCGTGAGGCTGCCATCGTCTGATAGAGCCTCGGCAAATCCCATACTGATGCCCGCGCCGATCGATGCCGCCAGCCCGACCACGAACGCGTCCCAACTGCTGCGGGTCGCGAGCGCTGCCGCGAACACCGGAGCCAGCGTCGAGACCGATCCATCCATCAAGCCCGCCAGGCCGGGTTGCACAATCTGCAGCACAAACAGCCGCCGGTTGGCTTCCTCTTCTTCGGCTTTCACGCCTGCTGTCAGCTTCTCTTTCTCGAGCGCGTCCGCTCGTTCTTCGTGACTCCGTTCCTCATTCGCCAGATCATCGAGCAACTGCCGGATGCTCGCATCCTGGGTCCGCGCCGCTGCTTTCTCATAAAAACCGCGGGTCTCCAGTTCAATCGCACTTGCCTGCTTACGCACGGTTTCGAGGCCGAGAGGTCGCACCAGCCATACCGGCGTGCGTTGGACAAATCCGCGGACATCCTGGCGGCGAATCAGTGGGATGTGCTCCCCGAATTTCTGCCGATAAAGCTCAATCAGCCGACGACGGTGGCCGGACTCTTCCTGCCGCATGCCGTCACAGACGGCAGCCGAGGCCGGAAAGGTCTCACGCAAGCCTTCGGCAAAATCGGCGTACACTCGTTCGTCTTCTTCCTCGAGGGAAATGGCTAAAGCCAGGACTTCGCGTTCGGAAAGGGTTTCGAAGCTTTTCATGGGGGAATAGATTACCAGCAGCATCCCGAGAAGCGGAGATGCATTTCCAGCACGGACCGCCAAGCCGCGGATTTGTGACTCCTGCCAAGCGTCGGATTCGTTCTCCGCAGTCTCGTCTCTTTGGAGTCATAGTTTTGCTATAGTTCTAGACGCATTGGGGGTGAGTATGAAGCACGTTTCCCTCCTTGTTTTCGCAAGCCTTCTGTTTTCTCTCAGCGTTTTTGCGCAAGACTCCGAACGAGGAATGCACGCGCCGGACGGAGGCGTGATTGAGCAGTTCAACAGCATTCTGCTTCCTCCGGTTCCGCACGCGCCCTTTTCCAGTACCGTGACTGCCGAGTGGACCAAGGTCTTGGAGGATGGAAGCACGCTCACCGTGCAAAATCATCGCCTGGTGATGCGCGATGGAGCCGGACGGATTTACCAGGAGCGACGCAGGCTCATTCCCCGGGATTCACAGCACGAGCCCGATCTGCAGCGGATCGAGATTAGCGATCCGTCGGCCCATACCAAATACTTCTGCCGGCCCGACACGCACGTATGCGCACTCGAAGACTACGTTGGACCGGGAGCCGCCGTGACTCAGCCGGTGGGCACAGAGCAGGATAGCTATGGCGCCCTGACCCGCGAAGACCTCGGCAAGGCGTCTGTCAATGGCGTGGAGGCGGTAGGCACGCGGGAGACCCGGACGCTCAATCCGGGTGCTATCGGGAATGACCGCACGATTGCTATCGTGAAAGAGATCTGGTTTTCGCCGCAACTGGGCATCAATGTGTCCGTGAAGCGTGTGGACCCGCGCCACGGCACACAGGTCATCAACGTCACCGAGATCAGCCAGGCCGAACCGGATCCGCAATGGTTCAAAGTTCCGGCTGGGTACACCGTGTTAGATCGACGCGCCAAACCAGGCGTAGGAGCGCAGACGATGCCCGCGAGACAGAAAAACTAACGCCCTTCCTAACGCGCAGGTACTTGTGATCTGATCCAGCAATTGTGACTAAGGGTGGCGCGCTCGTAAGCGCATTGGATAGCCGTCGTCGTCGGGAAGCAGCCCGTTGACTCGCACCACCTTCACAGAGTCATCTACGTCGGAAGCACGAAGATAGCCCACAGCTCCCGGCGTGGTTCCCACGAACTTTCTCACGTCGGCGGGAGTTCGCAGGATCACCGGAGGAAAGGGACCCTCGCCCTTGAACAACTGGTAGAGAAAATATTTATTGAGATCGCGCTCGTCCATTTTGTAAACGATTCGGAGAACCGCCGCGCGTTCCGGAGTTCCACGCCGCATGGCCGAGAGAACAACACGGTGACGCTTAGACCACCACTTGCGTTCGCCAAGGAAAAGGGCACGCAACTGAGCCAGGCTAAGGTTGCTGGTAGGATTCTGCCGGTTGACGACGATGGCGAGTCCTTCCCAGGCCGCGCGGGAATCGTTTGCGGACATGGAAAGCGGAGAGAGCATCTCGCTCGAAGCATTCCCAGAGGGGAACACCACTGCAAGCACGAGCATCAACACCCCGACCACCTTCATGGTTCTGCTCCAAAACAGAAAACCTGAAATCCACATAAGGGGAAGGGCAGAACTCGAGGAGGGATAAAACTATTCTACCCCACTTAGCCTATTTCGGGCGCTTCTGCGTTCTACACGGATCAGTGAGAGTCAAGGATTCTTGAGAACGGATTGCTTATCGAAAGTTGTCGACCAGCATGATCTGGGCTTGTTCCCAACCGGGTCGGTCGAAGGCGACGGTCTTGCCGTCGCGCGTAGCCGCGAGCCAGAAAGGCACGGTATCGAGTAAACCAAGTTTGGTGACGCGGTGCGTGGCGAGATCGAAAAAACTGACGGCGGGATTGCTATCGCCCGAAGCGCTTGCAAAAGATGATTCCCTCATTCACGACCACCCAGCTAGCCCAACTCGCTGGACGCAGCGGGGGCGATACGACGCGCTCCACCCCACCCTCCACCGGCACCTGCCAGATTTCCGGATTGGCGTATTCGTTCTTTGCGTAATAAATGAATTTGCCATCGAGTGAAGCAAGCGGAGCGTGCCCGCCGTGAGTGGTCACCTGCACCGCTTTGCCGCCCTGGCCTGGAACCTTCCAAACCTGGTATTCCCCGCTGCGCCGCGACGCAAAGTAAACCCACTTGCCATCGCTGGACCAGCTGGGGCAGGCATTATAGGAATCGTCGTCTGTTAGCGCGCGTTGCGCTCCGCCCTGCAGGTTCACGGCGTAAACCACGTAGCCACTTCGGGTCCGAGCATCGAAGGCAATCGCCTGGCCGTCAGGAGACCATCGCGGAGTGCCGGCGAAGCCGACTGCAGTTAGTTGGAAAGCAGTGCTGCCGTCGCGATGCGGGTCTGCCTCGAAAGGGCCGAACTGAACCCGAACAGGGTGGCCATCGTTCATTCCGGATCGACTCGCTCCCTGGTTTTGTTATACGAACGGTTGGACGTTGCAGTTGCAGAGTCGGCGGCGCAGCGCTTCAATCCTAGCTCATTTTCGTGCTCTTGCCAGAATTCAATTTCTAGATTCAGCTCACAAATCGTTTTAAATCAATTCGTTAATGGATGACCTGAAAAGGGCTTGGAAATCACCCGAATTGTATCGAGGACTGATCCTGCCTGCATTGAGTTAGGCACCTCCATGGGACAAAGTGAATGTGGAGCGACGGGCGCCTCGCCCGTCCCAGGTGGGGTCAGACAAGACTATGCCGAAGCGTTTCGCTGGTTCCAGAAAGGGGCGGTGGCGAACGATAGCGACGCGCAAACGAACGATTTCCGCGAAAAACGGCATCACCGGTATCACCTAAAGGGTTCTACCAAGCTGGTCCTTTTCGTGTCGCGGAATCCATCCTGTGCAGAGCCATTGCGCGCAGCCTGTCGCAGGAAGAACTGTCGCTGCTGAACTAGATCACATGCCTGAGTTCAGCGGGCTGAAAATGAAGTTGCTGAATCCATCTGGGACGTTTCCTTGCGTCACCCAGTGGCTAACAATTTCTCTGGTCACGGCCGGTCCGCTTCTGGAGGCGACACGAGCAGTGTATCCCCGATCAAAAAACATTTCGAAGGTCTGCTGGAAATTGGGATTCCTTCCTCCTGGGTGATATCTTTCGAGAAAACATTCCATGATCCAGGTTGGCTTGGGAGACATCTCCAGCGTCGCGGAGGCACCTTGCAGAACCTGATATTTGAAACCTTCCACGTCGATCTTAATCAGCCGGCGCTTTCCGGAAAATCTCCCGCCTAGCACAACGTCCAAGGTTGAGATTGGGCAAACCGTTTCAACGTATTGGTTGAACCCATAATCCTGAGTTGCCCAATTTCGCAAGAACGAGGCTTGCGCTCCGATACCGGCTAAGACGCTGAGTCCCGGAGAGGACGACAGACCGACTGGAGAGACCTCCACATTGGCAACATTGTTCCTCATCGCGTTCTGGTACAAATACCGCAGATTCGAGGCCAGTGGCTCGACAGTGACTACTCGGCAATCTTGACTCGCGGCAAGACATACATACAGGCCAATATTGGCCCCCACGTCAACAAAAACATCAACGTGCGGCAACTGTTGACTGATCAAGGCGATTTCTTCGGACTCGAAATCCGAGTCGATCAAGTAAGCAGGACCGATCAGGTCCATTCCAAAACTGGAGCGGCGGGACTTATGCGCGCCCTGGCGGTACTCGCGAATCGCCGAAGCCAAAATAGGGAACATCTGAAAAGAGCGGTTGTAGGCATCGGTTTTCAGTCGCCTATATCGCTGCGCAGCGTGCGGGAATACTCTGGAGAGACTTCGCCTGATCGTCCTCATGAGCGATGAACCGAAAAGACGATTCTAGCAGCGATTTCACACGGCCGTTCAATGCCTGGACGACAGGGCAAAAGCGCAAACCTTGCGGAGTGCGCAGGCGCTTTGTGAGATTGCATTCGCGGTTGGGCACGGCGGCGATTCCCCCAGTGGAGTGGTATCACTGTAGGTATCACCAACTCCTAAGTACAAGATTCCAAAAATCATGGTGCCGAAGAAGGGACTCGAACCCCCACACCCTTGCGGGTACATGGACCTGAACCATGCGCGTCTGCCAATTCCGCCACTTCGGCGAGTGACTTTTCGTAGCGTGGCGCCCCTTGCGGGTGCCGTGCGGGAAGAACAAACTTCTATTCTACAGACCGTGCATTCGCTGTCAAACACCCAGAGAACCAGAACACGTACAATCGTACGCGTAGCCGGGACCGGTCCCGGGTTGTGGGAATCGTCATGGCGAATCCATCCAAGCTGCCGCCCGAAGTGGTCAGCCATTTACGCAGACTGGCCCACGATCTCAGTAACTCCCTTGAAACGATCATGCAGGCATCCTATTTACTGGGTCAGATGGAGTTGGAGCCTACGGGGAAGAAGTGGGTCGAGTTGATCGATGAGGCCGCGCACGATGCTGCGCACATTAACCGGGAATTGCGCGAGGTCTTGCGAGGGTAGGGAAACAACAGCTCCGAGTTTTTCCCGTCGATCCCTGCATGATTCGCGAACGCACAACCGCCAAATAAAAAGGCCCGGCTTCCGCCGGGCGTTCTGCATTTTCGGTAGCGAATCCTGAAAAACTGAGAACCAAAAGACTGGATCCAAAGCTAGCCTTCCAGCTTGGCGTTCATAGAAATCTTCGCGTTGAGCACTTTCGAGACAGGACATCCTTTTTCGGCGGCCTCGGCGAATTTCTGGAATGTGGCCGCGTCTGCGCCCGGAACCCGTCCCACCACGTCGAGGTGACTGGCCGTGATGGTCCAGCCGGAATCAAGTTTCTCGAGACTCAGCGTGACATTGGTGCTGATGCTTTCCGGGGTCAGATTGGCGCCGCCGAGCTGTGCCGAGAGCGCCATGGAAAAGCACGCGGCATGGGCCGCTGCGATCAGTTCCTCGGGATTCGTGCCGGGGGCATTTTCAAAACGAGTTGTAAAGGAGTACGGAGTGTTGGAAAGCACTCCGCCGGGAGCCGAGATGCTCCCCTTGCCATCTTTCAACCCGCCCTTCCACACTGCACTGGCTTTTCTTTGCATGGGTGTTCCTCATAAATGAATATGGATTGGATGCCGTCCAGTCATTGTAGACGTTGATGGGTTTGATGTCAGGTGCGAGGCGGAAGTGAGCGATTCTTCAGGGGGCGCTACGGATTGCGTGACCACAACGGGGCGAGGCGCGTGGTCCGCCTGCCGCCGTTCCGCTTCGGCCGGACCTGAAACAGAGGAAACGGCAAAAACCTGTACCGCGCCCGCCTGCGCAAATCTCACTCTAGCAGAGCTAGGAGACGAAGCCATCAGTGAAAGAGTGTAGGGAGAAGAGAAATGAAAAGCCCGGGTGCCCCACCCTCGCGTTCTGTGCGAGGTTAGGGTGGGGATTTTCCCGGCTACGTATCCCGAAATGCCAATTTACATCGTAGGGCGATGCAACTTTCGTAACCTCCGGTTCACGTTTCTTCCATGACCGAGAGCTGGTGAGATGGCATACTCGGAACCTGTGAAAACCCGCAAGCTCACCTTCGGAGTTTTCGCCATGTGCCTGGTCCTGGGCACCGTGGTTCTCCTCATGTGGCCGTTGCCCGTTGGTCCCTACCCAGTCACCCATGGTCCCACCACGGCTCTGCGGGCAACCAGGGCGGCGGTGTTGATCGTGTGGTCGTTGACCATTGCGATTCTTCTAGTGAGCTCACCGGAGACGTCTCTCGCTGTCTCGTTGCCGCAATCTGCCGTTTTCGAAAATCGCACTCGCCCGGATTCTGCATTCGCGGCTTTTTTCATTTTGCGCTGCTAGCTGCGCAGGCCTGCCCCAAATTGTGATCAGGTTTGCCCCGTGATTTTTGCTCGTCTCTATGCGCGGGGCAGGCGGGACAGTTCCTGCGAAGTTGAGCCTGTGGATGCGGACAGGCCGGCTGAGTACGCAAAGATGCTGTCCCGTTTCTTTTGATTCTTCTTGTTTGCCAGGTTCGCGATCGAATGGCTAGTGCACTCTCGGAGTGAGATGATCGCGCTGTCGGCTTGCCCTGCTCACTGCGTTGGTGGTTCCGGTTCCGCGGAGCCGTCCGCGCGCGGATCGGACGCGCCATAATTGACGCCCGTCCTCGAATCATGCAGAACGGCCTGGCCGCGTCCCATGCTGGTCGAGTATTCCCGGTCGACGCGGAATACGTGGCCCATGGAACTTAACTTTTCGCGGACCTCCGGCTTCACACGCGATTCAATCACAATGTTGCATCCACCGTTCGGGCTCACGGTGAAGCGCGGGTTTTCAAGTGCCGCCTGGATGTTCATGCCGTAATCCACAAAATTGGACACGAATTGCGCGTGCGCCAGTGGCTGGTTGGCTCCGCCCATGATGCCGAATCCAATGTGCTGATCTCCTTTCTCCATGAAGGCGGGAATGATGGTATGGAATGGGCGTTTCCGTGGAGCGAGGACATTGGGCGAAGCGGGATCGAGCGAGAACAACGCACCGCGATCCTGCAGGACAAACCCCATTCCGCGAACCGTAATTCCAGAACCAAACGCTTCATAGTTGCTCTGTATAAGGGAAACGATATTGCCTTCCCGATCCACTACTGAGAGATACGTGGTTTCGCTGGCCGGTGGCTTGCCCGCGCTCGTCTCGCAACTTGCCTTGTTGGGATCGATCAGGCGAGCGCGTTCTTGGGCATACTGTTTCGAGAGCAATCCTTGTACCGGCACCTTGGCGAAGCGGGGGTCGGCGTTGTAACGGCGCAGGTCCGCATACGCCAGCTTCATTGCCTCAATCTTGTGGTGCAGCGCGGCGACGCTCGAGGAGCCTTCGGGCGAAGCCGGAGCCGTCTCCATAATATTGAGCATTTCGAGCGCAGCCATGCCTTGGCCGTTCGGCGGAAGTTCGTAGATGGTCCACCCGCGATAGGTAGTTGAAACAGGATCCACCCACTCAGGAGTAAACTGCGCCAGATCATCCGCGGCCATCGTTCCGCCCGGTCGCCAGCAATCGCAAGGTCTTCGCCAGGTCCGGATTGCGGAAGATCTGACCGACCTCCGGCACTTTGCCATCCGGAAGATAGACCCGGCGGCTTTCCGGGTCCTGAGAGATCCCCTCTTGCTCCCAGAATCCGTGAATGAGTTCCGGCACCGGATATCCGCGGTCGGCATAGTGGATGGCTGGCTTGAAAAGCTCGTTCCACGGCAGCTTGCCGAACCGGTTATGCAATGCATTCCAGCCCGCGACGGCGCCGGGCACTGTGACGGCGTCAATACCGAAGGTCGGCATCTGGGTAACGCCCTTTTGCTTTAGGCGTTCGAGGGTAAGCCCCTGCGGAGCCCATCCGCTGGAGTTCAAGCCATACAGCTTGCCTGTCTTAGCATCCCAGTAAATGGCGAACAGGTCTCCACCCATGCCATTCATCATCGGCTCGGTCACACCCAGAACGGCATTGGCGGCAATGGCAGCGTCAACCGCTGATCCGCCCTTGGCAAGAATTTGGGCGCCGGCCACGGAGGCCTGTACGTGACTCGTCGCAACAATGCCCTCGCGGGTGATGACCATCGAGCGGGCATGAGACCGGTCTTGTGGGTACGCAGCCGAAGTGAGGACCAAAACCACGATCGTGAGTCTAATAAGCATAGAGGGCCTTGGGAAGGGCGTTGAAGTCCGGGAAAGGATACGTGGGTGCGCCTGAGAGGTCCAGCTATCACCGACGAATTCGTCCCAAGCAGTTCGTGTTTTCAAGCGTGATGTGAGGTAGCGCCGGCGTCCCGCCGGCTCAGCAAGTGGCGCCGACGTCGAACATCGGCGGACCATCGAGGTAGCGCCGTCGTCCCGCCGGCCCTTTTTTTGGCGCAACCCCAGAATGCCGGCAGGATGCCGGCGCTGCAATTCTAGTGGTGCAAGAAGAAGCCGCTAATCAGGAAGAGGACTTCCGCGGCAAACAAGGCAATCAGGAACCGTTCGCGACGGCGGGAGCGGCGCAGGTCCCGCAGCATGTCGCGTTCCAGGTCATAGACGAAAGCGGCCGTGGCGGGATCGGGCGACGCCGCTGGCTCCGGCATAGACAAACCCGGCGATGGAGCAGTAATCACAGGTTTGGCTTGGTCCGGCAAAAAAACCTTGGGCGTGCTGATCACGTTTGACCACGAGGTGAGTAGCAAGGCCTGGGACGGAATGATCGGATTCGCCGGCTCCCACGTGACTTCCAGCGGCGGCAGCTTTTCAGGCGCGACCGCATCCGCCAAGCCTCGCAACAACGAACTCCACCACGGGTGCGCGATCATGTCCCCAATCAACTCGCCCACATCGACAGGCCGTGATTCGAGCTGGAGTGGCGGTTGGGTCTCTGGAGAAATGACGTCGCCCAAGTTTGTGAATACCGTCCGATACCAGGGCAGGTCTAGAAAGTCCCCGAGCAGCATCCCCAGATTGACCGGGCGCGACGTCAAGTACAGGGGAGGCAGTTGATCTGGCAAGAACCGATCGCGGAAGTTGCGAATGAGCGACTTCCATAGTGGACGGCTCAGGTCCTCCGGAGGCGCCAGATCGAGTTCGTTGACTGTAGCCATTCAATTGTTTTGGCAAATTCGAGCGGTTTTCGCTCGCAAAATCATACTCCTACAACTCCTACGATACCATTTTCGAGCTGGAATGTCGGCTCGGCAACTTCGATGCCTAAGGCGCTCTAGTTGCTCGTGGTGAAAAACATCGCTAAAATTATTGAGAAACTTCATGCGTCTTGTTCGTAGTTTGCGCTACAATTCGACCCAATACGGGTGCGCCCTCGTCTATAGAGACCCCAAAAGATTGTTCTGACGAGTGTTTTGGCGCACGGCCTTCTCCCCAGGAGGTAGTTAGATGTATCGCCCCTACTCCAGCCCCATCGGGGGAGCCGCTTCCTCGATGGATGTACTTTCGACCATTCGCGGACTCACTCAAGATTTCAGCATGAACTTCAACACCGGCAACTACGACCAGGTCGCCGGACTATTCGCTTCGGATGGAATATTTATGGCCCCGCACAACGAATCCATCGTTGGCCCGAAGCCGATCGAACGCAAGCTGCGCGAGTTCGGAGAAACCGGCTACCAGGATCTCCGGCTGGAAACGATTCGCGTCGATTCCTCCGGCGACATGGCGATGGAAATTGGCCGATATTCCGTCTCCGTCGTGAGCGAGAATAGTTCTACCAAAGCCGATCGCGGCAAATACGTCAAGGTGTGGAGGCGCCTGGGCGCGTGGCGGATTGTGGCCGATTGCTGGAGCAGTAATCTTCCGGCAGCTTCTGCGCAGGCGAGCGAAGAGAAATCCATGCCGCCCGGCGACAAGGTCACGGTGATTTCTAACGAGGTCCCGAAGTCTGCCTAGTCTTCCAAAGAACTCCTCCGAGCCGGCGAGTGCGCCTACGGGTGCACGCCGGCCAGTTTCTGAGCCGTCATCCATCGATGCTTCGCGCGTTTGCCCGAATTGCTCTGCCCAGTTGAAAGAGCACCGCTGCAAGCTGAGTTGTCCCCAGTGCGGCTTCTACCTGAGCTGCTCAGATTTCTATTGATACCGGTTTCTATGGATACCGGGTGCCCCATCCTAACCTCGCGTTCTTTGCGAGGTTAGGGTGGGGATTTTCCAAAGACAAGCCGAGAGATGTTTTCCTTTAAAAAGCGCGCCAAGCGCGCGTCTTCAAGATGCATGCTCGTGTCCCTGGCGGCGTAAAATCAGAAGATATGCGTTATCTGGTACGGGCAAAACTTAAACCTGGTGGGGAACAGAAACTGGTCCAGGCGATTGAAAACGAAACCTTGGGGCAAGACTCCGTTGCGGAAGGCGAATATCTCCGGAACATGAAGGACGCGCGACTGTCGGCCGATGGCACGGCCCGTTGGGTGGAGGTTTGCTACTGCCCGACGCCTCTCGAAGAGGAGCGGCCTTATTGGGAAGAATACTTCGAACTGACTAAAATTCAGGACGCCCACGATCGGCGGAAGTGTCGCGATCAGAACGGCTCCGAACCCTGGGCTTGCGGGGAGTGCGACTGTACAGAGCGGCTGGAAAAGAAGCTCGCCGAAACTGGCAAGTCGTTTCTGCAAGTGATTAAGGGAATGTCATAACGCTTGCTTCGAGCATGCCCTAAGCAGCCGCGGCAATCCGCCGAATCAGACCTTCCTGCTCGGTCTTGCTTTCTGCTCCGATGGTGAAGGCGTCAAGTAAGCCGAGAGAGAGTGCGTATTTCAGAGCCTCGTCCGGGCGCGTTCGCAGGTCGCCCTGACCGAGAATCTTCATCCCAACAATGGCTTTTCCCGCCGCTTTCATTTCATGCAAAACACTGACGACAGTGTCAGGATCCGCATCCATGTGAGAGCCGATGGGATTGATGCGTACCAGGTCAACTTCAACCCAATGCGATTTCGCCGCAGCGCGCAGGGCCTCGATGCTGTGACACGAACAACCGTGTGCGCGAATTATACCTTTCTGCTTGGCTTCGGAAAGCACGTCCATTACGCCACGATAGCGTTCAGTCCAGTCGCCTTCGGTGAGGCAGTGCATCAGGCAGACATCCAGGTAGTCTGTCCCCAACTCCTTGCGAAAGCGATCGAGATCGGCGCGCGCGGAGTTCGCATCGCGCGCCCAGGTCTTGGTGAGAACCGTCACTTTATCGCGGGGTACTCGTTTCAGGGCTTCGGCAACATGTGGATGACTGCCGTAAGAATCGGCAGCGTCGAAAAAGCGCAGGCCGTGGTCATAACCATTCAGGAGCAGGTCCGGCAAGCCCTTCATTCCCAACGCAGTCTGATTGGAGTGATGCCCGGAGCCCACAGTACCCGTCCCCATGGCGAGAAGGCTCGTCTGAATCCCGGTTCTACCGAGCGTCACCGTTTCATAGGCGTTGAATTTCCGCGGGAGCGCGGGCAGAGCCTGCATCGTGCGGCCCAGGCCACGCGAGACCAGCCAGGCCGCTCCCATTACCCGTGCCGAGCCCAGAACGAATTCGCGACGTTTCATGGGATTACTCCGATATCCAGATATATTAGACGTTCTCCTAAGTTCGGAGTTTGATCGAAAATCGCGTTATTTCTGGTCTGCCAGTTGCGCGGTCACTGCTCGCAGGAAAAGTACCTGTTCGTGAATCAAAGTTCTGAGCTGGATGGTTTTCGCTTCATCATTGACACCTTGAAACTTTGAAACCCTGAAAACGGTTTGGCATCCCAAGGCGCTGGGCAACATCCAACCTTAGATGGAATCTTGCGCCAGACCGACCATCGCCGAGGGCAAGGCTAAAGTTTCGCAGCCCAAGGACCAGACCTTGCGATCGAGAATTTCCGTTTTCATTGTGATTGTGCAGTCGGTTCTGCTGCTGATCCATTGGTTTCTCTACGACACATGGATCAGCTTCCGCGCGCAGCCCGACCCCCCGGGCATCACTGGATGGCAGATTGGGCTGGCTGCTTTATCGGTCAGCTTCATCGCTGCTTCGTTGCTGGCTTTCCGATCGTCGAACCTGTTTGCGCGAATTTTCTATCGCATCGCGGCCGCCTGGCTGGGCGCAGTGAACTTTCTCTTCATGGCCGCCTGTCTGTGTTGGATGGTTTATCTTGCTGCACGGCTGGGTGGGTTTCAAATCGACCGTTCGGCCTGGGCGGGAGCAATGTTGGGGCTCGCCGTGCTCGCCAGCTTGTACGGAATCCTGAATGCGCGTTGGCTGCGGATCAAGCGGATTACGGTCAATCTCTCCAATCTGCCGGCATCCTGGCGTGGTCGTGTGGCAGCGCTGGTTTCCGACGTTCACCTCGGCCACGTGAATGGACTCGGATTCATGCGGCGCATCGTCGCCCTACTTGCACGCCTCAAGCCTGACATCGTTTTCATCACGGGCGATTTGTACGACGGGACCAAAGTTGACGCTGCCGTTCTTGCCGAGCCCTGGAAAGATTGTTCGGCCCCCTGGGGGGCATATTTCATCACCGGCAATCACGAAGAGTTCAGGGACCGCTCTGCCTATCTCGATGCAGTTCGCGATGCCGGCGTGCGTGTGTTGCAGAACGAGAAAGTCGTGGTCGATGGTCTGCAGGTCGTGGGCGTACATTTCCGGGAGTCCGCCAACCTCACTCAATTTCGGTCGATTCTGAGAAACGCGGGCATCGAGAAAGAGGTTGCCAGCATTTTACTTTCGCATTCGCCCCACGCTCTGCCCGTGGCAGAGGAAGCGGGCCTGTCACTGCAACTGTCGGGTCACACACACGGAGGACAGATTTTCCCGTTCACATGGTTCACGCACCGCATCTTCGGAGCGTATACCTACGGTCTGCAGCGTTTCGGCGAGATGCTTGTCTACACGACCACGGGCGCGGGCACCTGGGGGCCACCCATGCGAGTGGGAACTCATCCTGAGATCGTTCTGATTGAGTTCGCATAGGCAGCGTGGAGCCTCGCGATGCACACGTAGGCCCAGACGCCCCCGTCTGGGCTGCCGGGCGGCAGCCCGGCGGGGGAGCACAACCGGCATCCCAAGTCGGTTAGGGTGCGATTTTCACCACGCCGAAAACTGCCGTTTGCATCGCGCTGAAAGATCTTAACCGTCCGGGAACGAACACGTAGATTGCGACGTTGCGAATTGATCATTGATATGCAATGTTTCTCGCTGCGACTGGAAAGTGAATGATGAGAACAAAGCCGAGAGCGATAGTCGTGGTTGCATCTCTTCTCGTGCTGAGCGGGTTGGGTGCTTTTTCGCAAGCCGTGCAGGCGGCGTCTACAACTTCGGCGCCCGATGCTGTTCAGGCACCTGAGGCGCAGCAAGGAACGCAGTCCGGCACGCCGTCGACGAACGAGTATTCGCCCCCGCCGGGCCAGTATGAAAAGGCTGTCGCCTATTGTTCCGCGCACTATCGGCACCTTGCGATCAGCAGCCTTTGGGCAATGGCCGTGCCTCTTTTGATTCTGCGCTGGCGTTTTGCGCCTCGTTATCGGGACTGGGCCGAGCGAGTTTCATCGAGGCCCTTCGTGCAAGTTCTCCTCTACGCTCCACCCTTGGTGTTCACTCTGGCACTGATGTCATTGCCATTCGACCTTTGGGATCATTCGCTCGAGCGTAGCTTCGGACTATCGGTGCAGGGTTGGACTTCATGGTTCGGTGATTGGATGACCGAACAGGTTATCGCGCTCATTCTGGGGACGCTGCTCATCTGGATTCTCTACGGTGTCATTCGACGTAGTCCCCGGCGTTGGTGGTTTTATTTTTGGCTGGCAGCCATGCCAGTGGTGCTCGCAGTGTTCTTCGCGCAACCGCTTGTAATTGACCCGCTATTTTTCAAGTTCACCCCGCTTGCCGCCACCCAACCAATGCTGGTGACGAAACTCGAGCAGGTGGTTCATCGCGGCGGTATGGAAATTCCGCCCGAGCGCATGTTCGAGATGAATGCCAGCACCAAGTTGACTGGCCTGAATGCGTATGTCACCGGGTTTGGAGCTTCTAAGCGTGCAGTTATCTGGGACACAACCCTTGCAAAAGCAACCACGCCGGAGGTGCTGTTTGTGTTCGGGCACGAGATGGGACATTACGTGTTGCACCACATCCCGAAAGAAATCACGATCGACGCTTGGTTGCTTCTGGGGTTGCTCTACGTTGGATACCGGGTTTCCATCTGGATGATTCGTCGCTGGGGAATAAGTTGGGGCATTCGCGGCGTCGAAGATTGGGCGTCGTTGCCGGTGCTGATCTTCGTCCTGACAACACTGACCGTCCTGGCCACGCCAGCTTTCAACGCCATCAGTCGACACTTCGAGCACGAAGCGGATCGCTATGGCCTCGAAGTTGTGCATGGGGTGATCGCGAATCCGGGGAAGGTGGCGGCGACTTTCTTTGAGAAGAGCGGAGAAATCAACCTCGCCGATCCGAATCCCAGCACCTGGGTAAAGATCTGGTTTTTTGATCATCCGACGCGGCCGGAAAGAGTGCGCTTTGCCGCAACCTACGATCCGTGGCAGAAGGGGAACGGGCCGAAGTATGTGAAGTAGAAATACCTCGGCCGTCCGTGTTCAACATTGCTTGAGGAACGATTGCCGTCGGGGGCCCCATCCTTGCGCGCGTTTTGTGCGCAAGGGTGGGATTCCCCTGCTGCTTCAGACGTGGCTCGTACAAGCTTTCATTTCTTTGGGCGTGACTCGGGCGGCACAAGGCCCGCGACGCGGTAGTAGACCGCTAGCTGACCGTAATGCTCGCCCATGTGCTCGATGAAACCATAGGCGTAGTCCATCACGCGCACCTGCCGATTGTCGAAGGGGTCGATCATCATGGCGCTCATTCCTGAATCCCCCTTCGACTTGATTACATCGGCGCCATCTGCCATCGATTTTTTTACATACGCAACCAGTTCGGCCTTGCTCTTGAAGTTCGTGCGCTTGGGATCTTCCTCCGCGGGTGGCTTTTCACCTTTGGCCGGATTGATGAAGAAATAGTTCGCTCCGGCAGCATGCAGCAACTGTTCTGCAAAGCTGCGCTGCGCCGGGGTAGGTTTGAAGTCATATTTGTCTTCGGGAAAGTCTTCGGCCATGGTGGTGAGCTTGCGTGCCACGTCATTCCACGATTCGAGCACGGCTTGCGAGGGGCTCAGCGCGGGCTTGGGAGGCGCGTCTTTTTTCGGAGCATCTTGAGCAGGCGCGGCCAGCGTCGCCAGTAGAATGAGTGCCAGCATCCAGCCGGATTTCGTCATCGTTCATCCTCCGTAGTTTTTGTGTGTGCCTGGGGCCCGGGCTATCTTAGTCGCATTTCGTTCTCGACGACGAACGAATTGCGGCTACATCCGGCGTGCCGCCCAACAAGACACGGCGCTGCTGTGGGCAGTGTGCGATTGTTCTGGGGCTACAAAGAATACATTCGATGGGATGCGTCAAGCAGTACCCGAAATTTGGGCCGGCTGCGTTGTGGAAACTGCGAACGGATGCGGATCATTCGCCGAGTTGAGATTACGCCGCCGGCCCCAAGCGACCCGAAGATGTTCCTAACTTAGCATGGGGAACTTTGACAGAAAGTTACGTTGGTAACGGCAGATGAAATCTGCACGCTGAAAGTCACCGCGCTCGGAAAAGAAATCTACTGGGGTTGTTTCTGTTGGATGGCTCTCAGAATGGCTGCTCGGGCCGCTGCCTGACGGTTGAGAGGCCGCTCCGTGAATACCTCGTTGGATGTGCCTTTCGGGAGCGTACTCTTCGCCGAAGCGACCGGTTTTGGGCCAAGCGCGATTTCAACATCTCTTGCTGCCACATATGTCCCGTCCACATAATAGCGGCCGCACCCGGGCACGGGGCATATGTATGCGCTTGTGACGCCGTGCGGACGTTTTACCCAGCAGGCTACCATCTGCAGGTTGGTGTGGCGATCGCAATTGGGATGAGACCGGCTCATTGCAAACGAGAAGACTTTCACTAGATGACTGCAAGCACCATGCCAGTTGGACCGTTTGCGGACTTTCGCCAAAAATGGCCGCAATTTGTGAAAAATTCGGTTATCGCCTGCAATCGGACACGTAATGGGACAGATCTCCCGCACCGCTCGTGAGTCAAAGCGACCCGGCGCTACGTGTCAAAATGGACCCTCACCATGAATCTCAGAGTAATCTGTCTGCAGAAATCACTCAAGTCCAGGGCTCTAGCCTCGGGACATCGAGGCGCACAATCTCAGGGGGCTCCGCTGTTCCCGAAGCCGAAATTCTGGAGGCCAGAGCCCCGCGACTAGGGCCCAGAGCCTGCTTTAAGACCTACAGGCGGAAGGGGGCGCTCAGAAGACGGGCTGGAAGCATGATCGCGGCCGCAACCAGGGCAAGCACGCCATGCACGGCGATCCCAAGAATGCGGAACGGCAACAGAATCAGCCACACAAATGGGTAGGCCACCAATGCGAGCAGTGCCAGCGGCCAGCACATCACGAACAGAAGGCACCAGGCCAGAAATGCGAACATTGGACACCTCCGTTGCCTCTTCAGTGTAAGGTACGCGAACGCAATCCAGAAAGTTCCGTGGGGACGACTCTTCTAACCGCACACTTCAGTACGCGGAATTCTCGAACGCTACCGGTGGAGGGACGGGCGTCTCGCCCGTCCGGCGGGCGGGGACGCCCGCCGCTCCATTCTCATGGCATCGCCGTGCGCGGGAGATGCCTCTGCAAGAAAGCCAAGGTGCGGCGGCGAGCATCCTGCCAGTTCTCGCCATTGAAGCCATGACCCGCTCCGCCATAAATCTGCATCTCGTACGGTATCGCTTTCTTTTCAAGGATCTCTTGCAGGTAGTAGGCCTCGGCGACTGGGACGGTGGTGTCGGCATCGCCGTGCAGGATGAGCGTGGGACACAGGCGCCGCATGAAGAGTTTCATTTCTTTCGGAAAGCCGCCGAAGAAATCGACCACGGCTTTCACGCGCTGATCGACGGCGGCTACCGAGAGCGCGAGATAGGCGCCCAGTGAGAAGCCCAGCAACCCAATCCTGTTGGGGTCGACTGCAGGCTGGTGTTCGACATGAGTAATCGCATCCCAACCGGTTTTACCCCAAACAGGAAAGTGCCGAATCGCTGTTTGTTTGTCGACCACGGGTGTGGTGCCGGTCCGGTCGAAGTAGTGGAGCACGAAAACGGCGAAGCCGTACCCAGCAAGCTGGGCCGCTGGATCGGCCATGCTCGCGTGTCCTCCTCCCGATCCGTGCAAGCCGATAATGGCGGGAAACCTGTGCCCATTATGTTCGGGAACAAAGGCATCGTAGGCGACCGGGCGGCCGCCAGACTCGAAGGTGCAGCGAGTTTGGGTTATGGGGAGCATCGTCGTTGTTGAATTGTTTCCCGTTCCAGTAGCCTCATTTTCAAGTTTCAAGTTTCGAGTTTCGAGTTTCTTGAGAACTGAGTGGATCTAGCAGCTAGCAGCCATCAGCCATTAGCCACCAGCTATCAGCCAACGACTATCGACCAACAACTACCTCTTCGGCCAGCTTCCGCAGCGAGTCCTCGTAGGGAGCTCGCGCGATGCCGCGTTCCGTGATGATGGCAGTCACGTACTTGGCCGGAGTCACATCGAAAGCGGGGTTCTCGATCTCCACCCCGTCCGGAACCATTTGCTTCCCGGCGATGTGACTCACCTCTTTCACGTTACGATTCTCAATCGGGATGCCGCTTCCATCCGGAGTGGCAAGGTCCACCGTGGAAATTGGAGCCGCTACATAAAAGGGGATGCCATGCTCCTTCGCCAGAACGGCGACAGTATAGGTCCCGATTTTGTTGGCGACATCGCCATTCGCCGCGATGCGGTCCGCACCCACCACGATCGCCCCGATCTTGCCATAACTCATCATGGCGCCCGCCATATTGTCGGAGATCACCGTGGTGGGAATGCCATCTTTCATCAGCTCCCACGCGGTCAGGCGCGAGCCTTGCAGAAAGGGCCGCGTTTCATCGGCGTAGACGTGGATTTTTTTGCCCTGTTCGACAGCGGCGCGGATTACGCCGAGAGCTGTGCCGTACCCGGCCGTCGCCAGCGCGCCGGCATTGCAGTGTGTAAGTACGCCGCCGCTGGCCGGCATCAGGGTTGCTCCATGACGCCCCATCGCCCGGTTCGCGGCGATATCTTCCGCGTGCATCCGTTGCGCCTCTTCGATCAGAGCCTGCTTGATTTGCGGCATGGGCCGAACGCGCAGGCTTTCGAACTTCTCCTGCATCCGCCGGATGGCCCAGAACAGGTTGACGGCGGTGGGCCGGGTCTCGCCTATGGCCGAGCAGATCTGATCGAAGTCTTTCTTCAGATCGCCCACCGTTTCCGCTTTGGAATTCTTTACCCCTAAGGCGATGCCCATCCCGGCAGCCACCCCGATCGCAGGCGCGCCGCGCACGACCATGGTGCGGATGGCGTCGGCGACCTGCTGGTAGGTGGTCGCAGTGACGTAGCTTTCTTCGGTGGGCAGCTTCGTCTGATCGAGAAAGCGAACGCCCTTGTCGGTCCATTCGAGGGTCTGGATCATGAGGCAGTCGTTGGTCGTTTGTCCTTGGTCGTTGGCCGATGGCTGATGGCTGATAGCCGATAGCTGATAGCTGATAGCCGCCAGCGCCACTCGGTTCTCAAGAAACTCGAAACTCGAAACCCGAAACTCGAAACTCGAAACTAGATCTTATGC
>Ga0210404_10000522_pt1 | contig 19579 bp, 14 predicted proteins | sample IncBWH28MmetaG_FD_155455 | JGI IMG/M metagenome (GOLD analysis project Ga0210404, IMG submission 155455) | Forest soil microbial communities from Barre Woods Harvard Forest LTER site, Petersham, Massachusetts, United States - Inc-BW-H-28-M | ecosystem: Environmental > Terrestrial > Soil >... | reverse complement strand
GCTCGCTCATGATTTGTTTGCCGATTTTCCAGGCCGAGTCCCAATCGGAATCGGGGTTCTCGAAAATTTCTTACCAGCGAAAGTGGGCGCAGGGGCGGGGAGGTCAATCGCAAGTACAGTCAGGAGGAAGAAAGCAGGAGTAAGCAGGAAGAACTGTCATCCGCGCCGGGCGTAGCAGTGCTGCGTCCTTACCAGAGCAACGTCAAATTCGCCGGCAGGCTGCCGCCTCCTTAAATTGGGTAGTGCGACGGGGTGCGGCGGATGGTGATCCAGCGCAGCTCCGTGAATTCCTGGAGGCCAGCGTGGCCGCCGAATCTGCCGTAGCCGCTGTCTTTCATGCCGCCGAAAGGCATTTGGGGCTCGTCGTGGACCGTGGCGCCATTGATGTGGCAGATGCCGAATTCGAGTTTTTCAGCCATGCGGAGGGCGCGGTTGATATCGCGGGTGAACACGGCGCTCGAAAGGCCGTAGGGCGTGTCGTTGGCGATGCGGAGCGCGTCCTCGGCGTCGTTGGCGAGGACGATCGGCTTTGCGGGGCCGAAGGATTCTTCGCCGTACAGGCGCATCGCCGGCGTGACACCGTAAACGACCGTGGGCGGATAGCACGGGGGGTTGGCTTTTCCGCCGCAGAGAACTTTTGCGCCTTTGGCGACGGCGTCGTCCACCAGATCCTGCACGCGCTTGATGGCACCGGGATTGATCATGCAGCCGAGCTGGGAATCGGGGCTGAGCGGATCGCCCACCTTGAGCGCCTGGCCGCGGGCCGCAAGTTTCTTCGCGAATTCCTCGGCGATGGATTTTTCGACGACGATGCGTTCGGTGGACATGCAGATCTGTCCCTGATTCATGAACGCGCCGAAATTGGCTGCCGAAACCGCGGCGTCGAGATCCGCGTCGGCGAGGACGATCATCGGCGCTTTCCCGCCGAGTTCGAGCACCACGCGCTTGAGATGGCGGCCGGCACTTTCGGCGATCAGTTTCCCGATCTTGGTGGAACCGGTGAAGCTGATGCGGCGCGTCACGGGATTGGCGATTAATTCATCGACCACTTCGGCGGCGTCGGCGGGCGCGTTCGTAATGACGTTCACCACGCCCTTGGGAAAGCCGGCCTCTTCGAAGATCGAAGCGATCATGAGATGCGTTGCCGGGCACTCCTCGGACGACTTCAGGATCACGGTGTTTCCATAGGCGAGGGGGGCGGCAATGGCGCGAATACCGAGAATCACCGGCGCGTTCCACGGCGCGATACCGACGACGACCCCCGCGGGCTGGCGAATGGCCATGGCGGTGGTGTCCGGCAGGTCGGTAGGGATCACTTCGCCGACAGCGGCGTAGGCTTGCGCGGCGGCTTCGCGCAAAATGCCGACTCCGAAAATGCAATTGAACATGCCCCAACCGAAGGTCTGGCCGGTTTCCTCGGCGGTGATCTTGGCGATTTCCTGCATGCGGCGCTCGAGGACGTCAGCGACTTTCAAGAACAGCCCGCGGCGGACGGCCGGCGGAGTGACGCCCCAGGTCTGGAATGCGGCGTGAGCGGCGTCGATGGCGCGGCGCGCGTCTTCGCGCTTGCCGGCGGGCACCTGCGAGGCGATTTCGCCATTGTAGGGATTCTTCTTCGTGTAGGTCGTGCCGTCGGCGGCGCCGGTCCATTCACCGTTGATGAATTGCTTTGCGTCGTGAGCAGCGACTGCTTGTGCCATGCGAATCTCCTCTTTCCGGTTTCGAGCCGGCGATGAAGGCGGTGCCCCACCCCTGGGGATGCTGCATTCTTTTATCACATTCGGTGCGGGCAAAAAAGCTGCACGGCCTATTCGGAGGACGTCTAGCCGGTTGCGGCTTTCGCCTGGCGTTTGAGAACGTGCTGGATGATCCGGCCCGCCAGCAAGGGAGAGGCCACACCGCGGGGCATTACGCCGTTTCATCTTGTGAAACGGGAGCGACGCTCGAACGAACAAGCAGCCCAGGGCGATATGGATTTTGGCGGAGCATTCAGATAGCATCGCGTAGATTTGGGGCGGGAACATTCCTGAAAGGAAACTTGACGAATCGCAATGCCAAAGAATACTGCACGACCGAAGACGCTGCTGGAATCGCTCGATGTACTCATCGAGAAACACCACCTTTTGAAGCACCCCTTCTACCAGGCCTGGACCGCGGGAACACTCTCGAAGGAATCGCTGCAGCTGTACGCAGAACAGTATTATCAACACGTTCGCGCGTTTCCCGAGAACCTGAAGCAACTGGCGGGACGGGCGCAGGGCCCGGTGGCCGAATTGATCGACGAGAATCTCGCTGAAGAGCTCGATCCCGTGGCGCCCCACCCGATGCTGTGGCGGCAGTTCGCCGAATCGCTGGGCGTGAGCCACGCCACGATCGCGAATGCGCGCCCGCTGCCGGGCGTTGCGGCGCTACTAGACACGTTTGACGAAGTGAGCGCGAACGGGAGTATGGCGCAGGCGGTGGCCACCTTCTACGCGTACGAAGCGCAGGTACCGGAAATCGCGACGCAGAAGATCTCCGGGCTGAAGAAGTTCTACGATATCAACGAACCGCGGGCGCTGGCGTATTTCGCCGTGCATGAAGAAGCAGACGTGCGGCACCGCGCCGCGTGGCGGTCGTGGCTCGAGCAGCAGAACAGCGGAGACAACTTCGAAGTGCTTTGCGCGGCAGAGCGCGGCCTCAAAGCTCTGTGGGGCGCGCTGGACGCCGTGTATCCGCAGGCTTGTACCGCGAAGAACTAGTTTTTTCCAGGGGGCGCGTCCCGGGGTCTCGGGGTGGGGGGACGCGCCCTTCGCGAAACGGGCTTCCCCCAGCTTCGACTTGGCGCGTTCGCACGCGTGCATTGCGCGGGAGCGTCTATTTTCGTCAGAATCTGGCCCGCACTTTTGGCCGATCACAGACCCATAGGAGGTCCACCACAACCATGGCACCAAAGAACCTGGATGAAGTGCTGCAGGCCGCCGGGAATCCGGTGACAATGCTCCGCAATTCTCAGATCGGAGCGTATGTGTATCCGGTCGTACCTTCCGAGTATTCGAACTGGCGCGACGAACAGAAGGCATGGCGCGACACCGCGGTTCTGTTCGATCAGTCTCACCACATGGCGAATTTGTTCGTGGAAGGGCCGGACGCGCTGAAACTGCTTTCATATTTGGGAACGAATAGCTTCGCGAATTTTCCGGTGAACCGCGCCAAGCAGTTCGCACCGTGCAACTATGACGGGCATATCATCGGGGACGGAATTCTGTTCCACCTTGCGCAGAACAGCCTGGTTTACGTGGGCCGCGCGCCCGTGGCGAACTGGCTGGAATTCCATGCCACGTCGGGAAAGTACGACGTGAAGATCAAGCGGGACGATCGGTCGCCCTCGAACCCGGGCGGCAAGGCCGTGATCCGAACGACCTATCGTTTCCAGATACAGGGACCGAACGCCAAGCAGATCATCGAGAAGCTGAACGGCGGTCCGTTTCCGGAGATCAAGTTCTTCAACATGGGTGATATCAAGATCAAGGGCCGCACGGTGCGCGCGCTTCGCCACGGGATGGCCGGCGCTCCGGGCCTGGAGATCTGGGGACCCTACGAAGAGCGGGATGAAATTCGCGCGGCGATTGTGGAGGCAGGCGCGGAATACGGTATCAAGCAAGTGGGCGCGCGCGCCTACGCGTCGAACACCTGCGAATCCGGGTGGATTCCCTCGCCTCTGCCGGCGGTCTACACGGGCGAGAAGATGAAGTCCTACCGCCAGTGGCTGCCGGCGAACAGCTACGAGGCCACCGGCTCGCTGGCCGGGAGCTTCGTCTCCGACAACATTGAGGACTACTACAACACGCCTTACGAGCTGGGCTACGGAATATTCGTCAAGTTCGACCACGACTTCATCGGCCGCGAAGCGCTCGAGAAGATCGCCACCAAGCCACAGCGCAAGAAGGTTACATTTGCATGGAACGGCGATGACGTCCTGAAAACCTACCAGTCGTTGCTCGAACCGGGCGAACCCTACAAGTTCATCGATCTGCCGATTTCGAACTACGCGTCTTCGTCCTACGACAAAGTGGTGACGAAGGGCGGCAAGGTTGTCGGCCTGTCGATGTTCGCCGGATACAGCTACAACGAGCGCTCCGTGCTGTCGCTCGGCATTGTGGATCCGGACGTCGAGATTGGCACCGAACTCACTCTGGTCTGGGGCGAGGAAAACGGCGGCACGAAGAAAGTAACCGTCGAGCGCCACAAGCAGCTCGATGTGCGCGCGACCGTCAGCCCGGTGCCGTACTCGAAGGTTGTTCGCGAAACCTACGCCGAAGGCTGGCGTACCGCGACCAAGTAACCTCGGTTTCGCCCGGCGCTGAATCCTGGCGCCCGAGGCAGCGAATCAAACAGCCGCTGGAGCAAGACTGCCCCAGCGGCCTTTTCTTTGGGAGCATCCGCGCATTGAATCGAGACTATTGCTGCGGATTACCGTCGCCCGAGCCTTGGGGAGCGATCATCAACGCCAGGAGCGTGCCGTCGTCCTTCTTCTGATAGGAGACGGTTGCGTTGGTTCCGGTGCCGACCCGGCCCTGTACCTGCGTGTTGTTATCGAGCACGAATTGCATTGTGTTTCCGCTGCTCACCTCCAACGAGAACGATTTGTGATCGCTACCGATCGAAGCAACCTTTCCGGACACCGTTTGCGCGTCCGCTGACTGCTGGTTATTCTGCGACTGGGATTGCGCAGCAGCAGGCACGACTCGCACCGACGCGCCCAACGCCAGCAATCCGGCCAAAGAAGCACCGACTACAAGTTTCCGCAATGTCATTTGTGTACGTCTCCTCGAAGAGATTTGGGCGGGATTGGGTTGCTTGAGCACGTTCGTGCCCAACGGCGCAATCGAAATCCTGTATGCCGCAAGTTCTTTAGTGGCAGCAGCGAGTTTGCGAGGCGCGCGAACTTACCCACGTGGGCGACGACTTAGAGCCCGGAACACCTCAGGGTAATGGGAGGATTACAACGTAATTTGCTTGCTGCCTGAGAATATTTTTCGCACGTACGTCGTAGCAATCGAGCGTGCGCCAATACGCTTTTCAGGACGAAGCGGCGGCCGCATCTAAGCCGACGAGCTGCCGGAATTCAGGATCGTCGTGCAGGCTGCGCAGATCGGCATCGCGGGAGGCCCAGTTTCGGTTGCCGTACCCGACAGCGAACGCTTTCTTTAAAGTCTCCAGCGCTTCCTGCTTTCGTCCCATCACTCCGTAGGTGCACGCCGCGTTGTAGAGAATATTCGGGTCGCCGGGTCGCAGTGCGACGGCGGTTTGCAGGTGCCGGATGGCTTCGTCGCCATCGTTGTGTTCGTAGGCGATCGTGGCGGCCAGCAGGATGCGGGCGCGCACGTCTTCGGGCACGATTTCCAGCTGTTGGCGAAGAACCTTCACCATCCTCTCGCGCAGGGCCTCGAACTCTTTCTTGCGCCCTAAGCGTTCGAGCGAGCTGGCGAAGGGCGGATAGGTATTGTAGTCGTCACCGTTGTACTCCAAGGCGCGGTCCGTCAGAGCCGCAGCCTCTTCGAAGCGCCCGGAAGCGAAATACGCGCGGCCCAGGATATTCCAGGACCCTTCACAATCGGGTTTGCGCTCGATGGCACGCTGGGCCAGCAGCGCGGCCTCCTCGTATCGCTTTTGGGCATAGAAAATGCGGGCGCGCGCGACCAGCACTTCGGGCAAATCGGGTGCCAGCGCCGTGGCGCGGTCGCAGGCAGCCAGCCCGCGCTCGATCCATTTCGAGTTCTGCTCGCGAATTTCGTAAATCAAGCCGCAAAGGTGAGCGATACCGGCGTGAGCCAGCGCAAACTTGGGATCGAGCTGGATGGCTTGCTCGAACATTTGCAGCGCGTAGTCGACGTTTTCGCGGTGGGCGTAGCTTCTGCCCCGCAGATAAAAGTCGTAGGCCTGCGGATTCTCGGTCGGCTTGCGCGCGATCGTTTTTTCTTCCTGCGGCGTCAGTGTGATGCGCATGGCCTGGGCAATGCTTCGGGCGATCTCCTCTTGAATGGCGAAAACATCCTCGAGCTGGCGATCGTAGCGCTCGCCCCAAACGGAATGTCGGGTGGAGGCCTCCACAAGCTGCGCCGTGATGCGCACGCGATTCCCCGCGCGGCGAATGGAACCCTCCAGCACATACGCGGCGCCGAGTTTTTGGCCGACCTGCTGCGCGGTGGCCGGCTTGTCCCGGAAAGTCAGCATTTCCGAGCGTGGAAAGATTTCAAGCTGCGCGATCTTCGATAGCTCCGTGACGATATCTTCCGTAATTCCGTCGCGAAAATACTCATCCTCTTTCGCGCCGCTCTGATTTTCGAAGTAAAGGACCGCGACGGATTTTTGCAGCGCCGCGACGGGATGCCCGCCCGAGCCCGATGCGCTTCTCTCACCTGCCGGCTTGTGGCTCGACACGATGTCGCGTTTCAGACGTTTCAGATCGGCGCGCAGCTCAGCGGCGGTCTGGCATCGCAAATCAACGTCCTTCTCAAGCGCCTTGCTCAGAATGGTCTCAAAAGCCAGCGGCAGCCGCGGGTTGAGTTCTTTCGCCGGCGCAGGAGTCGAATGAAGGATGCCGTCGAAGATGACCGCGGAGGTGGTGCCGGAAAATGGCGTCGCGCCTGTAGCCATTTCGTAGAGCACCACGCCGAGTGAGAACAGATCGGAGCGAGCATCCAGATCCTCGCCGCGCGCCTGCTCCGGCGACATGTAGGCGATCGTGCCCATCGAACTGCCGGGACTCGTTAGGTGATCTTCGCGCATCGCCCGGGTCTGCATCTGAGAAACCGATACGGTGGCGCCGACCGATTCGGCGGCGTGCCGCAGCACAGGCGCGAGCTTGGCCAGGCCGAAGTCCAGAATTTTGGCCTGGCCGCGTTCGACCAGGAAAATGTTCGCGGGCTTGATGTCGCGGTGGACGATGCCTTTGGCGTGCGCCGCGTCCAGGCCGTCGGCGATCTGGATGCCGATATCCAGGAGTTCGGATATCTCGATGGGTTTCCCAGCGATGCGGTGCTTGAGTGTCTGGCCCTCCAGCAGCTCCATGGCGATGAACGGACGGCCTTCGAATTCGCCGATATCGTAAATGGTGCAGATGTTCGGATGGTTCAGAGCGGAAGCCGCGCGCGCTTCGCGGTGAAACCGTTCGATCGACCCCGCGTCGTGCCCCACATCGTCGGGAAGAAACTTCAGTGCAACATTGCGGCCCAGGCGCGTGTCCTTGGCTTTATAAACGACGCCCATGCCTCCGCCGCCGAGCTTATCGACGATGGTGTAGTGGGTAATCGTACGGCCAACAATCGAATGGGGATCGGGCATGAGCGCAGTATATTACGCCGCCGGCTGAATTCCGGCAATCGCTATGCTGCGTCTAGGCGGAGGCTGTCTGCGTGCGCGCCGCGTTGATCCAGTCGACGGTCTTGTTGAATCCGCCGAACACGAAGAAGTGAACGCCCTTGATCCCCAACGGCAAATCCGAACCGCTCCCCGGGCCGCAATGGTGCGCGACCTCGCGAATCAGCGGCTCAGGGCCCTTGTCGATCAGCAGCTTCGCGAACTGCGGCTTTTCGGTGAGCACCTTCATGGAAGCGCCCACCCCGCAGACCATCGCGTAGCGCGTCAGCGCAATCAGCCCCGCGGGGCCGGCGAATCCCAGGCGGATGGGATTGTCGATGCCCCGCAGGCGCACTTTGCGAACCCAGTTCACCACCGGCTCGGACGCAAACGCGAACTGCGTGACGATGGTCAGATTCAGCCCGTTCTCGCGCGCGAACTTCGTTTTCGCGGCCAGAGCTTCCCACAGCAGCGGGTCGGGAATCTTCGGATTGCCCTCCGGAAATCCGCCGATCGAAATCCGCGTGATGCCCGCCTTCTGCAGAATGCCGCTCCGCATCACCGCGAGGCTCGAATCAAAAGGGCCGGCGGGCTGGTCGCGGTCGCCCGCGATGATCAGCACGCGGTCCACGCCCGCTTCGCGCACCAGCCGCCCCGCCACATTCTCCAGCTGCGCGGCGCTTTCCACGTGGCGCGCGCCGATGTGCGGCGTGGGATAAAGTCCGCCGTCGCGCAGCTTCTTGGCCGGGCCGATCGTGTCCATGGGATTCTTTCCCGGAATCCAGGTCATGAAAACTTCCGTGCCCGGCTCCAGGCGCTGGGGGGCAGCGTCGATCACTTTCGGCTCGCCGGGATTCACCTCAATCGAAAAGCCGCGCAGCATGTCGGCCAGACTGGGCGCAGCGGCAGAAATGTTGGTCATGAGCATGATTATAATACGGCTCGCGCGGCCCAGGCGCTCCGCCTCCCGCATCGCACGTAACCCCCGAATTTCCCTTGTTTTACAATGTGAAACGCGAATTCACATTGACATTGGCCGCACTTCTGGAACTACAATAGGGGTTCACCCGGGGGGCGGAATTTTGGCGCGCATGAGTGTACATGCAAGAAAGAGGACGCAGACTGCGCGCGGCCAGGCCGGCTCGAGCAAGTCGCTGCAGAAGGCCCTGCGCATCCTCCTCTATATGGGAGAGAACGGCCCCGCCCTCGGTGTGACCCAACTGGCTGCGGGATTGAACCTCAACAAAACCACCGTCCACCGGCTGCTGCACGCCATGGAAAAATTCGACCTCATCGAGCGCAATCCGGAAAGCGACCGCTACCGGCTGGGATTGAAGCTGCACGAGTTGGGTAACCGAGCGGTGGAATCGAGGACGCTGCGAACCGAGGCGCGCCGGTTTCTGGTGGATCTCTCGCGTGCGACCCACGAAACCGTCAGCCTGGCGGTGCCCGGGCTGGGAGGAGTGGTTTGCCTGGACCGCGTGGATTCGGCGCACAGCATCATCACCGTCCGCACGCCGATCGGCGCGCGGTTTCCGCCTCATTGCACGGCCGCGGCGAAAGCCACGCTCGCCTATCTGCCGGATGAGGAAGTCGAGGCGATCCTTTCGATCATGGGGCTGACCGCCTACACCCCGCACACGATGACGACGCTGGCAGAGGTGAAGAAAAACCTCCGCGAAGTGGCCGAGCGGGGTTACGCGCTCGACCGCCAGGAAACCGAGCGCGGTCTGAGCGGCGTCGCGGCGCCGATCTGGTCTCGCGACGGCCGGGTGATTGCCGCCGTCGGCGTAGCTGGCCCGACCGGGCGCTTCAAAGGCAAGGAACTTGCCCGCAAGATAGCCCTTACGAAGGAAACCACCGCCAAAATCTCCGCCAGCCTAGGCCACCAGTCTGGGTCATAATTATTCGGTTGGCTGCTGCGTTGTGGATCACCGTAGGCTTCGGCCAACCACCGCGAAAGAGGGAATCGTTATGGCAGTCAAATTCAGAGCCGATCATGTGGGAAGTTTCTTGCGGCCGGCGGACTTACTCGCGGCGCGCGCCAACGGAACCGACGCCTCGCGCTTGAGAGCGATGGAAGACCAATATATTTTGAAGGCGCTGGCCAAACAGAAGGAGCTCGGATTCCAGATTTTCACCGATGGCGAGCTGCGGCGCCGGAATTTCATGAGCGAGCTGACAGACGCGGTCGATGGATTCGATACGGATGATGCCATTGCCCGAGACTGGGACGCGTCGCAGGCCAAGCCGAAGGTGGCCTCGGTCACCGGCGTGGTCAACCGAAAGCTCAAGCGGATGCATCCGCTGACGGCGCGCGAATTACCGTTTTTGAAGCTGCACAGCCCGGGCGATATCAAAATCCTGCTGCCCAGCCCCACGCAATTCCCGGCCATCGCCTTCAAGCGAGGCGTCACCGATAAAGTGTACCGGGATCACTCGTCGCTGCTCTGGGACATCGTTGAAATCATGAAGCAGGATATGGCGCAACTCGCAGCCGAGGGCGTGCAATATATCCAGATCGACGCGCCGCGCTACAGCTATTACCTCGATCCAAAGTGGCGCGACTGGATCAAGAAGGAGATGGGCCAGGACCCGGAAGAGGCGCTCGACGAAGCGATTGCCGCCGACAACGCATGCTTCGACGCCGCCAGACGCCCGGGAGTGACGGTCGCCATTCACTTGTGCCGCGGAAACAATCGCAGCCACTGGTACGCCGAAGGCGGCTACGATGCGATCGCCGAGAAGCTCTTCGGTTCGCTGCGAGTCGACCGCTTCCTGCTGGAATATGACGACGAGCGAGCCGGGACGTTCGAGCCGCTGCGCCTGGTTCCCAAGGACAAAATCGTCGCGCTCGGCTTGATCACCACAAAGAAGGCGCAGCTCGAGAAGTCCGAGGACGTGGTGCGCCGAATTAAGGAAGCGGCCAAGTACTTTCCGCTGGAGAATATGACCGTGAGCCCACAGTGCGGCTTCGCTTCCACTGCGGAAGGGAATCTGTTGACCGAAGACGAGCAATGGACCAAGTTGAAGCTGGTGGTGGATACGGCGCGGCGCGTGTGGCACTAGAGGTCGCCCTGATCTCTGCGAAGGAAATCTGCTGACCGAAGACCAGCAGTGGGCTAAGCTACGTCTCGTCGTAGAGGCGGCCCGCAGGGTGTGAGGATAACCGGATTGCCAGGGGGCGTGGCCGCCTTCGGGCTCAAGAATTGAACCTGCATCTCAACTACACACGAAAAGATTCGGCGCCCAGCAGCAGCGGCGATGTCGTCGCCACGGTGCTTACGCTGCTCGAGGAAGGCTATTTGAACGCGGCGCAGTTTGCGCGGCTGGAGATCCATCTCGATTGGCTGCAATACAAGTACAATTTCCGCGAAGCCGTCACCGTGATGCAGATCGGCGGCGAGGCCCACGAAAACCTCCCGCCCATGGAGATTCGCATCGATTCGCGCCAGGTGGCTCCGGGTTCGCTGCGCGGCCTGGTGCAGAAAGCGATGGCCGCGCAGACGCCGGACTCCGAGGAACGTCGGGGTCGGATTTATTTCGAGGATTTCCGGCCGTTTCGCCGGAGCATCGTCTGGGAATTTAATCGCCTGTATTGGCAGCGCGTGAAGGATTGGGAGAAGGCCACTGGAAAGGGCTACCAGGAGGCCTTGCCCGGCGGCAAATCGGACGGAACAGACGCCCAGGCTGTCAGCGATTCGGTGGAAGAATTCTGGAAGCTGCTGAAGGAATTGGACACCTCGAATCGTTTGCCGCAGGAAATCTTCATTCTGGAAATCGGCGTGGGCATGGGCGCGCACGCCGGCATGTGGCTCGATCGTTTTTGCACCCTCGACCAGGAGCGCGGGACAAATTTTTATCCGCGCCTGCGATTCTTGCTGGGTGACTACTCGCTGGCCACTCTCGAGCACTCGCGGCCCGCGGTAAAGCGCCACCTCGATCTGTGCAGCTTCATTGCTCTGGATGCCACCGATCCGATTAAGACGCTCTCCTTTCTCCGCCACAAAATCCTGCACGTCCATTCGACCAACATGTACGACAACCTGCCGGACGAAGAAGTTGTCTGGCGCGACAACCGGATTTACTGGGTGCAGTCGCGCGCCTACCTTCCGGCGGCGGACGCGGCGCGTATCAGTCAGCTGAGTGGCGTGGCGGTCGCGGATATCCCGGCCGTGGTGGATCGGCTGCTGGATGTGGGAATTGCGGCCCTGCCGGATCGCGCGAAGGGAATGCAATTCTGGATGGAAACCTGGAGGGCCATGCGCATCGAGGAACAGTTGGTGGATGCGGTGGATATGCCGGACGCCGCATTTCCCGCCGGTCTCAGCACCCTGCACATGGAAGAGATTCTTCGCTACGCGCCCAACGATCTGCGCTTTCATCTGAGCACCGGAGCGCTCGATAGCTTTCGAAATACTCTGCCGCTGCTTCACCCGCGCGGCTATCTGCAGGTGCAGGACATTTTCGTCACCGATCTGCAGGAATACAGCATGGGATTTCACGGCCCGGGGAAGCTTGATGGATCGATCGTGAACTGGGTCAACGGCGCGCTGCTGCGCGAAGTGGCGGAGCGCGCGGGCTACGACCTGCACTTCACGCCATTCCAATACCGGCCGGGATCGAAAACCTCGGTGCTGTACACGACAAGACGGGAGTAAGACTGATGACCTTGCCCATTCTGCCCACCACCATGGTCGGGAGCTACTCCATGCCGGGCTGGCTCGAGCGGCTGAAGACGGACTATTTTGCGCGGCGGATTAGCCGCCACGACCTCGACGAGATTCACGACGCTGCCGTGCGCTCCGCGATCAAGGACCAAGAAATGGCCGGGCTGGACATGGTCACGGACGGCGAGTTGCGCCGCGACAATATGATCGATTATTTCGTCGAGCGGCTGCCGGGCGTTCAAATCGACCGCTCGTCGAAAAAGTTCTACTACGACTTTTACGATAGCGAAGTCATCGGAAAAATTCCCATGGCGGCGATCGGCTTGATCGACGATTTCCGCTTTCTTCTGGCCAACACCGAGCGCGTGGCGAAAATCTGCATCACCGGGCCGCATTCGCTCACCAAACGCGTGCGCAACAAGCACTATCCGAGCGAAGAGGCACTGGCCACGGACATTGCCCGGGTGATGAATATGGAGCTGAAGGAGCTGGTGAAGGCTGGCGCGAAATATATCCAGATCGACGAGCCTTATTATTCGGGTTTTCCGGAAGACATCAACTGGGGCGTCAACGTCCTGAACATTCTGGTCGAAGGCGTGCATGCGAAAATCGCCGTGCACATCTGCTACGGCAATCGCTATGGCAAACCCTCGTGGGAGGGGAGCTATCGTTACCTTTTCCCGGCGATTCTGAACGCCAAGGTGCATTCGCTGAGCCTGGAATTCGCGCGCCGCGGCGGCGAGGACCTCGACCTGTTTCGCGAATTCAAGGTCCCGTTCGAGCTAGGGGCGGGCGTGATCGACGTGAAGGACAATTCCGTCGAGACGCCGGATATCGTCGCCGAGCGTATTCGCAAGACCCTGAATTTCGTCGCTCCGGAAAAACTGTACGTGCTGCCGGATTGCGGGCTGTTCCACGTGCCGCGCGATATCGCCTTCGGCAAGCTGCGGGCCATGGTGGAAGGCGCGAAAATCGTGCGCAAGGAATTGGGGAAATAGCCATGGCGCTGCTGAACGCGCGGCCCGAAAAACTGGAAGTGGATTTCGCGCGCTCTGCGATTGTCGTCGTCGACATGCAAAACGCCTTCGCCAGCAAGGGCGGCCTGCTCGACATTGCCGAGCAGGATTTGACCGCGGCGCCCGCCGTGGTGCGTTCGATTCGCGCGCTGCTTGACGTCGCCCGCCCGGCCGGACTCCCCGTCGTCTACCTGCAAATGGGATATAAGCCGGACCTGAGCAACGCCGGCGGCCCGCGCTCGCCCAACTGCTACAAGGAACTCAGCATGCGTCTGATGCGCGCCCGGCCGCAGCTCAGGGGCAAGCTGGTCACCGAGGGCGGCTGGGATTTCGAAATCGTCCCGGAGCTGGCGCCGCATCCGGAAGACGTCGTCATCGTGAAAACGCGCTACAGCGGCTTTGCTGGCACCACTCTGGATTCTCAACTGCGCGTCCGCGGAATTCAATATCTGTTCTTCACAGGCATCGCCACCAACGTCTGCGTCGAATCGACCTTGCGCGATGCCTACTTCCACGATTACTGGCCTATCCTGCTGACGGACGCGACCATGCAGGCAGGCGACCTCAGCGCGCAGGATGCCACGGTCTTCAATGTAGAATCCTTTTTCGGCTGGACAATGAATACCGGCGCGTTGTGCGATGCGCTGGAAGCTCACCGGACGATTCGCTCGCCATGACCGGCTCCACCAACGAAACCGTGCAGCAAATGGCCAAATCAGGCGTGCGCAAAGTGCGCATGCGCACGTCCGGCGCGACGCTCCAGCAACTGCCCGGGGGTGCGATGCTCGTCCAACCGGATGAAGAGTTAAAGCCATATCCGAAAGTCCTCACCGACCGCTTGGCTCACTGGGCGGAGCTGACCCCGGAAAAAACCTGCATCGCCAAACGCGGGCCGGACGGCGAATGGCGCCGGCTGAGCTATGCGCAGGTAATGCGCTCGATCGAAAGCATCGCCCAGGCGCTGCTCGATCGCGGCCTCTCAGCCAAGCGCCCCGTCGCGATTCTTTCCGAAAACGATCTGGAACAGTTTCTCCTCACCATGGCCGGCCAGCACGCGGGAATCCCTGTCGCTCCGATTTCTCCCGCGTATTCGCTGGTCTCCAGGGATTTCGGCAGGTTGCGCCACACCTTCCAAGTCATCACGCCGGGCCTGGTCTTCGTGTCCGACGGCGTCCGCTATGCTCCGGCCATCGAAGCGGTCGCGGGCGACCATGTTGAAGTCGTGGCCACCACAGCCCCTCCCGATCGCCGCAGGGCCAATACCTTCGCCGATCTACTGGAAACCGCGGTCACGCCGGCCGTGGCCGCCGCGCATGAAAAAATCGAACCGGGCGATGCGGCTAAGTTCCTGTTCACTTCCGGCTCGACCGCCATGCCCAAAGCGGTGATTAATACGCACCGGATGATCTGCAGCAACCAGCAGATGATCGCGCAGATTTTCGGCTTTCTCGAAGATGATCCGCCGGTGATCGTCGACTGGCTCCCGTGGAACCACACGTTCGGCGGCAATCACGACGTCGGAATTGCGGTCTACAACGGCGGCACGTTCTACATCGACGACGGCAAGCCCGGCCCCGGCTCGATCGAGCGCACCGTCCGCAATCTCCGCGAGATTTCGACCACCGTTTATTTCAACGTGCCGAAGGGCTACGAGGATCTGCTGCCGTTTTTGCGGGCCGATCGCGAGCTGCGCGAAAACTTCTTCCGCCGGCTCGGGCTGATGTTCTACGCCGGCGCGGGATTGTCGCAGCCGGTGTGGGACGCATATCGCGAGCTCGCCTTCGAGACCTGCGGCGAGCGAATCATCATGGCCACGGGCCTCGGTTCCACCGAAACTTCGCCGATGGCGTTGCAAACCACGTGGGAAACCGACCGCGCGGGAACGATCGGAATTCCCGTACCGGGCGTGGAATTGAAAATTGTTCCGCGCGACGGCAAACTCGAAGCGCGCGTGCGCGGACCCAACGTCACGCCGGGCTACTGGCGGCAGGACGATCTCACCAAGAAAGTCTTCGACGAAGAGGGTTTTTATTCCTTCGGCGACGCGATCCGGTTCATCCATCCGAACGACGTCAACAAGGGCCTGCTGTTTGACGGGCGACTGACGGAGGACTTCAAGCTCGCCAATGGCACGTGGGTCAGCGTGGGGCCGCTGCGCGCAAAAATCATCGCGCATTGCTCGCCGCTGGTGCGCGATGTGGTGATCACGGGCCTCGATCGCGACTTCATCGGCGCGTTGATATTCCCCGACGTCATCGCGTGCCACGATCTGTGCGAGGATTTGCCGGTGGACGCCACGAAAGAAATACTCACCCACGCGGCGGTCCGGGCGCGTTTTCAGTCGCTGCTCAATTCGCTGGCGGCGGAATCGACCGGAAGCTCCAATCGCGTGATGCGCGCAATGCTGCTGGAGGAGCCTCCGTCGCTCGACGGAGGCGAAATCACGGACAAAGGCTCATTCAATCAGCGCGCCGTGCTCGATCGCCGCACTGGGCTCGTCGAGCAGCTCTACCTCGAAAATCCGCCGGTTTCCGTCGTGCGCACCCACCGGACATAGCGCGGGGACTCCGGATCCTGACGCTTGAAAGGGTGTGACACTTTGCCCGACCTCTTGCCTTTGTTTTCAGTGAGTTACGCAACGGTCAGGGGAACAGCTGGTAGGGGGGCCAAAATAATCCGGTGTGGCGTGCTGGCGCGTGTTGAAACTCTTAGGCACCCGCGGGGAACAAGATGTTTTCGATTGCCATGCGCGCCTCGCGGTCAGGATCTTTCTCGACTTGGCTCTCCGTGTTGATGATCATGACGTTTCGATCTGCGGCCGAATAAGGCGGCCATTGCGGAAAGCCCTTTGAGTCGGGATTGCCGGTGGCCGCAAATGCCGTCCATGCACCACTCACGCGCTCAGCCAGTGGAAATATGTCTGAGCCGCTTCCGGTAAGTTTTTGCACGAGTGGATCTCCGACATTGTTGAATACGAAGGGCATTTCGATTGTGTGTGGCGACCTCAGTCGGCCGCCGAGGATGGGAGTCTCCCACGTAAATTCGTAGACGTAGGTGGGGGCCTTTCTCAAGGCAGCTCTGCGCTCTCCGATTTTGGCCGTGAAAGCCACCGTGGGGTATGCTGTTGCGATCAAGAAATAGAGGCCAGAAGGATTCTCCTGCGGGTAGTCGGAGCGAAATGCGCGAAGCACTGTTTCGGCGTGATCGCCCAGCAGTGACGTAACGCGCTGCTCGAGACCGGCTTCGTCGAGTGAGAACAAGCCAGGATCGCCCGCCGCGAAGAGGGTCAACTCGGTGCGGTTGAAACCAATCAGGAGCGGCACGTCTGCCGACACATCGGGCGCCATAGGATCGAACGGATTCTGTAGTAGTGAACTGCCATCTACCACTGGCGCAAAGCCCTGAATCATGCCGGGCACAAACGGCCCCAACTTGCGATTTACGGCACCTTGGGCCGCCATGATACGTTCCATAGGAATCGTCTGAATATCAGTGATCCGGTCCCTCTTCACGCCCAGCTCGGCGAGCATCATGTCGCCGACTTTCGTTGCATGGTCAAGGGCGTTCATCCTGACTCCCGGGCCGCTCTCGATCACCGCTCGATGGAAGAGTCCTTTTGCCGTCGGCATGGCCAAGAGAGTCGAAACCTTCTGGCCGCCGCCCGACTCGCCGAAAATCAGTACTCGACCCGGATCACCCCCGAATTCAGCTATGTTGTCTCGCACCCAAGCGAGAGCGGCGACGATGTCCAACATACCGACGTTGCCGGAGGCTTTGAATGCTTCACCTGCCTGATGAGAGAGATACGTGTAGCCCAAGGCTCCCAACCGGTGATTGACTGTCACGACGACCACATCGCCGCGACGGGCGAGATGGCCACCGTCATAGAGAGGGGCAGAACCTGAGCCCGACGTGAATCCTCCACCGTGGCACCAGAGCATGACAGGCCGTGTGCGGCCGTTCTCGACGCCCGGCGTCCAGACGTTGAGAACCAGGCAATCCTCGCCTTCGCCGGTACCGGGCGGATCCCCGGCCGAGGCCAAAAAGTCCATCCCCAGGATGCTCGGCGCGCCAGGTATCGTCTGCGGTGCGGAGTGGCCGTACTGGAGCGCGTCGCGCACGCCCTTCCAGGGCTCCGGCCGGATCGGAGGCATGAAGCGATTCTGTCCGGTCGTCGAAGCGCCGTACGGAATGCCTTTGAAAACACGGATGCCGTTTACGATGCTGCCGCGAACCTTGCCCGTAGCTGTTTCGACCGTTGCTTGCGACGTCTGAGAGGATGTGCTTGCCGCCAAGACGGTCTTCTGAAACGCTCCTGACAAGAGTCGATGCACGAGCACGGCACTTCCTCCCAGGGTCAAACGTTGCAGTAGAGCGCGACGATCCACAGCAAGGTTCGGTCGACGTCCTTGTGCCATGGAACTCCTCCTGCCGCTTCGATCCTGGAATTCGCGCCCTCAGGACTCTGGTCAGATTTTGCCGGCCACTATACATCACCGAGCGTTTCATTGGGATGGTCGGCGTTATTTGCGGAAACCAGCAAGTCGGGTAATCCGACTCAATCGGGGGTTGGCCCGCGTCCAGGTTGATCGAATGGGTTGGGTTGTTCTGATGATAGTTCCTCGCAGCGAAACCGACTACACCACTAGCGCACCGTGCGCTATCCCTTCATCCCACGCTGCCAGAGCGCGCACAAGGCGGTGTTGTAAAGCGCAAGCGCGGTCGTAATCTGCCCGAGATGATTGTCGTGCGTCGATAGATAGGCAGCTTTGTGCAGCACGTCCGGATGCAAATTCCCTTCGGTGGAACAGTCGATGATCACCGCGCCGTCTTTCACGTTGCGCACCAAGTCCGCCTCGGACTGCGCCGGGAATGCGGTCACGATGATGTCAGCGGTCTTGAGATACGCTTCCCGGTCTTCCGGCCGGGTCTGGGGATGGATCATGAGCGCGGTGGCCCCAATCCGCATCAGCATACTTTGCAACGGAATGCCGATGCGCGGCGAGCTATTGCAGATCGCCGCGGTCGGACCGTTCTGCTGGGCATCGCGCGGAAACATGTTCCTGATCTCCTGGTGCTGGTGCAGCAGAGTGAGGATCGCTTTTGCCGTGCACGGCACCACACCTTCGTATTTCTCTTCTTCGTCGACCCTGTTGATGTTGAGCGCCATGCGGCCGGTGTTCTCAACCGTGAGCCCTTCGATGTCCTTCTCCGGCCGCACCCGACGCAGAAAATAATCCTCGGTCTTGCCGTAGGGCGCCGGGAAAAAGATAAAGGTCCCGTAGATCTTGTCGTAGACTTGCGCGCCCATCAGCAGCAGTTCCAGGGCGTCGGCGCTTTGCGCTTCCTCGACGCGAAAATCCAGGCCGTGCTGCCGGAACTGCTTCCCCATATAGCTGGCGTACCGCCGGGAGCCGCGGTCGACTTCCACGTTCGGCAGCCGCGGCATAAACGCCGCCACGCGGATCTCCGCCCGGTCGAGGCCGGTCGTTTCGACCTGCGCCAGCTTCTGTTCCGCCTGAGCAAACACTTCCTCGGCCGCGGCGATGCAGTTCAATCGCTTGCTCTGCGGAACTTGCTGCGTCCAGCTCATGTCAGGCGCGAACGAACTTCTGGGCGCCTGCGGCATTTCCAGTGTGGCCATATCGTGAGTTGATTATCGCGCGGCGAGCCCTCTATAACAAAGCTCGAAGCTCTCCGCTCTAGGAGCAACGGGGGGCTTATATCCACGCTCTGAAGGACGAGGTTTTACGCCCCCACGGACAAAGGAACCAGTGAAGAGCTAATCGCGACGCGAGGGAGGAGTCCAAGGTGAGCTGGCATGGTAGTTGGTGTCGGCATGCACCACCTCCGCGCGGTAGAGCTCGCCGTTCCTGAACTTAAACATCTCCAGCATCACGAAGCTATTCGGGGTCCTGAAGCCGGCCCGAGTCTGCGTGCCGTCGGTCAGATGGAACGTTTGCACCACCGCATTGTGATCGAGAAAAGCTCTGGCCATGACGATGCCTTTGTCTTCGTCGACCAGAAAAAAATCCCGCTCGCGCACGGCATTGTTGGCGGCGTACATGCCTGTCTTGAACTGGTCGCCGCAGTTCAAGCGGAAATTCGGCTGGGGAGAATCGGTGTTGCTGGCGGTTTTCGTGCCGTTATCGATCCGCGAACAGGTGGGGTCGAAGTCGGTGTAAAGAGTCCCATCGTTGAGTTGCAGCGTCGCGAAGTAGCCGTTGGCCAAGTCGATCATTTTTCGGCGCGGCACGCGCTCTGCCGGCATCAGAGTGTCGTACATGGCAGGGTCGTGCTTCAGATCTTTGGGATCCCCACCTCCGGGAGCTGCCGCGTTCAGCACGGCGGGCCGAGGCCGCCAAACGGTCTCCAGCTCCGTGGCTTTGGCGTCCGCGACCTTGAGTCGCGCGGCGAACCAGGTGGGCAGGCCATTCAACTCCACAGTGCCGAAGTAGCCTACCTGCCCCGTGCGAGGGTCAGCCACAATCAGATCGTTGTCCACCTTGCCGGTTGCCACCGCCCAGGAGCCGTCGCCGACCATTAACCGGG
>Ga0210404_10000521_pt1 | contig 19599 bp, 15 predicted proteins | sample IncBWH28MmetaG_FD_155455 | JGI IMG/M metagenome (GOLD analysis project Ga0210404, IMG submission 155455) | Forest soil microbial communities from Barre Woods Harvard Forest LTER site, Petersham, Massachusetts, United States - Inc-BW-H-28-M | ecosystem: Environmental > Terrestrial > Soil >... | reverse complement strand
CCAGCGGGTGAAAGAGTAGGGCAGCAGTCTAAGGTAGGCCCCGCCTCCGAGCGGCGCACGCCCGGAGCCAATCTGCAGCGTGGGCAGGGGGAATTCGACCAGGGTTCCCGCTGGGGTCTCCACAGCAAACGCAAAACGAGAAGCGCCGACGAAACCGTAGTTCGGATGATTCACGGGGAAAACGCTGGAATCATATGTGAAACCCAGCTCACGAAGAATTCCAAGCGCCCACCATGAAGTCTTCGTAATTGAGAAGCTCGGAGCCCTGTAGCCCGAGACAAGATTGCCGCTTACATCTTCAAGAATCTGTTTTGCTACGCGAGTGTCTTCGCGGAACTGCTCCGGAGTCAGTTCAAAAACCAAGCGATGACGCAAGCTGTGACAGGCAATTTCGTGACCCGCGTCAGCCACCTTACGAATGACATGAGGGTATTTCTCGGCTACCCAGCCAAGAACGAAAAATGTTGCCTGGCAACCGCCTGCCTCAAGGATAGAGAGGAGTCTGTCGGTGTTGTGCTCTAGGCGGCTGACGTAACTGGACCATTCCCCCGCATCGACATGGCTGGCAAACGCCGTTACGTGCATGTAGTCTTCGAGATCGACCGTGAAGGCGTTCCTCATCCTAAGCATTGATGTAGCAACTGACCTTCCAATGGCATATAAATGATTGGAATCATTGCTTGACCCGGGCGGGTGGGTGGAAGGTTTTTACCTGAAAAGGTCATGGATTTCCAAACGGGCCCCCAAAAGCGGGCCGTACCGCGGGGAACAGCTCCGTAAGATATTGTAATATAAGTACTTAGCGACTCTCCCTTGCCAAGGCAGGGAATCAGGTCGGCAAGGAGATTGCTTCAGAATAACGTGCAAGACTGTCTCGCAGAAGGTGGATAGAATTCATGGGAAGGTCAATTAGCGTTTTCGGGTTGGGCTACGTCGGCTCGGTTTCGGCCACCTGCCTAGCGTCCAAGGGAAACCTTGTTCTGGGTGTGGACCTAAATCCGGCCAAAGTCCAGGCCATGGATTCGGGCCAAAGCCCCATCATCGAGGAAGGTTTGGGAGAAATTCTTTCCGCGGCGAACAAGGCCTGCCATCTTCACGCTACCACCGATGCGGTGAAGGCCGTCCATCAAACAGAAATCTCGTTCATTTGCGTGGGAACTCCAAGCCTTCGCAACGGCCAACTGGATCTCTCCGGCGTGGAACGCGTATGCGAAGACATCGGGCGGGCTCTGCGCAGCAAGTCCACATTTCACTGGGTGGTATTGCGCAGCACGGTGCTGCCAGGAACGACGGAGAGAGTCGTTGTGCCCATGCTTGAAAAAGCCAGCGGGAGAAAAGCTGGGCGCGATTTTGCAGTCTGCTACAATCCTGAGTTCTTGCGCGAAGGCACGGCCATCAAGGATTTCTTTCATCCGCCATTCACCGTCTTGGGAGCACAAGACATCGCGCATCTGACGCCACTGAAGGAGCTGTACGGTTTCACAAACGCCAAAATATTCGAAGGCTTGATACCCACCGCGGAGATGGTGAAGTACGTATGCAACGCATTTCATGCCGTCAAGGTGGGATTCGCGAACGAATTCGGGGTGCTGGCCAAACACCTGGGAGTGGATGCCGAAGAGGTGACGAAGATCTTTACTTCGGATACTTCACTGAATATTTCCCCGGCGTATCTGAGCCCAGGTTTCGCTTTTGGAGGCTCCTGTCTGCCCAAGGATCTTCGCGCCCTTGTTCACTGCGCGAAACAGCATGACGTGCGCGTACCCCTGCTCGAGTCCATCCTGCCTAGCAACACCGAACATATCGAGCGCGTGGTGGAAAACATCGTCCACAAAGGAAAAAGAAAAGTAGGGGTGTTAGGCCTGAGCTTCAAACCAGGTACCGATGATCTTCGGGAAAGCCCCCTGGTCCACCTGGTGAAGCGACTCCTGGGGGAGGGCTGCCAACTTCAAGTATGGGATACGAACGTGATGCTGGGAAGGCTGGTCGGGTCGAACCGGCAATTTATCGATGAATTCATTCCGCACATTGGTGTGCTGTTGAAAGAGAACATGCAAGAAGTCATCCAAGGAGCAGAGGTCGTCATCGTAGGAACGCGGGCAGTTGATCGCGAGACCTTGTTACAGACTCTCCGGCCGGATCAGCTTGTGATTGACCTCGTCAACCTGGACAAGTCGCGCCGACCGAGCGGCAAGACCGAATACGAAGGCGTGTGCTGGTAGGCGCGCCCGCATGAGGGTTCTCTGGGTAAAGTCCGGCGGTCTGCTGCCGCTGGACCATGGCGGAAGAATACGTAGCTACCAGCTAGCAAAAATCCTGGCGCAATCCCATGCCGTATCGCTTTTCACATTCTATCCTCCGGTGGAGGAAGATGAGCACGACACGCTCAAAGAGATTTTTTCTCGAGTAGAGTCCGTGCCCATCTCCATCCCTCAGCAGAACAGTGCCGCCGAGTACGTGGCCTATGCCAAAAACCTGTTTTCATCGTTACCATACTCCGTCACCAAGTATTGCCAGCGGCAGGTTTCCAAACAGCTCCGGCAGCACTTGCTGGAGCATCAATATGACGTGGTCATTTGCGACTTTCTTCTGACGGCAGGAGTGCTCCCCTGGGATCTGCCGGGACCGCGGGTTCTGTTTACGCACAACGTGGAAGCGCAAATCTGGGAGCGGCAGTTTCAGGTGGCGCGAAATCCGATCTGGAAAGTGGCATGCTACCGGGAATTCCGGACAACGGAAAAGATGGAACGGAAGTTCCTAAAGCGTGCGGAACACGTGCTGGCGGTTTCAGAGACAGATAAGGAATTCTTTTCTCGTTTCATCGATCCAGCGAAGGTTTTTGTGGTTCCGACGGGTGTGGACATCGATTATTTTCGGCCCAGCGCGGAACCCGAAAAGCCGAAGAAGATCGTGTTTACGGGCTCGATGGATTGGCTGGCCAATGAGGATGGCATTCTTTATTTTGCGGAGAAGGTCTTGCCTCTCATCCGCAAGGAAATCCCAGAGGCGACCCTGGACGTGGTCGGCCGGCGCCCCTCCGCCAAATTGAAGAGAATTGCCGCTGGAATCCCCGGCGTGACCGTCACCGGGACGGTTGCCGACGTGAGACCCTATATCGGCACGGCCAGCGTTTACGTCGTGCCTCTTCTGGTGGGAGGCGGAACGCGGATAAAGATCTTTGAGGCCATGGCCATGGGAAAAGCTGTGGTTTCGACATCCATTGGCGCCGAAGGGTTGCCGGTGACCCACGAAGAGAACATTCTTCTCGCCGATGATGCGGTGGGCACTTCGCGACAAGTGATTATGCTGTTACGCAATCCCCAAATGCGAGCCGAGCTCGGGAAGTCTGCAAGGCAACTCGTTGAACAAAACTACAGTTGGACCTCCGTGGGAGCGCAATTGACCAAACTGTTGGAAGACGTGGTGTTACAGTATTCGAGCAGCCGGGACAAAAACGCCGTCCTCAACAAGAGTTAAAGCATTCCCAGAATCTCCGATTGAAAAGAACAGGCCGCAGATTTCAGCCAACGGGCGTTGCGCAGCGATTGCTGGCAAAGAAATTCAATTCTTGCCCTGCGGTTTATCGCTCGCGGCAGTTTGCGGCGTTTCTGTCTTATGTCCCACGGCAACGCGCAGAGAACCGTCGACGGCATCGCGATAGGCGTAGTAAAGAATATTCTGGTTGTGATCGATAGCCATGGAGCTGAATCGAGAGGCTGAGGCTCCCGACGGCGCGATCACTTGAACGTGCCATTCTTTGCCATCGAAGAAAGCGTGTTTTGCCATGCCGGAATCTTCGTAGCTGAGGTGAAGAAGGCCGTCTTTATCGAAGACGAGTGAGCTGCGATAGTCGTAAGAACTGCCGGAGGGAGTAATATTGTCAATCACCTCTTCCTTCCAGGTATCGCCCGTTTGCCACGCGTGACGCATTTCCGTGTCACTGTAGTAGACGATGTGGGCGTTCCCATGAGCATCGAAAGCCAGGGAGCTTCCCATGCCCAGACTGTAATCGGGGCCATGTAGACCGCGAGAGTCAACGATGCGAATATTCCACTTTTTGCCGTCCCACCGCGCAAACTTCAGGAGACCCTTTACGAAGGCGTCGTAACTGATGCAAGGATTACCCTGAGCGTCGAGGACCATGGCGTGCCACTTGCCAGTCTGCACGTCGAAATCGAGAGTGCGCATGAGCCATGCACCGTTTTGCAATTCCGCAACGCGGATGTGGGCATAGTTGATTGCGCCGAAGTGATACCAAGAAACATGAGGGGTGCCATTCGCCGTGATTACAACACTACAGGCGGCCTGAACTGAGGTGTTGTCCTCGGGAGCGATCTCCTGCTTATCCCAGCGCTTACCGTCAAAATGAAAGTAGCGCATGGGGAGCGTCAGGTAGGTAGCGCAAATGGCAGGGTTGCCGTTGCTATCGAGGGCGGTGTGCGTATAACTTACGCCGCCTCCCAAGGGTAAGGTGAACCACTTAGGAGGATTCAGTCCGACTTGCCGAAAGCCGTACTTAAGGCCAGCCTTTTCCTCGCCGTAACTGATGTGAACGTTTCCCGCGTCGTCCACGGCGAGAGACATGCCTCGGCCGGAAGTGTCAACGACCTCATTGGTCCAGACCCAATTCTGTGCAGAGGCAAGGCCCGGAAAAAGGAAAAAAAGGCAACTCACCAGTGCGGCGAAGAAGCCAGTACTGATCCTGCGCATTCGAGGCTGGACATCGAGAATTAGACCGAACATGATCCCACTCCGTTGATGGAAACTTGGACGCCTGATTTCAAATCGAATCCCCCGGCCGGTTGCTGATAGAAAGTTTTCATGCTTCCACCAATTCCACACTTGGTATTTCCGGGACGGCTTGCGCCTCGGCGAGGCGCGCCCGGCGAACCTCTTGCCGGTAAAGAATTCTCAAGAGCGCGGTGCTGGCAATGAATTGATAGAAAAGATCAAAGTTCGCCAGTTCCAGGAAGGCGCCGCTGATCATGAAGGCGAGCAATCCAACCTCCAGCATCAGCGAATAAGGGATTAGCCATCGCGCGGAAGGAAGGAAGCGGGCCTGCCTTCGGACTAACAGCAAGGAGTAAAAGGATGTTCCAAGGAGCAGAAGGAACAGTGCGAGGCCGACGAAGCCGTGGTCACCCAGAGTTTGAAAATAGATGCTGTGCGGGCCCGCGAAACCCAACTGTGGGCTGAAATGCTGAAACAATTCCGGCGTAAAGGTCTTGAACCCGCCTCCCGTGATGGGATAGCTTTTAGCCAGATCCCAGGAAAAACGCCAGGCGTCCAAGCGTAATTCGGCGGAACTGTCCAGGTTGCCGTGGAAGAGAGTCCCCATGCGCGCCATCCACTTGCCTGGGGCAAAAGCAAGGACAGCCCACGCACAGACAACCATGAGGAAGCCGGCGACTATTTTCTGTTTCGATCGAAGGACCAGCATGCCTAAAACCACAACCAGACCCAACAGCGCACCGCGCGAATAGGTCAATAACACCGCCGGAATCGCGCAGAAAAGAGCTAGGCGCAAGGCGTACCGCACCCATCGATTCTGTTCATCGCGCGCCAGAAAGTAGAACAACGGGATGGACATATTGATAGCCATGCCCAGGGCATTGTTGTCTTCGATGAAGGAATCCCGAGGGCCATATACCCTGAATTCGCCGCCGGTCCGGCTAATGAATATTGTGCCCTTGATCGCGAAAAAACCAATACTGAACGCGGTCACAAGGAACAAGTAGCGAAGTTTCTCCCTCGAGGTAACTAAAAGAATGACCATGAAGGTCATCAACAGGATTTTGCTGACACGTATCAATTCCGCACGGCTGGCGAGTATGTGTGTCGACAGGATCGGATCCAGAGAAGCATGAATATAAGTTATGCCGAACCAACCCCAGAGCACGAGCAGCAGAATGACTGGCCCTGTGAAGATGCGCCGGTTGAGGCTCTTGGAAAATGGAACCCCGGCTAGGGTCGCTCCTCCAATCAACAGGGCTACCGGAAAGTTATAGGCGGCACCCCAAGCGAAGCGATGCGGGTTGAAATAGGCCACCCACGTCCACATCAAGATCCCAAAATAGGGACGAATGAAGCAGAGCGGCGTGGCGCCCAGAATGATCGCGAGGATGAGGAAATCACGCATCGTTGGATCCTCGCATTGCCGGCTTTGAAGCGGCTACCGGGCGTGGATGGGGTGCTTGATTCGCATGAATGGCGGCTGATGGCGGCGCGGACCCCGCTCGCAAGAGCAGCTGGAAGAGGCGGGCGGCAAACATTGGCGCAGTATCCTCCTCACAAATCTGGAGGCGGTGCAAACCGAGCGGGTCGCCGCCAGGGACGTTGATTCCCGCGACGGTCGTGACCGCCGAACGGTATCCGCAACGAACCAATTGCTCCGCCGCCTGAGCGCCACAGTCCGCCGGATGTCCGAACGGAAACGCAAAATCTTCGACTGGTCTGCTTAGCTTGGCCTCCAACATTTTTTTGGATTTGCCAATTTCAAATTCGAGTTCGGAAGGAGTCAGCCGGCTCATAACAGGGTGAGAAACGGTGTGGGAACCAAAGCTGACACCGGCGTGTTGCATCAGATGCACCTGCTCCCAGGTCAAGATGCGGCCGTCGAGTTCCTGGAGGGGAAGCTGGATGCGCTCCTCCAGTTGCCGACACCATTCCTTTCGCTGGAGATTAGGGATGCGACGCAGAAAAGAAATGATTTCGAGGGCGGCGGCGAGCCGCGAGGGACCAGAATCCAGATGAAAACTACGAAGCTCCTCGAGTTCGACAGCAAACTTCCCGGCGGGTGCGACTTTTAGCGCTAGGAACAACCGGTCATACCAGGCGACTTGCCCAGTCTCCATGCAGGCGGCAATCAAATAGATTGTAGCGGGAATCTCATACTTCCGAAGAACAGGAAGTGCGTGAGTGAAAAGATCGGAGTAGCCATCATCGAAGGTGATGGCCACCGCGGGACCAAGCGTGGAGGGTTCTTGCAGTTCGTGGCACACCTGTTGAAGTGAAACAATCCGGTAGTTTTTCTTCAAGAACCGCATCTGAGACTCAAAGGTTTCGGGAGAGAGTTGCGAATAGATGGGAATGCCGCCCAGCCCAACGCGGTGATAGCAGAGAATCAAGAATTTTGGCGTCGTAACCTTGGACCATTTGGGGCGCCGGGAGTGCCCAGCCGATTGCAATTCGTAAGTGCGCGAAAAGGCGCGCCCGGCCCGCAGTAAACCAGAGTGGTACAACCCGCTCGCGGCGGAAGCGCGCCAGTCAAAACCAAACCCTGGAATTCGCGGACGCATCGAGAGTTGTCCGCCGGTCTCCGGGCCAAAGTGCGCGCCGTTGGGCCCATGGATTGGCAAACTATCGGCCACTGGAAGCTCCGGAAACATGGTCGAAGTGCTGGCGGTGCCACATCTCGAGAGCGAGAAGATACCAGACAACTTCGCCGTAGTAGCTGGATTGCGTCTCCCGGTGCAGGCGAAGCAACCGATCATAAAAATCGGGACGGAAGTAGCCGCGTTGGCGGGTACGAGGATCCGTCAATAGATCCATCTTAAATTCCTGCAAACGGCGATCTTGATTCAGCCAGTGTCCCAAGGGAACGCCAAAACCGTGTTTCTTCTTGTAGAGTACAGCGTCAGGAAGTATCTGCTGCATGGCTTTCTTGAAAATGTAACGCTTCTCAAACCCCTTCAATTTGAGACGGCTCGGAATTCGTGCGGCGAGCTCGGCCAACTTGAAATCAAGAAGTGGATACCTGACCCGAACGCCGGAGAGTTCCGCCGTGCCGTTAACTTTTCGCAGATCATTGTCCGCGAGAATGATTTTCATATCGAGGTACAGGAGGCGGTTCAGTTCAGAGTCTGCCCGCGCCGCCTGAAAGTGGCCGTCGGCGACTTGCATCCAGGTCTCAGGTGGGCATTGAGTGAGGAAACCAGGCTCAAAAACCTCCTCGGGGTTGGTGCTGAGAAAAAGGCCGTACGAGAAAATCCGGCGCGGGTTTGGAATCGAAGCTCTCCGGATATATTTCCGCGGCAGACTCAACCAACCATCGTTTATGGGCAGAAGGCTCGCGAAGGGTTCGATGAACCCACGGCGAGCCCAGCGGGGAATCGAATGATACAAGCCGAATCGCTTGTCATCCGCGTACCGCGAGTTGCCGCCAAACAACTCGTCACCGCCGTCTCCCGCCAACAGCGTTTCGACCCCGGCATCCCTGGCAAGTGCGGCGCAGTAGTATGCGCCGAAAGCGGAAGAATTGGCGAATGGCTCGTCGTAAAACCGGGCGAGCTTGTGGAGGGCCTCGAGAGCGTCTTGCGGACCGAGGTTTCGCTCATGATGGCTCGTTCGAAATCTGTTAGCCGTCGTCCGGGCAAAATTTGCTTCGCTATATTCGTCTTCGCTAAAGAATATGGAAAACGTATTCACCGGAGAGAGACGCTCGTTCATGAACGCGACAACACTGCTGCTGTCCGTCCCGCCACTCAGGTACGCGCCGGTGCGTGCCGGCGAGCAACCCTCGATGTGCACTTGGACGGCTGACCGCAGTCCATCCTGCACCTGTTTCGCCCACTCGACTTCGCTGTATTCACGGTCCTCTTGATAATTCAAGTCCCAGTAAGGCTCCAGGCGAATCTGGCCTTTTTCAAAAAGAAGCAGCGTGCCCGGGGCGAGCTTTTCCACCCCCCCATAAACGGTCAGCGGATGTGGGATTACGGAGAACAGCAGATACTGGATCACTGCCGAGGGCTGAATTTCCAATGGTGTGGTGTGTACAGCGCGGATCGCGCCCAAACGCGAAGCAAACAAAAGCCGATTTTGCTCCTTGCACCAGTGGAGGCTCTTCACGCCGAGACGGTCAATGGCAAGAAACAGCCGTTGCGCTTTCTCATCCCAGATGGCGAGCGCAAAGACACCGTGCAGCCGCTGAAGAAAACCTGGTCCCTCAAGTTCATAGAGTCGAGCGAGGCAAATAGCCGCCGACCATTCGCTTGAGGGATACCCACGCTCAGCGAGTACAGCCTTCAGTTCCGGGAGATTATAGAGGTCAGCATCAACGGCGATGCGCACGCCGTCGATGGAGGCAACTTCCTGCATGGCCCAAAGGGGCGCGACACCCAGCGCCGCGGAATTGCCTGCGGCCGTCTCAGTGGGCGATTCTCCCGGCAGAACGAGTGCCGCGAGCATAGGCTCCAGAAAACTCGGAACAAACGCCCGGCTAGGCTCACAGATGCCGCATATCCCGCTCATCTGGCCCTCCTAGGCCGCGAAAGTTTCCTGCCACTTTCGGAACATGAGGATGGACCACAGATGCGCTGAGCGGTCGTAGTGCCGGCTTTGATGTTGCTCCCAGATTTTCTTCAGGAATTTCCGATCGAATATCCCGACATCGGCAGCGAAGAGAGATTCGTAGGAGAGATCCTTCAATTCATTGCGAAACCAGCGGTCGAGAGGAACAGCAAAGCCTTGTTTCTTCCGGTAAAGGATATCCTTGGGCAAGACCGGCTCCATGGCCTTCTTGAGAATATATTTCCCCGTCGTCCCGCGAAGCTTCATCGAGGAAGGCATGGAAGCTGCCAGCTCCATCAGTTGATGGTCAAGGAGAGGGGCCCTGACTTCCAACGATACGGCCATGCTGGCGCGATCCACTTTTGCCAGGATGTCGTCCGGCAGATAGGTCTTGATGTCCAAGTACTGAATCCGGGAAAGCAGATCTTCGGTGTCAGCACGGTTGTAATGGTGCTCAAAAACCCCGAGGGAATCGTACCCGCCAAGGGAACGCCGGAACTCTGGAGAGAATAGACGGGACTTATCGTCCGGCCGAAAAATGGAAACGGAATTGAAATAGCCTTCCAAAGGTGTCCGCGACAGACTCTGGAGGGTCGCCTTGGCTCGAAAGACGCGCGGTGCCGCAGCCAGCGGGGGATACCATTTGCCCAGCGGTCCAAAGAAACGCTGCCGCATCCAGGACGGGACGTACCGGCGAAGCCGATTCTCGTAATGATCGAAAATGTAGCGGCGATAGCCGGCGAAATTTTCATCCCCGCCATCCCCGCCAAGCGCCACAGTCACGTTTTGGCGCGCTACCTTTGAAACGTAGTACGTCGGAACGGCGGAGGAGTCTGCAAAAGGCTCATCGAAATGCCAGGCGAGCTTGTCGACGATTTCCACGGCTGAGGGATGAACGAGAGATTCATGATGATCCGTGTGAAATTGCCCAGCGACTTGTTTGGCAAACTCACTCTCGTTGTATTCCTCTTCCTCGAAACCTATCGAGCAGGTGGTCACGGGACGCTGCATGATCCCGCTCATGGCCGCGACGATGGAAGAAGAATCGATTCCGCCGCTCAGGAAGGCGCCCAGGGGAACATCGCTCATGAGCCTGACGCGTGTCGCTTCGCAGATTCCGTGGCGGACCGCCTCGCACCACTCGTCTTCGCTCCGATCTTCCACTTTTTTGAACGAAAGGTCCCAGTAGCACACCTCGCGCAAGCCGTTACTTGAGGCCACCAGGTAATGACCCGGAAGAACCTTGCGCGCAGAGCGATAGATCGTCTTAGGAGCAGGAATATAGCCGAATGAAAAATAATCGCAAATGGCCTGCGAATCTATGTCGCGTGGCAAATCATTCGCCGCGAGGAGAGCCTTTAACTCGGAAGCGAACAGGATTCGCCGCTCGTCAGCGGCGTAAAAAAGTGGCTTTTTCCCGACGCGGTCGCGCGCCAGAAGGAGCTTTCGTTCTCGCGAGTCCCACAGCGCAATGGCAAACATTCCGCGGAGCCGTGTAAAGCATGCTTCTCCGTACTCTTCATAGAGGTGAACAATGCTCTCGGTGTCCGAGTGGGTCGCGAAGCTGTGGCCTCTCTGTTCAAGATCCCGGCGAAGTTCCTGGTAATTGTAGATCTCGCCGTTCAGCATGACCCATAAGGAGCCATCTTCATTTGAAATGGGCTGATGACCACCGGCAAGATCGATGATGCTGAGTCTGCGGAATCCCAAGCCGATTCCAGGGCCGGTGTAGATGCCTTCGTCATCGGGACCGCGGTGAATAATCGTCTCATTCATCCGGTGCACCAGGTCGTTGCAGACCGGTGCTCGGCTTTCATAATCGAAGATTCCGGTGATGCCACACATAAGGCTCCTATCAATTTTTGGCGTACAGACCGCTCTTGCGGGCCAAGTCCAGATACAAGGTGGTGTAGCGCTCCATCATTCGATCGATGCTAAAACAAGTTACAGCCCGCTGCCGCGCCGCGGAACCCAATTGGGCGCGAAGATCAGGCCGAAGCACGACTTGCTCAAGGCAATGGGTCAAGGCCAGTGTATCTTTCGGCGGAAACAATAATCCGCTAATCCCGTCCTCAATAATTTCAGGATTACCGCCGATGTTGGAGGCGATGCAGGGCACTCCGGAGGCCGCTGCTTCCAGCAACGTATTCGACATGCCTTCGCTGATCGAAGGGAGGACGAACACATCCAAGCTCCGAAGTAGATCGGCGACTTCGAAAGAAGGACCCAAAAACCGGACGCGGTTCGCAAGCGATGTCGAGGACTCAGCGAAGGCGCGGAGATTGTCCAATTCGGGTCCGCCTCCGACCAGGAGAATCTGCAGATTATGGCCGCGCTCGATCAAGTTTTTCGCAGCTTCGAGCAAAGTCCTCTGATCCTTGATCGGAACAAGGCGACCGATTGTTCCAACGACGATGGGTTCGGAAGAGCCGAACAACTCCGCTCGAATTGCCTGGCGCTTGTCAGCGTCCGGAGCAAACCGCCTGGTGTCCACTCCGTTGGGGATGACGCTTATTCGGCGGGCAGAGGACCAGCTCTGCTGACGATGATACTCCCGCAGCTCCCGGCTGACGGTGAATACCGAGTCGCAAAGCGAATACAGAGTCCGGCGCAGCAATCTTCGCCGCCAGGGTAGGCCGGAGAGCATGTCGATTTCGTAGCCATGCTCGCTATGAAGGATGACGGGCACGCGAGCCAGCCATGCCGCGGGGATCGCTTCAATGGCACCCCAATTCCGAGAGTGAATAAGGTGAGGGCGGTAGGAGCGCAATACTTTGAGGAGCCCCGGAACATGAAATTGAAAGCCAACCTTGTTCTGGCCGGAGACGAATACTTTGCTGGTTACGCCAGCCGACTCCGCCAGCCGGGCGTCGCAATTGCGAATGGCGCAAATCCGCTGTTCAAAAAGATCCAGGCTGAGGCCTGCCATGATCTTCAGAACGCCCTGCTCCGTGCCGCCGAGTCCCAGCGAATCAATCACGTGCAAAACCTTTAGAGGGCGGACTTGCGGAGCTGTGGTGGAATCCAAGGAACGCGCGGCTCGTCCCGACAGAGGCTCTGGCAGATATTCTGCCCCGTCGGATGCGGCGCGGTTCTCGCTCTCATTTTGAACAATCTGCGTCAACTCATGCTCCGAAACGTTTGATTGCCGCCTGCACGGAGACAATTCGCCTTATTACTCGAGTCGCGCCCCGAGCGCGGCTGCGGGGACGGTTCACGACCAATGGGTATTCCCGGCTGCCAATTTAGGGAAACCACCGGACTACTCGCGGCCCCAGCCAGTTGGCCAGACGCAGCGGCATTTTTTTCCAGAGATTTGTTGCCATCTGAAACTTTGGATTCACCGGAGAAAAATTCGGGAGCTCTTTGCGCTTTACCAGATGGATTTGATAATCAAGCGGCTCAACAATCATGTTCCATTGTGACTTGAAGTTGAACGACCCGGTTCCACGCTTGCTGCGGCCAAAGTCAAAGTGGAGCACTCCGTCCAGGGCGGCGTTCTTCATCAATTCCCAGTACATAAAATTATTCGCCGACAGGCCGTAAGCCTCGTCGCTCGCGCCCGCGTAATACGGCAGTATGGTGTCACGGTACGTGAATGAGAAAACCCCGGTCACGGGTTTTGTTCCCGAATAAACCATCAACAAATCAGTGCTGCCGCCAAACTCGCGAATCAAGTTCTTGAAGAGCGTGAGCGGAATTGCCGGCGTGCCGTGCCGCAACAGGTTGAGTGAGAAAAGCTGATAAAAAGCATCGAGTTGATCAGCGCCTCGGTGCGCGCGCAGCCCGGATTTTGCCGATTTTCGAATCATATACCGCGTATCACGCGGGAGCCGCTTCAGATTGGCCTCCGGGTCCGGTGATAGATCCGAGGTGAATGTACTGTATAGAGTATTAGGCGCGAACTGAGGGAGTGATTCGTGCTGGCGGAAGCGAAGCTCCAGATACTGTATCGCCTGGGAATGAGCCAGTTCCTTGAGATGATCAATCAGGAAGCGCTCGGATTCCGCATTGGCCGCGCAAATGCCGCCGTAGACGGCAAAGGGCGTGGATAATAGGCACCGCCCCATGATCCAGTTTGAAATGACAAAGAGCGGAGCAACGGCAGTGATTTGGCCTGCCCTCTCTGCGTACAGATAGCAAGGCTCGAAGCCAAACGTAGCTTCAATGCTGCGCTTCCAGCTTGTCAGATGGAACGGCGATCCACCGGGATGTTCCAGCACGAAGCGGTCCCAGCGTTCAAAACTCTCTTGCGTGAGGGAACAGATACGCAGGGACGCAGCGAGGGCAGGAAGGGTTACTGCCGGGTGATCAGAGATTTCCTTGAGGGTACTCGCCATCTTTATCTCTCTGCGGCGCTTCCGAATTACTCTCCAAGCGCGGCTTAACGGTTACGTCATAGCTTTCAAAGAGCCACGTTTCGTCCGCTTCAAGATACGTCGCGAGAACTCTCTTCTGGGACTCAGAAGGCCGACGGTAACCCCGAATGATTTTGCTCAGATTCGCCTCGTTAATGCCGACAATCCTAGAAAGCTCGTTTTGCTGGAGGCCTTTCTTGAAAATCGCAAGTTTTAGATTCGGATACATGCCAAACCTTCCCTCGATACTGACCCGTTCATCTGGGCCCCCTCCATACGCGCTCGACCCATGCAGTCGAAAAGCACAGGCTAGGAGAAGACCGACGTGATCTTGGCAATCATCAGTCCAAGAGCCGCAGAGCCAAGCATGGTGCCGAGGACGGCACCGACGGCGTGCAATTGTTTGCGGTGCTTTTCCTGCGCCGAAATCAACTGTGGGATTCCGGCCAGAACCGGCTTGCCAGTGATCCGCGTCGCTTCCGTCTCGCTGCGAACCGTTTCGTCGCTCATCTCCAGAAGGACCGCAAGCCCAATACCTCCGAGGAACCCGCCAAACAGGCCCGCGAGGCAGATCAACTGCCGATTGGGAGAGAAAGGTTTGCTGGGAGGTAGCGCGGAATCCAGAATCACGAAACGTTCGGCTTTCTGGTGGCTTTCCAACGCGTTTGCCATCTGCGCGGAGAGCTTTTTATCCAGGAGGCTGGTGTAGTGGGCGCGAAGCGTATCGTAGTCCCTCATCAAGCCGGCGATTCGCTGCTCGAACACTGGAATCTGCTCCAGTTTCGAGGCATGAAAATCGATCTGTTGCTGCAATTGGGCCTGAAGCTTGGTCTGCTCCTCGATTTCCTGGCTCAGCTTGCTCAGTTGGGATTCGAGCACAGGATTCTTGCGTGCGTCGGCGGTAAGAGTCTCAGCTGAAACTTGGGGCTGCGGCCGGGCCTTCGATTCATCTGCGGCGTCCTTCTTTTTCAAATCCGCCAAGTCCTTCCGGGTTCGCCGTACGTCCGGATGATCCGGCCCGTACCGTGCTTGAAGTTCCGCCAAACGCGTCTCCAGTTTTTGGATTTCCGATTGCCGTGGTGAAGCGCCGGTGTCCTGAGATCCGGAATCCAAATTAACGGTGGGATGAGCCGCCATCATTAGAGATTGCGTGTAGAGTTTTTCTTGCTGAGCGCGGTTTACGCGGTCCTGACTGGCCTGCAATTGTGCCCGGAGGTTTCCCAATACTTCCAGGTGGTATTGCTTGGAATCGGGCAGGTCCATGACGTTGCGTGTCTTGATTTCCTGGACCTCTTTCTCCTTCTTCTCGAGTTCTTCCTTCGTGCCCTGTAACTCGGAGTCCAGAAATTCCGCCGTGCCCTCGGATTGCGCTTCTCTCGCTCGCAGATTCTCTTCAATGAACATGGAAGCCAGGGCATTCGCCATGCGCGCCGCTTCGTCTGCCTTCGGGCTTGTGTAGGCGATCCGGAAGGCGCCTACGCGCGATCCACCGGTGTTGGCGAGATCGACGGAAATCGAATTTTGCATCCTTTTGATGATCTCTTCCTTGCTGCTGTGTTCGCGCGCCTGTGCGTAGAGATTTGTCGTTTCGACGAGCTTCTGCAGCCTGCTCGGGGAAAGGACCTGCTCCTGGATGGTAGACAAGCGATCCGAAATACTGCCGACGACGGTGGAATTCACGTAGCTGCTCGGGACCTGCTGCGGGTCCACCAGGATTACAGTCTCGGCGCGATACAGATTGGGTAGACGGTAGGCAGCGACGAGGGTAGCAATGAAAATCCCTAGAACGGGCAAAATAATCGCCCATTTTCTTCGCTTCGCTGCCTCGAGGTACTCACGAAACTGGAGGACCCCTGAGCCTTCCAAGCTCAGTTCATCGCTAGTCTGTTTTTCGGTAACCAAGGCTGTCTCCAAAAGGATGGAAAGATGAAATAAATTGTCCGACTAAAAAGTATGTGCAATCCGATAACCAAATGAGTACAACGCATGATGCCCAATGGGTCCATAAGTCTTTTATGTTCAATAGCTTAGTGCCGCGCATCGCGCTTGCCCCGCAAGCCGCGGCCCAGTGTAGGCGTGAGATGGAATCTCCTTTCCACATCTCCCCAGGACTTCCATGGGTCAACTAAGGGTGACAAGGCGAACAGACATGGATATGGAAACTGCGTCCTGGAAGAGCAAAACTAAACTCCAATGGCTCTTCGGAGCCGCAGTCTATTGAGGCGAGCGCGCGGTCCAGCGGATGCCGCCGGCAAAGAAGTCCCGAGTGCCGACCAACAGGGAAGGAACATTTCCCGATTGCGTCTTGCGCCCATAGGTGAAGTAGGTGCTCCATTGTGGCGTCAGGTTATACCCAATCTCGCTTGCGATGTATTTGCCCGATATGTCGAGTATCTTGGAGGAAAGAGAGTTTTCATAGCCACCTTGAGCTTGCCAATACCACCGCACCATGTCCAGGCGATATGTGCCGTCAACGCGTTGCGCGACACCCTGTGAGGAAAGCTCAGAAAAGAGCGGAAAACCTCGAAAGTAAGCTACCGAAGCGCTTGAGTGTCCAAATCTCTTCGATAATTGTGCAGATCCCGAAAAGGCAAAGTCTTGTCCAGAGGCAAACCCCTGAGACAGCAGCCCACCAGAAAAACTTAAAGTCGTGGAAGCCCCGATGCCCTGCGTATATCCAAGTTCCTCTTCGTGATAAGTCACGCCGCTACCATGATCATAGACGACCCGAGGATAGTAAAGCACAGAGATAGACCGCGTTGGAGCGAGTTGCTTCTGCCATCTAACTTTCGCTCCGTATTGATGGATAGAGTAGTCCTGGGCGGCGACGATTTGACCTCCCACGCGACCGAAGGAATAAAAAGGACTGACAGAAATAGAGGACGTGGGGCTAAGAGCGTAGGCAACCGTAGCGGAGGAATTCGAATTCAGCCAGCTACCGCCACCATCCAAGAATGAGCTGGGAACGTTCGTTCCAACCACGGTATTCACATCAAGAAAATAGTCGCCGTAAAGATGCCGGACGCTGTAGTAGCTGAAGGAAGACGCAATACCCAAAGTCCATCGAGGGCTCAGTTGATTGACCCAACTCAGGTTCGTGTACTGGTCCGCAAAGTCGCTGCTGACGTTGCCGTTGACGATAGTGACTCGGGGAGAGTACTCGAATGCCAACCGGCTCCTTTTCAAAGGCCGGTCATAAACAATCGCAGTACGGAACACACTGGCATTAAAGTTTGCTTGGTTGTATATGCCCTGCGTGCCGGACGTAGCATTCGAGATTTGATCGTAACTCTGAAAGAACTCCAGGGTGCGAATGTATAGATAGCCCCATCGCAATGAGCTGTCCGAAGGAAGCAGGGGGTTCGTCTTGCCGGCGAAGTGGACCTGCATTTCAGCCGGTACGGGCACATTGGATTTGGGACTATTGTCGGAAGGCTGCTGGGCTGGCGTCGATCCATTGGAAGAGCTTGTGGAACTTTGCGCAGCCGCAGTTCCCGGGTCCTGAGTGGGCGGAGGATCTTGCGCCCACAGCGAGGAATAGGAAAACGTGATCAGAGTGACCAAACAAATTCTTGAGGCGTAATTACGACCGCTCATTGCCAACCTTCCTTTTTCAGCTGTCTAGGGTACAACCACGACGTCGCCAGGATGGAGTTCCATGGACTCCTTTGGGTTTTTTCCTTTGAGCGCATCATTGTAATTAAACGGAATCTGAACTTTTTTGTGATCTATTTCGCGAAGAATGTAGATTGAGCCTTTTTTGGCGAACGGTCCGAGGCCGCCCGCTTCGGCAAGCAGTTCCAAGACAGTCTTGCTGCCAACCAGTGGGTAAGCGCCAATACGCGCAACCTGACCGAAGACGAACACTTTTCGACTCTTGATTCCACGAACGATGACGGTAACTTGCGGCTCATTAACATAGGGCTTCAGTTTTTCAGTTAAAAGAGCCTGCAGCTCAGATGTTTGCAATCCGACGACGGAAATATCGTTCAGGAGCGGCATCGTGATTTTTCCGTCTGGCCGTACGACCACGGTGGTCGATAGGTCTGGCTCTTTCCAGACGGAGATTTGAAGGTCGTCTTCCACACCAATGCGGTAGACGGTCGGATCTTGCGGGTCGGCGGATTCGTCTTTCTTGGGTGAGGCGGGGGGAGATGTGCGGAGCTCATCCGCTTTCTTTCCTTCTTTCGGTGGCGCGCTGGGCGCTTGCGAGTGGTCTCCAACTAGGGGGCGAGAAAGTGCCGTGGCGCCCGCCGCCTTGGCCGCGTCGGTGGTCATGCCACAGATGGACAATTGTCCTGCGAGGACAAGCAACCAAGTTGTGCCGACTGATTTCAAGAGACCTCCGGGAGATCGTGTGTGGTTCCGTTAGCAGTGAGCAATTGATGGGCCAAGGTGCTTCTGGGGATTCCGCGTATTTTATTGATAAAAAACAACTTAAGGTATCAACCGAACGGTCGGACTGTCCGAAGCGACTCCCCGTCCTGAAAGCGATTTCACCAAGACGGAAAACGTTTTCATAGACCTAGGCGGAAACCGACTGCAAAGAGCCTTATTTACACATGGAAGCTCTAGTTCAACGGTCATACGCGTGCATGATGCTCTCCGACTCTCTACGTGTGCTCGGCGCACAAGAAATGGACCGAATGACCTGGGAATTCAGTCCGGCAAAGGACTCCTTCGCGAACATCGCGGAGGAATGGGATGCAATCAACCGATCCTGCCACAATCACGTTCTACTGGATTCGCGCTTTGTGTCGGCGTCGTTGCGCTGGCTGGCAACGACGGAAATCCTGCTTGGCGTGCAGAAGAATTCCCCGTCTGGGGGAGCCGCCCTGCTGACCAAGACCGGAATGGGGCGATGGCAAACCTTTCAGCCCGCGCAGACTCCTCTTGGGTTTATCGTCGTCCGGCCCAACGGCGATCCACAGGGAACTCTCATCGGTTTGCTCCACGCCCTTCCGGGCCTGGCGCTTCAATTAGGCATTTTGCAGCAGGATCCCGATTTCTCGTCGTTGTTGAAAATTCCAAGCAGCGATCAAGTCGAGCTACTGGAGTATATCCGCACCCCGCGGCTGCAACTGGCAGCCACATTTGAAGAGTATTGGAATGGGCGAAGCAAGAATTTGAAGCATAATCTCTCGCGGCAGCGCAAGCGCCTGGCGGAACAGGGCCGGCCCCTCGAGCTGGTTTCACTGCGGACCGCAGACGCAATCGCGGAGGGAATTCGCGAATACGGACGGCTGGAATCGCAGGGTTGGAAAGGGCAGGCAGGGACTGCCGTTGAAGAAAACAACGGGCAGGGCCGGTTCTATCGCGAGGTGTTTGAGAATTTTTGCGTCACCGGCGAAGCGGTCATTTACCAGTTGCTTCTGGACGGAAAAGTCGTCGCAAGCGACCTGTGCTTGAAGCGAAATAACATGCTCGTGGTTTTGAAAACCGCTTACGACGAATCGATTGAGCATGTCTCCGCAGCCTTGTTGATGCGTCAGGACATTGTCCGCCAGCTTTATGAGGAGGGCATGGTCCAGGACGTGGAATTCTACGGCCGCGCTCTCGACTGGCACCTGAAATGGACCGACCAGGTGAGAACGATGTACCACCTGAATTGCTTCCGTAATCGCTGGATCGCCAGTTTTCGCAACCGGGTGAAGAAGCGCTCCACATGAACGGGACGGGAACTCAGTTCCGAATTCCGCAGGAGCCGTTTCTTTCCAAGGAATTCCTGCGAATGCAAGGGCCAGGCGCCTCCAGCAATAACGGGAACAGGGTTCCCGAGAGATATTTTCTATTCTGGGCGCGTAACGCGATCTATCACAGCCTCACCGCCGCATCAGTCCGTGCTGGCGATGAAGTGTTGGTTCCCGCGTATGTCTGCAAAGTTGTTCCCGAGGCGGTCACAGCTTACGGAGCACGGGCCGTATTCTATCGCGTTGGAAGAGATTGCCAGCCG
>Ga0210404_10000520_pt1 | contig 19608 bp, 33 predicted proteins | sample IncBWH28MmetaG_FD_155455 | JGI IMG/M metagenome (GOLD analysis project Ga0210404, IMG submission 155455) | Forest soil microbial communities from Barre Woods Harvard Forest LTER site, Petersham, Massachusetts, United States - Inc-BW-H-28-M | ecosystem: Environmental > Terrestrial > Soil >... | reverse complement strand
CTGTTTCGCATCGCTTACGGAAGTCTCAGGATTCCGTCTAATCCATTCCTGCTCAAATGTTCGACACAGGTCCTCGTATTGCGAAGCGACTTTGACTGCCATGTTCCATAGAATCCTAAAATCTGATGAACCTAGCTCCTGAACCAGACTAGGTTGTTCCTTGACTTGGAAGAGCGAAAACCGAGTCCCCAGTCCTTTATCGTTCGAGTCTGTCGTTTTCATGTCTTTACAATCCTCCTAGAGAGTTTGTGGCGACCGAGCAAAGACGGACCCTTAGCTCGCAATCACAGCGGAAGCGGCGAACCTGATCCAGTGCACAGCCATACTTCAGCGAGAGTTTTCGAATGGAACGTTCACAGATGGACCCGCGCAGGTCTAATGGCTTAGCCACTCGCGTTCCCCCTAATCCGCCATGGGCCCTGCTTACTGGGTGGCCGGAACTCCTCTGCATGGTCAATTCCACCTCTCTAAGAGTTTGGTTTTCAAACAATTACGCCTCTATCAGACTCTTGATAGTATCAGTAGCTTGCCTCTTCTTCTCCATAGCCGTTGCCCGAACATAGCTGTTCAACGTAGTAACCGCGCTCTTGTGTCTCAGCACGTCCTGGGCGACCTTCACATCGAACCGCTCTTTCAGCTCGGACCCTACAAATGACCGTACCCTATGGGGATGAACAAGCTGAGAATCAGAGATTCCAGCGAGCTTCGCATATCGCTTGATTAACTGGCGGCATCTGCCAGTTGTCAGGTCGAATATCTTCCCTTTCTTACGGGTCCCAATGAACTTGCGGACCCTTTCCACAGTGTCAGGTTCTAGAGTCTGTTTCTTGTTTGTTCCTCCCTTTCCTCGGACCCAAATATAATCATCGTTGAGATCCTCAATCAGAAGCCCCGTTACACCCGGTTCCATGTGAACCCATCGGGCCGGAACGTCCTCCTTGTTCTCCCACCTCTTGTCACAATTGTTACATTCAACGTGGTCGATGATACCCCGCTTCTTGACAATCTTGGCGGCTTTGAGACAGTCAGGGCAATAGGATTCGCGTCGGCGCGGGTCCCCACCAACAATCTCACCAATACGGAAACCCTGCTCTGCAGCCAGCCGGAAGATGAGATAGTCGCGCTCAGAGAACTTCTCAATGGTTGAGAGTAGGGCCTTCACGTCAGGAACGTAGAGATCCACTTCTCGACGCTTCAGGATTGTTTCCTCTCTGAAACGTCAATCTTTCTTTCCTGAATCAGCTCTGCGATTCGGTTAGCCTCGTCAATATTCAGATCAATGCCCTCATTGAGAAATCGGAATGCCCCGATTCTGTAGGCTCTCCAGATGTAGAACTTCTCTTTGCCTCCTCTGAACTTGGTTCCGTATTTCAGTTCCCATCCATGTCTCATGCCTGTTTGTTCTCCAAAACGCTTGTGAAAAAATAGGGCACTAGAGCCGACCTCTGATGATGGCCCGCTCTAGCTTTGTCGTGTTCCAGTGACCGTAGATCACAAAGAGATTCCTTGAGATTCGTCGAAGTAGCAAAGGGTCCCTTGCTGCGATTGGTTGCCAGTGTTCGACTTCCCATAGTAGGTAGAGGTGTTCTGCCGTTGTCTGATATTTCGGTGGGATTGCTGGCGCTGGTGATGTTATGTCTCTCGATTGCCATCCGATCTTGTTCCCGGGCCAGACAGGGAATGTGTTCTCAGGTACGATGATTAGGCCATTATGCTCTGTCTGCTGTCTCCATCCAAGGCCGGGAGGCATATACTGACCCCTGCCTGGATTCTCTCTATGGAACTGGCAAGTAGAGGCTTTAGTTTCTACGATAGCTACCTTTGGATCTCCGTCTGCGTTAAGCCCGACTATTTTCAACGTCTCGAACAGGTCGAGTATTTTGTGTCCTTTCTTGAGGTAGTAGAACGCTCTCCGCATGTCGTGGAGTGCTTTACGAGCTGCTGACTTGCGTTCGTTCTTCTCCGCTACGATCGCTTCTTGCCATTTCTCTTTGGCGGTTTCCTTGTCCATGACGATTGTTTCTAGGTCCATTGTTTTTTCACCTCACTCCACAGACTTCCGTAGAGTGAGAACGACCTCTTGCCCCTCTTTAAAGGGAAAGAAAATCTCGTTGGTAATGTTGAACGCGAAACTATTCCGTGTCGTCCGTTGATCATCGAACTCGATTGTAATTCGTTTGTCCCAGGGCTTGCCTATGAACTGGGTTACTCGAATGACCTTCGCGCAGATTCCTGTTGCATAGTTTCTTGTCATTGTGGTTTCTCCCGCAAAACCTCAGACTGTGGTTTTGTGTTGATTACGGAAGCCAGGCAGCACTTGCTAAACTGGCCTCCGGTAGCGCACACAGTGCAATGGACCCCGCAGGAAGCGCATAGTGGAATCTTCTCAATCTGTCTCTCTCGTCGCAGAACGTAGACTATGCTCCTTCCAGTTCTAACAGCGCCCGAGTATTCGCCGAATCTTCCAGTTCCCATTATTTCTTCTCCCGCCTGTCAAGCCGTTCTTCTATCGCGTGACGGACCCATTCAGTCCGATTCTCAGAACTGGACACAACATCCTTCATCAGTCTCTCATGCAGCTCTGGCCGCAGAGTCAGCGAGATCTGATATCGCCCATGAGCATAGGTGGGACTGTAAGGACCATTACCAGGCCGAGTCATAACGGATTACCCTCATGCAATTCCTTCTCGTCCGCATAATCGTCTTGGCCCAGTTCACTTTCCATTCTTAACCACTCTCCATGAGGATTTGACAGGCTCATACTTGCACCAGATTCCGGACCGTTTACGCCAGCCCCTGAGATAACGAATCAGACGATTCATCGATTAACCTCCTCCTTCGCCTTCAGCCAGTCAGGAATCACAACGTGACGAATCAGCTTCTGAACACTCATACTCCTAGCCACCGCGACCTGGAGCAGCTGATCATAGTGCGGATCGTCGACCGATTGGAGGAATGTGTGACGTTTTTCTGCCATCTGTCTTCGCGTCCTACCCATAATATCATACGCTATAGTATGATATATAATAGTTGTTACTAGCCGATTCGACCAGCCGGTACTAACGGAGGATTCTTACTCTGGCTCCGAAGATATTCTTCTATTAGCAAGGCTATGGCCTTCTCAGGCAGCATCTTGCGGAAAGCATTCCTCTCAGCCTTGTTAGCCGCTAGGACCCAAGCGAACGGCAGATTCTTAGCCGCACTCGCAACCCCGATGAACATGACATTCCGGTTCTCATCGTGGACTGTGACTTGTGCTCTGTACTCTTTCGGGTCCTCGTCAACATGGACAGTCTTGCCGCAGCAGGAGCATGGCTGAAAGCGAAAGTTGCCCCTCTTCCGCACAGCCTCTTTCACACCAGCATAACTCAAGCTCGTCGTCTCCTTCATACTCTTGCTTTCTGGATCCCACGTCTTGATCGTATAGACATACTGTCTAGCAAGCTGGTTCTTCATCTCCATTATAATCTGCTCCTCATCACGCTTCTCAGTCAGGAAGATGATCTCAGGAGGTTTCTCTTGTTCAACTATTCCCAATTGTCATCACTTCCCCATTGTCTCTCGAGCCAGTGTTCATAACCTTGAGAGTAGCCCGAATCTGATTCATAATCATACTTCCACGCGTTGTAATTGTCGACGTCGACGCATTTTAGACATTCACAACCAGAAAAGCAGTCTTTCTGGGTTGTTCCGCAAGACCAGCAAGGCTTCAACGTGAATCCCTTACTCTAACGTCTTGAGCGTGAAGCCATTTTACCATGTGACTACTGATTCCGGACAAGACCTCGATAAGATGCCCATTCTCGTCGAATCTGAAGCATTCGTTCTTAGGCTCACAATATTCCCAGTAGAGATAGTCTTTTTCTTCTCTCAAAACTGGAACCATCCCTCTCTGCATCCTTCAATATTGCAGACCCACGCGCCGGGCCGAAGGGTCTTCCAGTCATGCTCATGACTGTTTCTGAGAGTCTCAGGGAGAGGTATAGGTTGAGGACCCCAATGCCCGAGAACGAGTTGCGGATTTCCCGGAGCGTGCCGTTTGACATACTCGACTAGGGCTTGCCTAACAAGTTCGCTGAAGGTCCAGCCGTCCTTGGATGCTAAGTCTTTACAGATAAGAAGGAAACTCTGTAGTTCTTCAGAGTCCTTCCATTTGAAGCTGAAGTTACACCATGCCACTAGCTGATGACGGTAGGTAGTAGCGGTAGTAACAGCTGTTACTACATGCTCTCTCTCTAGTGCAGTCATGCTGGGTCCACAGGAAACCGAGGTGTGACTAGTACTGACTCGCATTCATGACAGCGGTGAGGATGTTCCCATTGCTCTACTCCGAAAACATGACCCTTTTCACAGATCCATTCGATTGAAAAGTGGGGAGTTAGGGGTCGGAAAGTTTCTGATGTCGTCATTCCTGTGGGCCCACTGAGAAGTGGCAGGTCGGACCCTATTTAAAATGGATAGTAAGAATTTTAGACTTTCGGTAGTAAGGTGGAAAAGAGTTGGGCTATCCAGAAGCCGTCCCAGTGGAACCATGAGAGCTCGACGAGCAACCATTCTAGGGCGCTGATCTCCATTTGACTGTCCATATCTCGGCAGACTTAAATCATTTCAGCCAGAGCAATTAATGTGGGTCTCCGCGACCTTTCCTGGCTTTTCTATGTCAATCTCGTAAGCGGACTTGGCTCAATCGCGATCCCCATAGGCATGATCTATGCCATGCTGACCTTGAGAGTCCTCTTCTGGCCATTTCTATTCGGAACATTGACGGTTCTATACTTGGTCGCGGAACGGCTGAGGAAGCCGTCGCCTAGGCGTGGCCGACCGAACTACTGGCAACCTCAAAGGTTGAGGAGGCGAAAGACAAGATATGACTAGATTCTGGAAAGTCCGCATGCTGATGGCTACAGGGTTTCTGTTGATGTGGCTGGGTGTTCCCTGGTGGCACTACTAAGTCTGGAAGGCTGTTGTTTCAGCAAGCTCCAACGGTTTTCTAGACTGTGACAGTTTCGGTTCTCAACAGGTAGAGATTTCCTGCAGGAATGACTATCACGCTTGACGCGACTGCACATGTTGCCGCACCATTCACTGTCCCAGTCAGGGCTATTGGATATGTGACTGTGACTGTTGCTGAGGAGGATGCTCCTGCAAGGATGGACGTCGCGGCTGTTCCGGATTCGACACAGGTATCGCCTGTGCCGCAGCCTGTTGCACTAGTGACGTTAGACACGATCCATTTCACATTAACTGTCTTTGTACTGGTTTCCGCGAATGGGGAGGAGGATTGGAAGCTGATTGTGGTTGTGGTAGTGCTGCCGATCTGTGCCGAATAGTTTCGCCTTACTGTCTCTACTAGAGTGACTGAGACGAAGTTGAATCTAGGATTGTCACCCGCTCCTCCGCCTCCGGTGCCTATTACCCGGAAAATATATCCTTGATTGCTAGCTGTAGAATTCAATAGAGTAGGCTGATTGTCTACCCACCCACCGTTCTGACAGGATGATCCTCCGCCATCGATAAGCACGGCCGAACCAATGTTCTGGAAGCCTGAGGCGATGATGTTCGCGGCCGAAAAGAGAGCATACTGAAGCTGTAATTGTGCCCCTACAGTATTGCTAACGAGCTCGCATCCGACTGCAATCGCGGCAGAGAGACCCGCTAATCCGTTAAGGGGCCCGGCTAGGATGGCTCGATAGCTTGTGTTGCCCATCAGCTCAGTCGCAGTACTAGGCATATTCGCCCAGGTTCCAAGAGACACCACGTCATGAGTCCCAGTGTTCAATGGACATTTTGATGTTCCGATGTCTCCTGGGAAACAGGCTACAGGACGCACCACGAGATTCACGAATGAGAAGCTGGAAAAGCTGAGAAACAGGGCTAAAAGTGCGATAGCGGAAATGTTTCTCTGGTTATCTGAGCCTGCAAGGCTCACTCGTCACTTCCCCCTAGAAGGTCTGTCTCAAGCATCAATTTCAGAGATGCAAAGATGACAAGGCAGAACTCGAACGCGAGAAATCCAAGATAGAGGTCCAGGCCCTGCCCCTGCTGAACCATATAGCTGTAGACATAGGTTACTGTCTGGTTGTCATAGATCCACTCATTAGGCTGAGGCGCAATGCCTAGGGCGAATGAGAGGACTGCGGTTACTAGTCCGAAGATTGAGGCGAAGCTGATGCGGTCTTTTACCTTGCTTCCCTTCCAGAGTAGTATGAAGAAGACGCTGAACTGTGTCATGAATATCCAGAGAAGAATCCCTATCGGGATGATCTGGTCTGTTGATGAAGTAGCCACTTATCGGTGTCCACCATGAAACGGGCACATGCAACCGGGAGGATGATGCCTCACTGCCTTTCGGACTCTTGCCTCATAGGTGCGGTAGGCAGGGACTCCATAATGCTTTTTGATGTATGGGGCTGTCTGTCGGAACTCCCTGCTGATCTTCCTGTCAGACAATGATTCCGGGGTCCCCTTTACAGGGTGGCCCCGCAGGATATAGTCCTGCTCGCCGCCAAGCGATGGAGCATTGGTATGGCGAGTATCATTCACGCATCAGCTTACCCTCAACCATCCGGTCAGTCTCCCAGTGCTGCCGGTGATGGACTCCGGCCATGAAGGCGACCATGATGATCAGGAACACGCCTAGGGCGACTCCGATTAGAGCGTAGACTTGTGGATCCAACTATTTTTCTCCCCCCTTAGGGCTATGTCCCAGCCATTGCTGTGCCTCTTTCGGGGTATGGAACTCCCAGACCTGTTTCTTTGTCAAGAACAGGAACCATTTGAATTTTCTAACGATCAGATAGTGATTATCCTGCTCGATAGGCTTCTTGCACCATGAACAGAGAGGCTTCATTCTACTTCCACAATCCTTCCCTGCACAGGGTCCCAGCGAAAATGCTTGTTCCAGACATTGTCACGAAGCCATTGCAGCTTCATCCGTAGGGTCCGTTTCTCCCGTTGCATCAGCAACATGTCGCTCCGAGCATACTCCTGATAGGATATAAGATAATTGTAGAACTTTTCATCATCCATCAAACGCCTTGTCGGACCCTCCCGTACTATCCAGACGCCCTTCTCATAGCTGCAGACGAAGGGTCTCAATGGCACGCCGCCGCAATAGTCGCGTTACTCCCAGCCTTCAAGATGCAAGACAGATGGTCTACTGAGGCTGACTGAGTATAGACAGCGAAAGCAACACCTCCTAGACCGATGATGCCGATCACTGAAATCACAAGAGCAAGCCTCATCAGCCGGGTCATGCTATCAGCATTCATCATCATCTTCAATATCTTCATCTCACCCATATCATCCAGCATCCCCGGGTCCGTAGTGCTTGTCAGAGAGTTGCCTGGAATCTTAACCTGCGGATACGGGTCCATCCAGTCATAGAGCGCCCCCATCTTCTTCTTCCAGGGAAACACTGTGACAATGCCGTTCTTAGGGTCCTTGGTTCTCCAGAAGTATTTCCGGTTCTTGAAGATCCTGAACTCTCCAGCATCACCAATCTTGCTCAAAGGAAGAACTATCTGAACTAGTTTACCCACTCCGTTCCAGATCAGCACGTAGACAAAGTCCTGCCGTTTCAGCCGTAGCCAGAACTCAGGGTTCTTGTAGCCCTTCCAGAAAGTCCAGCCGATAATGAAGGGTAGGCCGAACAGTCCGATGATGGTGACGGCTAGGAAGAAGCCTAGGTCGACTTCAATAGTCGGCATTCATGTTCTCCTTCTTTATTCTCTGCCCGCAAGCGGGGCATGTTCTGTAGCCTAGTCTTCTGAAGATCCAGTGTGTTAGCCATCCGCTGATTCTCATATCTGTGGCTTCTCATCATCCTTCCGGCGCGGCTCACGATGCAACTCGTACTGGAATGGTATCAACAGCTTGTCAGTACGCTTACCCTTGATCGAGACTCGGAGTTTGAGATAGTTCTGTATCCAGCTCAACACTTTAGCGCCCCTCTTCGGAGACCCCATCACGATTAAGCTCTGAGCAACAGTCAACCCGGTCGTGAACAAGTCTACCAGTTCACGGGGAATATCTGTCTTGGTCAAAAGGTCATTGATCGCCTCGAGGTCGAACAGGGTCATGCCCATGTCTGCCGTCGTCATGGGTGAGCTTGGTAGGTCTGGCATTCGCCGTTCAGTCTGGCTCATTCGTCATCCTCTCCCCATTCAGGCCAGTCTTCAGCCCACGGATCAGCCTCTTCCTTGCCAAGGTCGGCTTCATGTCCAGATAATAGACGGCTAATGCCATCATCGTAATTGGGACGATTATCAGCCAGATGTCTACCAGTGAATAGTCCTGGGGGCAATCGGTCACGCATGAAAGAGCCTGGTTGACAACATGATTGTTCCACGCTAGTAATAATCCTGAGACTGCCAAGGCTAGAGATGCGAGCCTGTGGATCTTGTCCTTGTAGAGCTCGCTTGTCTCTTCCCAGATGGCTCGCAGTAGATTCAATCAGGGACTAAGCCTCCCGCAGCATTTCCTGACCGTATTACTCCGAAGGCGATTCCAGCAACGATCAATGTCATCATGACCGGAATCCAGATTGGTATGATGCTTGCATAGAAGAAGAGGAACGACATGACTAGGACTAGCATTGTGAAGAAGAGTCCTGAGCCTTTGAAGGAAATGTTGAGCTTCCGCGACAAGCCGAATAGGACCCCGAAGAGGGTTCCAGAGACTATTATTGTCAGAAGCATTCCTCCCGCGTAGAGGTTGCCTGGGCTAATGCTGTTAGCCTCGAACTGCAAGAACTGTGTCAGACTTGCACCTCCTCCAAGGGGTTGAACCGTGGGGGGAGGAATCGAGTTAGAGTTGAGGATCTGTCCTGCCGGCTGGGAAGTCGGAACGTAGTTCGTGACCAGGACCCAGTCTGTTTGAGAAGCCATGCTCTGAGAGAGAGTTGGAACGGGGCTTGCAGGAGCACTGTTACGATAAACTGTATCGATGAATGGAAACATAGGAATGACGTCTCCTGTCTGACCTACAATACAGTTGCAGGCTGTCTGCTGGTATCCTTCCCATCCATTGTTATCGACTTCATACCTTACATAATCGTTCGCATTATTCCCAAGGTCCATCTGTATCTGGATGGTGAAGATGTGTTGTGCGGCAAGGTCAATAGGGCTATTCCCGCCATTATAGAGGGTCGCGTTGGGATTCGCACCTGAACTGAAGAATGATGGGGTGGAAGTCATTGGTTTGAAAATGTTCAGGAATATTGCCTGCTTTGTTGCTGGGAAGCCAGCCCTGAAATTGGAAAGAGGTGATGTGCTTGAAAAGACATCGAAAAAGATCGCGTTAGACAGGAATGGCGAGTTTGTGTTCAGACCAAACTGAACCTCTCCTGTTACAGAATAGGAATTTCCTGAAGCTGTAGCAATTGGGCTCGTGAGGTTGAATGGTTGCATTTTGAATGATATCTGTATGAACTGAATGCTCTCGGGAACTAGAGAGGCTATCGGAGCATCTCCTGAAACATTGGCGAGAAGCCAGTTCAATCCAATGTTTCCCCCGAGGAGCGGTCTCTGGACTGTCGATATTAGATATCCTCCAACCTGAATCGCCCCGTTCAGCCCGACAAGGTTCCCAGAGGACCATTTGGATGGAAACCCTGAGCCTACGAAATCATCGAAGAACAATGTGGACCCATTGGTCGGAGCCGCACCCCAAGGGACTATGGGCGTCGAACCGTGTACGAGAGATAATGATGAGGTTAGGATGATCATTGCTATAGGGATGAGTATGTGTGTTCTCATGCTCCAATTCCTGTGCCCCTGATGTATTCTGCTCCAACGTAGATGAACATGATTGCCATCATTGCTTGGAATGGGAAGAGAAACGCCCCAATCTCAGGCGCGTTGACGAGCAAAGCAAACTCGTAGCCTACCATATCCTGGAAGAATCTCAGGATGGGTCCGACCCATGCTAATGCTGATACAAGAGCATTGGTGAAGTCTCCCAATGGGCCAGAGTTGCTTGCAACATACTGGTAGAGCGAGGATCCTTGGGAGGGGAAGAAGGTTGAGGCAATCGCGCATCCTCCGAATCCTCCTATCAATGCTCCCCCTATGGCTCCAGCAACATTGCCTATTCCAGGAATTATTGTTCCAACTATTGCCCCGGTCAAGGCTCCCGTTCCAGCGCCGACTAGGCAGGACTGTATGTTCTGGTTAGCAGGCTTGATAGTATCTGTAAGAGCCGCGCATGTTGAGACTTGACTATTGCACTGTGTTGTTCCTGCTCCGGTTCCCGATGCTGATTGCCCGAAGCCAGGAATTAGATCTGATATCGGGTTTGTTATTCCCGGCATTGTTATTGATGTTGCGATAAGGGGAAACATGAACATGTTGAAGAGTAATAGCCCCATCATCATCTGATATTTTCCGATAGAAGCCGTTATTCTTCACCTCCCAAACTGCCAATCGAAGTTCCTCCAAGCATTCTGAACACCAGCATCACTACTATGGCTGCTCCTCCCATGAAGACTAAGATGAGGGTCCAGATGGGTAGGAATCCTACATAGGTGAAGAAGCCTAGTGTCAGCATGGCTCCGAAGGCGCCAACGGGGAGATTCTTGCTGAAGAAGTATGGGATGAAGGCTGCCCCAAAGAACATTGCTAGGAAGAGTATCAAGGCGCCTATCTGTTCGTCGCCGAATCCTATCTGGTTAGCCAGCCACGCGATCAAGCCGACTAGTCCATTATTGCCGATGATTCCGTTAGGGACAGTTGGTAATCGAGAGCATAGGAAGCCTGCTGGAGCAACCAAGCAGACTGGAGACCCATAATTCTGTACCTGAACAAAGTCTATCTTAGATATTTGATTGCCCAGATTGCCGTTTTGCTGAGAGATGAAGGAATAGGTCGTCTGGAAAAGCGGAGCAACCCCTGACGTAACATTTAGGTTCTTATCGGTTGCCGAGAGAACGGTTCCGGTAGAGTCCTCCTGATAGACGCGGAAAAAGACCCATGTTGATCCAACATAGGCATTGTCCGCACAGGTTGAACAGAAAATCCCATAGGTCTCTATCGTGAAGACGGTGTAGAGGGAAGGATTCAAGCCGGATTCTAATGTGGGACCACTTACGGCTCCATCTCCACACGCTCCTGTTGCGACTGATCCAGAATTGTCGAAAAAGACGTATGCTGTTCCGATAGGATTGACTCCGCCGCAAAAGCCAAGATTATCCACGCTCGGAGTCCCGTAGGGAGCTGATCCCGGATATGTTCCACTCGTCAGTAATGGTGCAAATCCTATCCTGATATTCGCGGTAGCCGGATTCTCCAGCTTGGAGAAGGGTATCAAAGCCGCAGTCATCTTTCTCTTCACAGCCGTTCCCGTGGTATATGCGGAAGGCTGATACATCGGATTCGTCACATGCACAGTCTCAACGTTCATCGAGCCTTTCATAATGAGATATCCAGAAGATGTGTATTCTCCGGGGTTAGTCCCTGGCTGCGTGTACTGGTCTATTGTCCATGATGATTCTAGAAGTGGATTCGTATAGAGAAAGTCGTCGCGAAAGAGAACGCTCTGGGACTCTGTCTTGGTCACTAGAGTCGATAGCCAGATCACTGTCAATGTATCTGTCTTGCCGCCAGCATAGGTTATCGTCTCTGTGGCCCCGGCATAAGAAAAGGAACACTGGGCGCAGATAACGCTAGGCTGTGACCCGATAAATTTTACCGTGATAGGACCCGTGGTCGAGACAGAAAAGACAACCCCTGTCTTGGGCTGTTGAGTCTCTATTCCGAGAACATCGAAGGTGATCGTGTGAGTCTGAGCATTATCTGTCCCATTGTAAGGCATGAACGGCGTCGCCTGAGTCTGCGTCAGGCTACCATTGGGATCATTGTATGACCCAGGAGAATTTGCGGATCCAGGCCCCGGAGGGTTAGTTCCTGCATAGATCTCAGAGATGATAGAGAGACTCATGAGAACCAGTGCTAGAAGCAGGACTCGTCTCCGCATTCTGAATCGTAGCAGAGACTTCCACACCTATCTCATCTCAAAAGTTGCCGTTCGCATCTATCGTAAAGGGAAAGTTGGTGTAGCAAGCCCCTGCAGCGCAGTTCACGTTGCCTATGCGTACTGCGTTCGAGCCATCAGTAACTTGTTTGGTCAGTGTTGCACCTCCCGAGTTCCAGTTTGTCCCTGTTCCAAATGACCAGAAATTCCCGCTAAAGAGAGCATTGTTGACAGTACCTGTTCCACAATAGAGGCTACCACTGTTCGGAGTTCCGATAGTGTTCCCCCTGAAGTCCACGATCAATTTCTGAGTGAATCCGTTCACGTTGAAAAAGCATGAGTTTTGAGCATTAGCGAGGTAGCTGTCGGTGAAGGCAACGACGACTCCACAATTGGAACATGTCTGTGTGCCGAGCTTGATGCTGCTGATTGTCCCATGCTCGAAGGATACTGTCTGTGCTTGAGCAATTAGGTTGAGGACTCCGCCAAAGAGACTGTTAGTTATGATGTCGTTTCCAAGAGGATTCAGCCATTGAAGGTCAACAGTGTCCGAGCAGGGAGTTCCTCCTCCACCGTTAAACGTGACCTGGTCAACCCATGAATCCTCAGAGCCGTCCATAATTAGTCCTGTCGAGAATCCTCCGGGACAGGCAGCGTTCTGGATGAATGATGCTGTGAACTGGACATTCTGTACAATATTGCCATTTGCTCCTCCCTCGTTATGAGCAAAGTTGATCCCGTTAGTCGCCTTACCATTAGATATCAGGGTAAGGTCGCTGACTTTTTCGTGGGAGATCATTGGGCTTCCGGCTCCCGATGAGCTGAACGTGGGATTCGCTGTTCCCTGAATCATGTTGGTGATAACTGCCTTGGCAACTATCTGGGTCGCGTTCGCGGAGCAGGTGTATGGGCTGGCGCCGTAGGCGATGCATCCTCCGTCGCCGCTTCCCTTAAGCCAGTATCCTCCGCAGAAAAAGGCGCCTGTTCCGGTGCATCCGCTGTTTGACATTGTTACGGCTGTTGTCTGGGCGAAGAATCCGGGACGAACCTGTATCATTCCACCATTCATCAATCCAACGGCACAATTGACTACAGCGCCGAAGTCTGTTGCGCTGAAACAGTCATTCTTCCCCGTCGCGCAGCTCTGTCCATAAATGCCCGGGTTTGGAGACAATGTCGTGTTGAATATTGTGTAGGCTCCATCACAGAATCCTCCTCCACTCAGATTCCATCCGACCGGGGACGGATTGTCTGCTCTGACGGCTAGTAGGCCTGCTAGGCCTATTGATAGGAAGATTATGAGGAAGGGTCTGATTGTTGAGAAAGAAAGGCTTGGGCGCCTCATTCCCGCCTGTCTGGCTTGGTCGGCTCCCATCTGGATCTGATGGTCTGGCATTATTGCTGTCCACTTATTTCAGGTGGATGTAGATGTCTGCTACAGCCAACACGGCCACCGCTAAGTAGTAGAATAGCGGGACCAGGTTGACGATGGTGGCGAGTGTACCAGTGATCTTGTTGGTACTGTTGGCGGACGATATCGCCTGGAAGATAATTGGCGATATGACCAGTGCGATGACTACGGCGACAGCCAGTTTGATAAAATGACTGCCGGCGCTGCTCTCAACGCTCATTTGCGGTTTCAGAATACATCCGTTTGATATTTAAAGTAGTAAGTGGATGATTGTCCAAGATTTGTCTCAGAGACGGGAAGAATTACCGGAAGGAGTCTTTCTAGCAACTATCGACTATAACATGAGTATCTGGATGGCATACCAGAACTGTATCAACGCACCGATATTCGGAAAGCACACTGACAGTTTCACAAGCATGGTTAGAATCCTTTCCAAGATGGTTCTCCCCGAATGGATCAAGAATGACAAACAGTATGCTGAAGATATTAAGGATGGCAGCCCTATCGCTTTCTTCGGAGCGATTACGAATCTTCTTCACCGCAGGGGATTCTTCCAGACCAAAAGCATGGATCTTGGACATCTCTGAAAGACTATTCTGCCGAGAACTATCTCAAACTCTGGAAGGACGCTGAGGACGGCACATCACGCCATCCTCCACATTCAATCTACCAGTATGTTACTGCGATGTATCCTCAGATGGGAAAATCTAACGCTGCACTCTACCAGACAATGAGGGTCCTAGAAGAACTGCATGGCTGGAAGCTTGACCTTGACAATGTAGTCTGGGATGTCCCAGACTTTCTCGAACGTCGCAAGATTATGAGACGCTGGGATCATCTAATACCTGACGAAATGCAGGAACAGGCAGGCAATCGTAGCTGGCAGACCGAGGACAATGAGATCGTAGGCCAAGAATTGGAAACAGGCAGCTTCGAACATAAGCATGTCATCATGACAATTCCATCGAAGCATAGGCTTGACAAATTGATAGCGGACGTCTGTACCTCACAGATGGTAGTCGACCGGACAGATGTTCACCACCAAATCAGCTATGTCACAGTCTACGGATTAGCTCGTGGACAATTAGACCGTTCTTCTAAAGAATTTACTCCAAAACTCGGAACACTAACTCTTGGGAGAACTCCTCCCGACATCTGGGCTGAATATCTCAAACGTAAACAGGCAAAGTTCGACCAGGGACGAGACATCAACCTTGGAAAGGCAAAAGCGTTACAGAAAGAAGCATCTATCGTCCGAACCTCGATTGATGCTGACATGATAGAGAGCCTCATCTTCGCCAACGAGAACCGGGCCAAGAGTGACACTAACTCTCAAAGATTCTCGCTGAATAAGGTGATGACTCTGCTCAAAGACGAAGGATACGGCGATGTTCCCTATGGCCGCGTCCAACGTGGCACAGCACAAGCAAACGAACACCGGAAGATGAAAACCCAGCTCGAAATAGCAGAGAAGGCGGCTTAGTCGTCCCTTTTTTATATATTATACGGTTGATTGCTAGTTAGTCATGGTGTTCAAAGAGTGACCAAAAATCGGCCCAGGACGAGGAAGCCTCGTTCAGATTATGGTTTTCGTACAGAAACGGCAGGGCGAAAAATTGTTCAGGAACATTCTAGACGCTTCTGGGTGCTTGGCTTCCTTGCTCCCGTTCTCGTCTACCATTCGTATGGGATTCTTTCAGGAGTCTACTTGGACTTGGCCATTGTGCCTTATGATCTGGCTGTTGGAATAGGGGTCCTAGAGGCTTTACTAGTACCGTTGCTGGCTGGACTGTTTCTATGGAAGACGGCTGTCTGGCGGCATGATAGGGAGAAGAGTCCAAAGCATGTTTTCGACGATCCGAACATACTGGATTGACATACTTATCGCTGCCCAGGGTCTCATCATTATCTACATGATGGTCTGGCTGTTCATGGCTGGCTGGCTTCAGATAATATGAAACTCGGCCAATACTTAGTCTTCTCAGCTGGGTCAGGTGCAGTAATGGCGTTGCTCGACCATTATCGAGGAGGCAATGGCCCCCTATTCGAGATCATTGGAATCGTCTTTATTATGCTAATAGGGGAACATGTGGATTGAAGTTCTGGAACGGCTGGAAGACCGAGCTTAACCCGAAGAATTTCTTCTCGATAAAGGACTGGCTCTTCTTCACAGTTGCATGGCCAGTAATGCTCGAATCATTAGAAGTGGTAGCCATGATACTGACCCCTATCTGGCCCCGTCCACTTCTCCGAGACATGAGTTGGAACTGGCTGGACCCCTGGAAGACAGGATGCCCAACGCTCTCCGCGTCGACAACAGACTTCAGCAAGGACCTCTGCTATGGGACTAATGCGGGACATTTCGGTGGACCCTACTCGATAATGTACTACTGGCTCATGTACGGCCTGGCATTGGGAGGAAGATACTATCCCTACATCAACGATTTGACAGTGTTCGTAATTATCAACTTCTTCTTTGTCTGGAAGATACGGAGAAAATTTCCCGGCTACAACAAGATGGCTTTGATCAATACATTGTACAGTTGGACCGCATGGATGTTTCTCCTTGCATGGCCTCAGGACCTGCTGACTCTCTATTGTATGACAGGGTCCATTATTGCCGACAACCGTTATGTGAGAGCCTTCCTTCTGATCATGGCTCCTGCAATACGGTTTCCCCTTGGTGCCCCAGGCTATGTCTGGGAGTTCATCTTGAAGTATAGTGCTACTGTGCCCGGTAATTATCCTCCGTATGCGGCGACGATCGGATTCTGGCTTCTAGCCCTAGGACTGTTTGTCCAGTCGAGTGGTAAGCCTAGCGTGTCAGGTATGCTGTCAGTGCCCCTAAAGCAAACGCTATGAATGGAATGCTGAGTTTGAGTATCATCCATTTTCGCATTTTCTAAGCTCCTTCTCGTCATGTAGCATCATGAGGAGAAGAGGTATGCTGTAGAGGAAATCGATGAACAGTGCTAGCGCATCTCTAATTTTCATTGAATGTTCCGTAAAGGTGAAGCTGTCTATCATCCTTAACACTCCAAACGTCACCGTTCAAATAACGATAGCTCTCTTTCCAAACATAGTTGGCGACAAGCCGTCTTGGGTCATCAGGCGTATGAACTTCTATCACGAGTCCAGGATGATACTTAGTGATTGTCCGTTTTGCACCTAGTATCGCTTCATTCTCTGCTCCCTCAACGTCAATTTTTATGATTGATGGCTGGATATCATATCTATCGACCAATGAATCGATGGTTGTGAGAGATGTCATGATTGATGATGTTGAACTGTGACCCATGTGTTCTTTGAGTAGACTGGGTTCTCCCCAGGCATGATCGCCATAGCTGAATAGTCTAGCTTCGCCTTCTTCTCCTGCGACTGCGACATTTAGAGGGGTAATATTGCCGCATCTATTTATCTCGATATTCTTCACTAGCGCCTTATAGTTCTCAGGGAAGGGTTCCAGTGCGAAAATTCTCCTGTAATATGGAGAAGCCCGGATTGCCCATGTTCCGAAGCAGGCTCCAGCATCAATCATATCCGTTCCGTTTTTGAGGATTATGGGATCATTGAAATCTTCAGAGTCGGATATGTGAGTGTTCCATGTCCACATGTATCCGAACGCCCACTTTCTGCTAAGTATGTGCTTAGCGAGGATGAATCTCCAGTCTATCATTTCCGGTACTGCCCCCACTTGTCCATTTGCTCCTTAACGAAATAGTCAGGAGGAGGCCTTCTTTTCATGAAGAACATGAAACGCCGGAGATGTAGGGTCATTCTGATACATTTGATGAACGGATAGATTCTCTCCCTGTAAAACTCGGCGTTGAAGTCGGTGTATCTCGGGATCCCTGAATGCTCGAAGAGATAGTTGTGTTCGCATCCATGTAGGTCGTTGAAGACTCCGTATCTTGAGCCTTTGTCCCAGATGGTTCTTGGAAAGATGTGAATGCCTGTCAGTGAGGATGTGTGGAATAATCCTGGTAGAGGCGGGTTCAGCATGGAGTTTACCAGGTTGTCTTTTTCGGGTCTCCAGCCGTATGGTGTGAACATGAGGTCTGGGACTCCCCACTTGTCATGCCATTCCTTATGAGGCTTCCAATAGTGTTCTAGTCTTGTCCGTATTCTTCCCCATGAGGCGCCGCCGAGAGCTGCCTCTTCGATTTCCTGTACTGCATAGTAGTCAGAGATTAGTTGCTTTAGCGCAGAAACCTGGTTGAGATAGTAGGTATCGCACATCAGAATGTCTGTAGAATCGGAATATTTCTCAAGTGCGAGTTTTACAGCCATGTTTCTCTTGGCTGCGAGGTAAGTGATGTATCTCCTAGGACCTACATGTGCACGAGCCCAGACTTCCTCCTTCCTATCTGGGACCCTATCATCGAGCAGGGGCAGGTCAACGTTCTCGACGAAACAGAACCAGGGCACTTCGGGGATATTCCATGTGACAGGATAACGGCTAATTGTTACGGCTACGATTTGCTTTAATGGCATTTTCTCCAGTGTCGGGTGGCCTTTGTTAAAATGCTTCCTCGATGAGGAGTCTTGATGAATGCCGTGTGGCATTTAGTGCAGCTAGCTACATGGTTTTCGCGTGGACCCATTATTGTTTCTCACCCAAACCCATAATCGCTTCAATCTCTGTCCGAACGTGGGCTTTAGCTAGTCGCTCAAGACCCGGATACGCATAACATTCCGTTGGGCTCTCGAAGTCTAACATTGTTGTTTCTATGCAGAAACGTCCTTGCAAGTTCCCTTGTATTTGACCGCGCAGAATCGGCAGAAGGCCCACCAGTGATGGAACAACCCGAAGAACCATCTAACCTCGACAGCCCTAGCTTCCATGATCGGCATCTTGCAGTTGCAGTCATCACATTGAATCATCAACATTTTGGTTTTGCCATCTTAACGGAAGCCTTAGGTCTAAAGATGCAGAGCATTGAGGCAAACTTCGCAGGCGACCCTCGAGCGTGAAAAGTCAGTCGACCGCGCAGCCATCGAATCTCAGCGTGAGGAAGAATCAGATCGTGAAACCATGCGGTCGACGTGTCGACCGGAAGAAGCATCACGGTTAGTTTCCCCTTGGCCTGTTCCTCTATCGCCTTCCTGATCCAAGGTTCCTTGTTAGAGTAGGGAGGATTACAGAAATTGGACTGACCCCAATCGCCTAGTCCGTCAGTCGACCGTAGTCCTTCAGGATTCAAAGGACATGGATCGTGGTCAAAGTGAAACTCCCGCTCGAGAGTGGAATACAATTCTTGAGGTGTTCCAGTATTGTCGACCGGCTTGTCATTCTTACCTTTGCCCCAAGGATCGAATACCATTGTTGTTTTCAGACCCGAACAATCATCTATGGTAAGTGAGGAAGAGTAAGGCAAAGAGTGAACCGAGGGCGACAACCCCTGAACCTAAAGTTAGAATGCTAGCACCGATAGCTTTCCAGTCAGTCATTCTTTCTCCTTCCGTTCCTGGGTAGAAACGCCACACATACAAAATTTGTAGAGCTTACCATCACGGATTCCAGTGTAAAAGACGTGTCGATGCTTCCACTTGCGAGACTTCATTTCGGTTTTCCCTCAGATACGTTCTCTTTACCTATCGGTTCACTCTCATCCAGTTCTTGGTCTAATGTCTCTTGGTCCTGCATTTCTTGGCCGTCCAGTATTTCGTTCATTGTCGCGTCCTCGATCTCCTTCTCGATATGGCGACGGCTTAGAAACGTCCAAAGAATGTGACGACCAGTATGTTTAGGATCATGTTTCATCCAAGCTATTATTCCCATGATGTCATCGCAGATTTCGCAATAGTATCCTTCCATCAGCTTCGTCTCTGTTTGGCATATTGGTCTGGATTGAACATCATCATTCCCTGCTTGTCCTTATGGTCTCCCTTGTGACCTTTCAAGAGGACGCAGACGAATCGGTTGCCCTCGAACCTGAAATCGCAGTGTTTCATTTCTTTGTCTCCTGTTTCGCATGATAGTCACAGAAGTCTGTCCGGATAGTGTCCTCGAAGATGTTTCTGACACAGCCACAGGGTAGATGTTCGACCTCGGGTTCAGTGTCGCCCTCGTAATAGCTCATGGTTTCTCCTTAGAGGACTGTTTCGCATCGCTTACGGAAGTCTCAGGATTCCGTCTAATCCATTCCTGCTCAAATGTTCGACACAGGTCCTCGTATTGCGAAGCGACTTTGACTGCCATGTTCCATAGAATCCTAAAATCTGAT
>Ga0210404_10000519_pt1 | contig 19613 bp, 19 predicted proteins | sample IncBWH28MmetaG_FD_155455 | JGI IMG/M metagenome (GOLD analysis project Ga0210404, IMG submission 155455) | Forest soil microbial communities from Barre Woods Harvard Forest LTER site, Petersham, Massachusetts, United States - Inc-BW-H-28-M | ecosystem: Environmental > Terrestrial > Soil >... | reverse complement strand
AAAACATGGCCTGCACCGGATCATTCACCAGGGCATTCTCGATGGGCGCCACAAACTCGATATACGCCATATTCTTCTCCAGCCAGCGCCGGATGCTCGCGTTCAAATCGTCCAGGTGCTCCAGCACGATTGCGCCTCTGGTCTCTTTATCAAACGTAAGAACGGTATTGCCGCGGAAGTCTTGCATCGCGCCGCATAACTCGCGGCAGATCTCCCGCGGCATCAGGTCGCGATGGAATGTCTCTCCAGCCAGGGACCTTGTTACAGCGCCATTCGAACTGATCAGCCAGAAATCAAAGCCCAATTGCTTTGCGATCGGCAGGGCAAACGTATGGCGCCGTCCTGTCACCAGCACGATTTCGATGCCGGAATCATGGGCGTGGCGCAAGGCCGCAAGGTCGTCGGCTGAAATCTGAAATTGCGGGTTGAGCAGCGTGCCGTCGATATCGGAGGCCAGCAGGCGGATGGAATCGGGCTTCGGGCTTCGGCTTTCGGGCTTCGGCAAAACTGGGCTTCGGGCTTCGGCTATCAGGCTTCGGCCCCTTAAGTTCTCATTGCTCACTCTATTGAGTATTGTGACACATATACCGCGGCTTTCGGGCTTCGGTTCTGTGGGTCCAGCGTTTTGCCACGCTATTCGATTTCCACAGGGTCTTGGTGACACATGTCACTGCCAAAGTGGTCTCTATATCGGTAATGTCGAATGCGGTCGCTCCAAAAGGATCAGCTTAAGAGTTCGAAAGCCGAACCTCAAACGCCGACATGAGTGGAACCTACAAAGATCTCGAGGCTTGGCAGGTGTCGATGACGCTGGTGCTTGAGGTTTATCGCGGCACGGCTAACTTTCCGAAAGCAGAAGTGTTCGGACTGAGCAGCCAAATGCGACGAGCCGCAGTGTCGATCGCCAGCAACATTGCTGAAGGCAAAGGTCGTTTCTCCGACCGCGAACTGGGACAGTTTCTCGGCATAGCCCGAGGCTCGGTTTTCGAAGTCGAAACTCAAGTCGCCATCGCGCTGAAGCTGGGATTCTTGTCTGAGGGTCAGGCACTACAAATCGCGAACCGATGCGCCGAAGTCGGCCGCCTGCTGAACGGTCTAATCAGAGTAGTGAGAAAGCCGGCGGCCTAAACATCTTCGCCGAAGCCCGAAAGCCGAAGCCCGAAAGCCCATGTTATATTGCGCTGTCCATGGGATCGCTTCTTTTCTTTCTCGGCGGGTGGGGATTCATTCTGCAGGCGGTGGCGATCGTGCACTTCATCCGCCGCCGCCCCGACACTTACTGGATTTTTGTCATCCTTTTCCTGGGATGGATCGGCGCGCTGATCTATATTGTCGCGGAAGTGATTCCCGACGCTGGCCTGCTCCGGGGCTCCTTCCAGGTCTTCCCGCGCCGCCGCCGCATTCATGAACTAGAGCGCGCCATCCTCGACAATCCCTCCGCTGGCAACTACGAAGAGCTCGGACTGCTCTATCTCGATAACGGCGACTATGCGCGCGCCCGCGCCAGCTACGACAAAGCAATCGCCTCGCGCACCGATTCGGTGGATGCGTTCTACCGGCGCGGCGTCGCTGAGGTAGAGTTGGGAGACTTCGCCGCGGCGGTTCCCGATCTGGAGCGTGCCGTTAGAGTCGACTCTAACTACGACTTCCACCGCGCCAAAGGCCTGCTGGCTCACGCCTACGCGCAAACCGGGCAACCGGAAAAAGCCGAGGCTCTGTTTCGGCAGGCCACGAAGATTTCGACGAGCTCGGAAACTTATTACAACTACGCGGTTTTCTTGCAGGCGCAGGGACGGGCGGAAGAAGCGCGGCAGTGGGCGCAGAAAATTCTGGATCAGCGCCGCACGATGCCCGGCTACCAGCGTCGGCGCGAGCGGGTGTGGTTTCGCAAAGCGTACGCGCTCCTGGCTCGGTCGCGCTTGTAGACCAAGTAGCTGAAGCTCACATCCTGGAGAATGGGCTAAGCCTGTCTGGAAGTAAACCCAACAGTTGACGACACGGCTATAATCGGAGCCGTTTAGGAGGCTCACAGATGAAATCCCTCGTATCGTGTCTCTTGCTGTTGTGTCTTTGCATTCCCGCGGTCGCGGGAGAATGCGTTCTCAAAACCACTAGAGTAGCTTGCGCGGGCAAGGAGAAGGAGTCCTTCGCCAAGTGTGGCGGACAGGCAAGCTGCGATGAGAAAGTCGCTGCCGATTCAGAAAAGGACTGCGCCGAGAAAGCGGCGAAGTCGTGTGACAACAGCCGTCCCGCCATAACCAAGAGCAAGACCGTGTCCGCTTCATTTGACGGGAAGCCGGTTGAAGGCGGGAAGAATGTTTGTGCCACCGACCGTCCCGACTATAACAAGTGCGAGAAGTAATGATTGTTTTGGTTGGGTAGCCCGCACGGCCAGTTGCGCCAAACGCTTGTTCAGGCAACTGGCCTTTTCTTGCGCCCAATTGCAGACCCCGCGCCAGAAGTTAGAAATGGAGCAAGGGAGAAAGCACAAAATCTCAATTCCGATCATTGGTGTCGATGTTAAACCCGAGAATGGCATTTACTTCAACCGGCTGTTGGCCGCGCATGGCTGGGCGGAACTTCCAACTGGGCAGTGCGGCCATGATCTTTGCGGTCATCGCAGCAGGGCCGGGTTCGAGGACCTGCAGACTTTTCAGGTTGCCGGACGTATCAAGTTTGCATTTGATCACGACCCGGGCGTGCGGAAGGTCAGCCGCTAGATCGGTGTGAAGGCCTTGCGGACCTGTAAGCGCTCCGGCCTGCGGGTGTGAGGCGGAATTGACTTCGGCAAATTGCATGACGACCATGCCGATCGCGGTATCCACATAAACCGTGTAGTTGTCGCCGGGAAGCTTGCCGTAGAAATCAAACGCTCCCCCGGAGCGCGATGTGGCGACGATGGTGATCGCAGGCCCTTGCTGTTGCTTGACCGAGGAGCGGCCCGGAAGAGTGGGAGCGCTGCCGCCTTCCGATCCGAAGCTGGGCAGAGTGACGACGTTGGTGCTGCCGCCGCGAACGTCCACTCCGGGCACGGCGGGAGTGCCGGTCGGAGCATTGCCCGCGCCCCCTGGACCGGGCGTGGGAGAAATTCCGCCACGCGCATTGGGATCGGAACCGTGGCCGGTTCCAGTTTTGCCAGCGCCTGAGCCTGCTCCGGTCAAGCCGCTGCCCGGACCGTCTCCGTGACCGATGCTCGCGCCTCCGAGGGAACCGCCCAGGCCCGGCTTGTCTCCCCCGGAGGGGGACATCGCGAGCGAGCCTTTGCCACCAGTGCCTGGCATTCCAATCTTGGAGCCAGGCTGGGACGAGAGCACAATTCCAGAACCGCCGCTGGCCCCGCCTTCGCCTTTTGGAGGCGCAAGAACTGAGCCGGCGTCGCCCGGACCGCCGAGGCCGGAGCCCTTTCTGCCGGAGCCGGAGAGTCCGGGGCCTGAGCCGATGGTGGGTGGTGGCGGAACAACGCTGCCGACGAGGAGCGTGCCACTGCCCGAGCCGCCGGAATTTCCGGCGCCAGTTGATGAGCCGTGGGCGGTTCCTGAGCCTGTGACCGATGGCGGCGGAGGGATGACGTTGGACCCGCCGAGAGACGAACCTTGAGATCTACCAGAGGTTGAGCCTCCTGCTGCCGTGCCGGAACCTCCGACCGAGCCTCCGATGGACGGCGGAGGCGGAACGACGTTGGCACCAAGCCCCCCGCCTGATCCACCCGCGGGATTTCTGGCAGTTCCCGCGGCCGTTCCTGAAGCGACCGTGGGCGGAGGTGGAACAACATCCTGGGTCCCGAAAAGCTTTCCGATGACGCTGCTCACGAACGAGCCGCTGCCCGCCGGCGTAGGAGGCGGAGGAACAACGGTTCGCGAGGGGTCGGCTGCGCTCCCGCTTTCCAGACGGCGCAAGTCACGAGTGGAATCGGCCGAGGGCGGTGGTGCAATCACGGAGGGCGCGGGCAAACTGAGTAGCGCTTTGCGTGAGCTCTCGCGCTCAGGCGAGGAAACGGGAGGAGGCACGACCGCGAGGTTGTTCATCTGTACTCGCGAGGGCGAGACTTCGCGGCCGATGGCCGCGGGAGCCGGCGGAATCACGCTGGCGTTGAGCGCCGGAGTTGAACGCGTCTGGTCGTGGGAAATGCGCGTGGATGCCGGACCAATCACGTTCGGGTTCAAGGAAGGTGCGGGCTGAGTGCGTTCGCGCGCAACATTGGGAGCCGGGGCGATGATGCTGGAGTCCAGAGCCGGGGCGACAAGTGTGTGCTCGGATCGGACGTTTGGCGCGGGAGGCACGATCGCCGAATTCAGCGCGGGAGCGGTCCGAGATTTGTCAGAAGAGATACTGGGAGCCGGCGGAACGATGGCGTCGAGTTTTATTCCGCCGCGGGACTGGTCGCGAGCAACGTTGACCTGTGCGGGAGCGATCACGTTGACGGGAAGACTGGGAGCAGTGAGAGACGAGTGCAGGCCTTCCGCCGGAGGAGGCCCGGGGTTGGCCTTGAAGGCAAGCAGGTTGGCGACTGCGCCGGCGGAAGAAGGAAGCTTAAACTCGGGAGCGTCCACGACTTTCGCTGCCAGTGAGTTGCCGCGGGCCACGTGAATGGTCTGCGTGCGATGGTGCGCTTCCTGGCCGCCGGCGCGGCCGGTCGTACCTGCTTGGGCGCCGCCAAGGTCTTCGGTGCGTGGCAATTCGTCGCCGGAGTAATAGATCACTTCATACGGACGCACCTTGGGTGGCGCGTAGGGACGGAGCCGGGCGATCTGTGGCGGAATGACTATGATGACGAACAGCAAAAACGCATCCAGCAACCACGAAGCGAGCATGCCCCGGTACGGGAAAATACCGTGGGGAGCTTCACCGGCCAGGCGTGCGCCGGAGCGGGCAAGAGCCGGACGGATGGAAGTGACGAACTCCTGCCAGGGCGAGGACCACTCGACCAGGAGCTTGGGCGCGTCATGAAGCTCGACCGCGTCTTCGAGTTGGAGAGTATCGGTCACTGAGAGTTTGTTCTAAGGGCTAAAGCCCGAGTTCCTATTATTGACCGGCAGCAGCGCGGCTGGAAGCCGCGCCCTTTCAAGGCATGTGCGACGCCGGCGAGGTCTGGACGTCCTCCTTCACCTTTATCTCAATTCTATCGCCTACCGTGGTTCCTGTTGAGGTCACGGTGTTGCGCGGCAACTCCAGCACCGAGGCTGCCTGCATGCGGACGGGCGCGAAGCGCCAGGGCCGCAGGTCGCGCTCGAGGTGTACCACCGTGCCGACTCGATCGAGGTAGACCACGTCAATGGGGAACCGCATAGCTAGAGTATGAACGCCCCGGCAGGGCCGAATCCATAGTCCGCAACCGTTACGGAAGTCACTTTCGGAAGCTCCCAGCAGGCCACGCAGCCGCGACCAGTGTGTCTCCGCCACGGCGAGGTCGGTGGCGAGATAGATCTGGCGGGTTTGGTTGAAAGCCTGGCTGTGCGGGACCGATCCCGGCATGACGACTCCTGATTTCCTCATGTTGGATGCGTCCCTGCTGCTTCTCACTCACTGTTTGTTACTTCGCGGCATTACTGGCCAGCGGTTATTTGCGAGCGTTATTTGCCGGCGTTATTTGCCAACCAGGGAGTGATAAGCCTGAATGAGCGCCGGACCAACCGTGACGAAGAGGAACGGCACCAGAATGAAAATAACGAGGGGAGGTACCATCTTAATGGTGGTCTTGGCCGCCTGCTCTTCGGCTCGCTGACGGCGGGCAGTGCGCAAAGAGTCCGAGTGAACCCGCAAAGCCTGGGCCACGCTGGTGCCAAAGCGATCCGTCTGGATCAGAGTGCCCACGAGAGAGCGAATATCGTCCACACCGGTGCGGTCGACCAGATTGCGCAGGGCCTCGGCACGGGGCTTGCCGGCGCGCATCTCCAGGTTGACGAGATGAAATTCGTCGCTGAGGTCGGGGTGGGCGTGATGCAAGTCCTTGCCGACCCGCATTAACGCCTGATCCAGCGCCAACCCGGCCTCCACGCAAATCACGGTGAGGTCGAGAGCGTCGGGCAGGGCGATTGTGATTCGTCGCTGCCTGTCTTTAATCATGCGCTTCAGGAAGAAGCGGGGGATGAAGAAACCGAGTGCGGGCACGCAGACCAGCAAGGAAAGACTGGTGAAACCGGAAAAAGCCACGACGCCGGCCAGGCCTAGAAACCCCAGCACCAGACGGGATCCGAGATAGTAGCTGGCGTGGCGGGACTCGCGAAGTCCGGCCTGGATAAGCCACGCGCGGGTGCGAGAGACGTCGGATGGCGAGAGTGGAATGGCCTTGCTGATTGGATCGAGAGCTTGCTCCAGACGCTCTCTCACCTTCAACGCCGGCTTTTCCGGAGCCTGGGTCGGTTGTCCGCCCAGAGAGCGCAGGCGGGCTCCCAACACCGAACTGGGCGTGACCACGGCCGCGCCGAAGGCGAACACCACCAGCACGACGGTCACGAATACGACGATGGTCAGAATCATCAACGGCATCGTTATACCTGGTCTTAAACCTGGTCTTACTAAACTGGGTCTTACTAAACCTGGATCTTAATAATCTTCCGGATCACGAAATAGCCAATGGTTTGCAAGGCAATACTGGCCACCAGCAAGGAATGGCCAATGGGATCATAAAAAAGAGGCCGCACAAACTCCGGACTGAACACCGCAAGAACCGCCACCACGACCGGAGGCATGGCCATGAGCAAGGCCATGGTAAGGCGGCCCTGCGCGGTGTGAACCCTCACCTGGCGCTGGATCTTGAAACGCTCGCGGATCACGTAGGACAAATTGTCGAGGATTTCGGCGAGGTTGCCGCCGGTTTCGCGCTGCAGCATGACGGCGGTGACGAAGAATTTAACGTCCACCAGCGGCACGCGTTCGGTGAGATTCATGAGGGCGTCGCGTACCGGCATGCCGAACTTCTGTTCTTCAAACAATTGGCGGAACTCGCTGGCCAAAGGCTCGGAGGTTTCGTTGGAAATCATTTCCAGGGCGGTGGTGAAGGCGTGTCCTGCGCGGACGGCCCGGGCCAGAGTGTCGATGGCATCGGGGAATAGCTCCTCGATTTTTTCAAAACGTTTCTGGCGGCGGTAGGAAACAAACGAGTAAGGAAGGAATCCGCCGATAATGAGTCCAGCCCAGGCGATGGCAGGATTTCTGCTCCAGATTAAGGACGCGAATCCGGCGAGACCCCCGCAGACCAGGCACAACACAAGAAAATTGCCGGCGCGATATTTCATGCCCGCCTGCAACAACGATTCCTGGATGGCCGAGACCCGTGCCGAGCGGCGCAGCAAACTGTCGAAGACAGCGATCTTGCTGAGGTGCTCGTCGCGCACCAGGGCGAGTTCCGCGTCAGGCTCGCGTTCCGCCGCTTTCTGCACGGTGGCCAGGCGATCTCTGATGAGGCGAGCCTGGGCGCGGCGCTCGTCGAACAACGAAAAGACAGCAAAGGTCGCGAGCGCAACCAGGACGAACACCAGAAGAGCAATCAACAGTGCGGACATAAGCTATGGATCTCTAATGCCAAGTTCCTTAGAAAAGCGTCCTCAAATTTCAGTCTTCGATTCAAACAGCGCGGGGCGCAGTCGCGCGCCCGCAGTGGCCAACCGGTCGGCAAATTGAGGGCGCACTCCCGTGGCCCGGAACGTTCCGCGCACCTTCCCGCTTTCGTCAATCGCGCGCCGTTCAAACACGAAAATATCCTGCATCAAGATGGATTCAGTGTCCATGCCGGTGACCTCGGAAATCGAGATGACCTTGCGAGTACCGTCCGACAAGCGGGCTACTTGCACGACGGCATGAATAGCGGAGGCAATCTGGTGGCGTACAGCGCGCTCGGGAATGTTGAGATTGGCCATCGAAACCATGTTCTCCACGCGGGCCAACGCGTCGCGCACGGAATTGGCATGGACCGTAGTCAGCGAACCCTCGTGGCCGGTATTCATGGCCTGCAACATATCGAAGGCTTCTTCGCCGCGGACCTCGCCAACGACAATGCGGTCGGGCCGCATACGCAGGCTGTTGATCACCAACTGGCGCTGGCGCACCGCGCCTTTGCCTTCAATGTTGGGCGCGCGCGTCTCCAGTCGGACCACATGCTCCTGCTTCAGCTGCAATTCAGCGGCGTCTTCGATGGTGACGATGCGCTCTACGTTGGGAATGTAGCCGGAAAGCACGTTGAGCAATGTAGTCTTGCCGGCGCCGGTGCCGCCCGAAATCAGCAGGTTCAACCGCCCTTTCACCATGATGGACAGAAGTTCGAGCATGGCTTCGGTCAACGTATGGTTCTCGATCATGTTGCGGGCCGTGACCGGGTCTCGCCCGAAACGGCGGATGGAAAGGCAAGCGCCGTCCAATGCAAGGGGAGGAATAATTGCGTTCACGCGGGAGCCATCGGCCAGGCGGGCATCGACCATAGGCGAAGATTCATCGACCCGGCGGCCCACGCGCGAAACGATGCGCTCGATGATCTGCATGAGGTGCTGGTTGTCTTTGAAAGACAGGCCAGTCAATTCCAGCTTGCCGGCACGCTCGATGTAGACCTTATCGAAACGGTTGACCAGAATGTCGGAGATGGTGTGGTCCTTGAGCAGGGGTTCGAGCGGACCCAGACCGAAGATTTCGTCGAGGATTTCGCGCGACAGCCGCTCGCGTTCCGCAAAACTGAGGGGAATGACCTCGCTGTTAACCGAGTTTCGGATGAGGACGAGAACTTCCTCGCGGGCCGAATCCCCAGTGGAGCGGCCCAGTTTTTCCAGATCCAGGCGATCGAGGATCTTGCGGTGCAGGTCTGCCTTTACCTGCTGGTACTCGCTGTGCTCGAAGGTCTGCACATTGGCCATAAAGTCTTATACCGTCTTAAGCCTATACCGTCTTGAACCTATACTGTTTTAAACAAGGACCAGGCGGCGCGTTTCACGTCGACGTCGTTGCGGGTCAATTCCTGCGCCAGCCCGGAAAAACACCGGGCAATCTCGGTGTGACTTTGCTCCATCACCGGTGTGCCCCGATCAATGGCCGAGGAAATGGCGAAATATTGATTGGGGACGCGCCACAACAATTTAACGCCGGCAGCGTTCTCCGCATCCGCCTCGCTGAAGCCCGGCACCTTGCGGAAACGATTGAGAACCAGCCTCAAGCGCTCGCGGTTGCCGGTTTCTCCCAGGTACTGTTGTACGCGAGCGGCGCTCCACAGCGAGGCGACGTCGGTGCAGGCCACCAGCAATACGAACTCCGAAAGATTGGCGACCAGGCGGCTGGCAGCATCGAGTCGTGAGGAGTTGTCGACGACTACGTAGCGGTAGTGCGTCACCAGCATGTCGAACAGCCGGACAAACTCCGCCGTCGATGGTTCGATGGCGGCCGGGGCGTTGGTTCCCGCCAGCAACTGCAGACCGCCGCCATGCCGGGTCATGAAACTCTCCAGCAGGGAACTGTCCATGCGGTGGAGATTGCGAGTGGCGTCGGCCACGTTGAACAAGGGTTTGAGATTCAGATGTAAGGAGGCGTGCCCGAGGGGGGCCAGGTCCACCAGAGCCGTGTGGCCATGGGCCGACTGCAGCGCGAGGGCGAGATTGACGGCCACAGTGGTAGCCCCACTGCCGCCCTTGGCATTGACGACGCAGAACACCTTGCCCCGTGGACCCTCCTTCTGAACCCGGCGTTGGGCTGTAGTCAGACGGACAAAAGCTTCCAGAAGGTCGGTGGTAGTGGTCGGGCGTTCAATGAACTCGCGAGCGCCGGCTCGCATGGTATTCACGATGACCTGCGGTTGGTTAAGGCTTCCGATGGCGAACACCGCCGAATCGGGCAACTCCTGGTGCAGAAGCTCAATGGCGCGCATGGCCAGGGCGGGATTATCAGCCGGAATATCGACCAAAAGGACGTCGGGGTTCGCGGCTTGCACACGCCGCGTGACTGGATCGGATGCCGCAGCCGGGAAACTGGCGCAGGTATGAACCGTGCGGGCCACGCTGGTGCCGTCCACCAACACCTGCAACACGGTGCGTTGCTCGTTGTCAGTGGCTACGATAACGACAGAAAGCTCGGACATACCCTACGACTCTCCCACTCCCTAATTCCAACTTAGTTCTTGATCTCTGCACTCGCCCCGTGCTTCACTCCGCGCGCCCAAGAGGCTACTTCCCCGGAGGCTTGTTCCCATCGAACTTCCCGTTGTTCAAAAACGGTTGCGGATTCGCGGGCCCGGGCGGCGTATCCACGTTGGGCGAGACCCGGTGCACCGTGCACAGGACCATCAATTCCGAATTGCTCTTCTGTGCGCTCTTGCTTTTGAAGAAATTGCCCAAGATCGGAATGTCGCCCAGGCCGGGCACCTTGTTCCAAACATCAGTGACGCGATTGTCGATCAAGCCAGCGATGACGAAACTTTGCCCGTCCCGCAACTCGAATTCGGTCTCCGCTTTGCGCGTGCTCAAGGCCGGGACGGTGAAGCCGGAAATGGTCAGCGCGTCGGCGAAATCGAGGGTGCTGACCTCTGGGGCGACCGTGAGGTGAATGTTGCCGTTGGGCATGATTACGGGAGTGAACTCGAGCTTCACACCAAACTCCTTAAAGGAGATGGTAACGGCGGTAAACCCCGCCCCGGGCTGCACGATGGGGAAAGGGAACTGGCCGCCCGCCAGGAAACTGGCTTTCTTGCCATTGACCGCGATGAGATTGGGCTCGGCCAGGATCTGGAGAAGGCTTTTGTTCTGCAGCGCCTCAATCACGGCGCCGAAGTGAATGTCGGGACGGAACAAAAACATGTTCAAAACATTGTTGACGGTTTCAGTGCCCGAAAGCGGCCCGCTTTGTCCCGTAGTTTGGGTGATGGATTGGGAACCAAAACCACCGTACTGGCCGGTAGTCGTGGTACCGATAAAATTGCCGGCGCCCGTGGAGAAGAAGTTTGCCCCAAGTTGGGTGAGGGCGGCGCGGTCAACTTCGGCGAACTTCACTTCCAGCAGGATTTCCTGGGCGCCCACGGGGCCGAAGGTGAGCACGTTGACCACATTCTTCGAATAAGCAGAAGCCAGCTCTCCGGCGCGCTTGGCGACATCCTCCGTAGTAACGTGACCGGAGAGAACGATAGCGGAGCGCGATGGCGTAACGGAAATCTGTTCCTCAGGGAAGACGCGATGTTCTTCCTCGGCGGCGGCGCTGACATCAACGTCCACGCGAAGATCGAAGCTGCGCGAGCGTTCGAGTTCGTCCCAGATGAGCAGAGATACTTCGCCGGGGGCCCGTCCGTGGACGAGGATCTGAGTGGGAGTGATCACGGTGGCGTAGGCGACAGTAGGGTCGGTCACCGAGATGCGTTTGAGGCGCTCCGTCGTGTTGATCAGCAGGGATTTGTTTACCATCACGCGCAGCGGAGCCGAACCTTGCGGCTGGGCCGATTGCGGCGGCAGCGTAGTCTGTGTAGCGGCCGGGGGGGTTGGTTCCTGCGGCGCGGCGCCGGACTGGGTCGCGGGTTGTTGGGGCCGTGCTTTGGCCAGCGCGAACCCTGGCAGGGCCAACACCAGGAGCAGAAACGACAGTGCGGCAGCTACGAAAAGTGTCGTGCGAACCTTCATCGTGTGATTCCTCTCCACATGAGGAAACCTGCTATGCAGCGTATCGAACACGCAGGCCGAAACTCTCTCCGACTACTTGGGATCTTCAGTACCTTGTTCCGGAAACGTGACGACATCCTTCTTCTTGTCACCTTGATACACCTCTATACTGAGGACCGATGGAGAGGGAGGCGGTTGCTCAGTCTTCTTCTGCTTCGCGGGACGAATAGACGACCGCGGCGGAGCCGCGGGCGCGGTGCCACCCTTGTACAGACCCTTGGCATTGGCTGCGTCCACGGGATCCTGATGCGTGTCGAGCGGGTTGCGCAGGGAGAGTTGAATCTTGCCTTCGGATTGGGCCAGGGTCAGGCGTTCGGCAGCCTCGGGAGAAGTCAGCAGCGTGATCACCGGAGTGTTCTGAGCCTCACCGGAGGCGCTCCGTTCCAAGGTGTGGCCGGAAGCAATCACCGCCACATTCTGCAAGACCGTGGTGGTTTGAGACTCCGAACTACCGTTGGGCGTTCCGGTAAGCAGTACGTCAACGCGCGTTCCCGGACCGACGAACCCGGCCACTGAGACCACTTCGTTCACGCGCACAGAAACGGCCCGCATTCCCGGTGGAATCAGAGAGGGCAGACCGGATCCCGCATTCTCAGGAGCCAGCTTGCTCGGCAAAATAAATTCGCCCTTGGCGATCGGAATGATCACCCCGCGGCCCAGCACCTGTGACCTCTTCCCGTAAGCTCCTCCGGGCAGACCGGGCGCAGGGAGCCGGGCTGTGCGCACGTCGTGCTCCTCGATTCTGGCTCCCACTTGAATGTCGTCGGCAGCCACGATCACGTCTACGCCAGGTTCGTTGCTCGATGGGCCCTTCCCTTGCAGGTTCTTGTAAACCATGAGGCTGACCAAGGCTCCCAAGGCCAAAGCCAGAACTCCGATCATCAACAAGCGAGTACGGTTCATAGTGCTCCGTCAGGACGAGCAAAGACGATTATCCTCGCCGTCAACCGGCGAGAATTGCCTCCGCGGTGCTGCGCCGTGCAGATTCTTCACTGAATCGAACTGGCGACGTTGGAGAAAACATTGTTCGCGTTAGAGCCGATCAGCCGAATCGTGCCGACGACGATCACAAGGATCACGGCCAGCATCACGGCATATTCCGCGATATCCTGTCCTTCGTCCTCGCGCCACAATCTCCAAAGATGATCCATAGTGCCCGGCCTCCTAAAACATCAGGCTTCTGAAACAGCATTCCCAAGCGCTTCAAAGGCTCATTGCCTTCAGGGGACTTGCGCCCCGTTTACTGGTACCGCATTGCGGGAGATTTGATCTCACTCATAATAACCCGCGAAATGGCATGAGGGGTGTATTTTCTTGCATACCGATGGTAACTCCTGTGCCGCCTTCGCGCCGGTCCTTACTGAATTGAACGTGGCGGTTGATGCTCCCAGTGCGGACTCCGTCTTGAGGGGGTTTGGAGGAGCAGTCAAGACCACCGCCTGGGAGTCTTCGTAGGAGACAGTCCAGCCCGGAGTGTTTTTCAAACCAGTCGCTAGAGCAGAATCCGCCGGCACGAGCACCGTGTGGATGTTCCAGCTCTGCAGGGTCTGTTGCCAGGCGCCTTTGAGCTGATAAGTGCCCGCGAACTGATCAAGCAGGTGTTGTCCATAAAGATCAGCCCGGCCGTCGATGAATACCGGAGTGGAGGGGTAAAGCCTCCAGATCAGATATCCGCCCCAGTCGTAGTGGTTGAAGATTGGGCCAGAGGGTGGGTGGGTCTGAAGAAATGTAACCGCGCGGACAGGGAAGCGCTGCATTTCAGCCTTCGGCTGGCCGCGGATTACTTGGACGATGTGGACACCGCCAAAGACCGCCATTGTCAGCACGATCACGCCGTTGAGCAAGGTGCGAAACGCAACTTGCGGATGCCGCCGTGAGTTGCTCCCGTGCCAACTCCCCAGCCGCGCCGAGACGAGCGGGACCGCGATCAGAACAAACAATGGCAGCATCCGGATTGAACAGAGTCCGGCATATAGGCTGACGAGCATCAGAAGCAGGTCACGCGGGCGCACCGGGAGGCGAGACCAACTGAGCGCCACGAACGTGCCCAGCACAACCAGCAGAAAAGGCCAGTACTCGGCCTGATGGAAGTTGGGCGAGGCCCATTCCGCGATGTAGGTCTGCATCGCGGTCGAACGAAGAGTCTCAATCGGGTAGGCGAACATCCTCAGGCCGTTAGGGTTCAACGGCACAAGCAGGAAATCCAGCAACAGTATGAACGCCGCAGTCCGCAAGCTAGGAGTGTTCCCTGGGGGATGGAAGCCGAGAGCGCGTTCGATGAATCCTCCCGCCAGGAACAATGCCGACAGCGCCAAGCCCAAAGCGAACCCGGCGTGCAGATTCACCCACAGCAGCGTCAGGGGGAGAGTCCACCAAAGTAGTTTTGGAGTGCGCTCGGAGCGTTCGAGAATCAGCAACCACAGACTGGTCAACAGCAGAGAAATAACCTGAGGACGCACTCCCCAAACGGGTACCGTGGCCCAGACGGCGCAGACCGTCGCCACGCCTGCAGCATACGGACCGCCGCTGCAGCGCAGGTAGAGCAGGAAGAACGCCGCGCAGAGGACAGCAGCGAAGATCAGGATCAACCCGCCCCAACCAGTACTGCGTTCAAGCTGGTAGAGCAGAAATTCGGTGAGCCACTCATGCGCGACCCAGGGCTCTCCGGCACGAGTGTAAGAGAAGGGATCAGTGTGCGGAACGCTCTTGTGCTCGGCAATGTACTGTCCGGTCTTGAGATGCCACCAGACGTCAGGATCGGTGACATTGCGCACGGCCATGGCGAACAGGCCGAGAAAGAGGACAGCCAGAAAGACGTGTCTGGTGCGGATCGACGCTATCAAGAAATCTATCATAGTGGTTACTCGGCTGACAGGATACAATCGCGATCCATCGTGCCCGATAACGAAAAGCAAGTCGCACCCGCCGACAAGCGGAGGTTCAGGCGGGGCCTTGCGCGTCTCTTTATTGCGGGTATTTTGTGCTTGCACACCCTGTTTTTCATCGACCTATGGCCACGCATCAAGCGGGGCTACCCCGACTTCGTGGTTTACTACACTGCTGCGACAATTTTGCGCGACGGCCTTGGCCACCAACTTTATGTCGAACACGTGCAGTCAGAAGTGCAAAAGCGATTCACTGGCCAGCTTCCCGAGCGACTTGCGCCTCTGCCTTACATCCACCCACCCGCTGAGGCTCTGATCTTCGTGCCTCTGACCCGGTTGTCTTTCCTCCAGGCATTCCTGCTGTGGGACTTGATCAACATTGCAATCCTCTTCAGCGTGGCCTGGTTGTTGCGGATGGAGGTAAGCTGGCTTCGCTCAGTTCCTGCCTGGGAATTTGTGCTGGGCTGCCTCGCTTTCTTTCCGGTTTTCGAAAGCTTGCTGCAGGGCCAGGATTCCATTTTGCAATTGTTATTTTGCGTGCTGGCATGGAGAGCGCTCAAGAAGAACGCCGACGTTATGGCCGGCTGCTGGTTTGCCCTGGGGGCCTTCAAGTTTCAGCTTATGCTACCCATCGTGCTTCTGATTGTCATTTGGAAGCGAAAGGGGGTGCTGATCGGGTTCGTGGCAGTCTCGACGATGGTTGCGCTGACCTCGGTTGGGCTCGTCGGGTGGCAAGGCTTGCTGCACTATCCAACTTTTGCTCTGCAGATCGCGAACACGCCGGGTCTGGGGGGCGTCCCGCCCGATTTCATACCGAACTTGCATGGTTTGGTCATGGGCTGGCCGTTCCATCTTTCGGGGGCGGTTGGGACCTCCGTCGTTATCTTAAGTTCTGCTGGTTTGATTGTTTTCGCGGCAGCGAGAGGGCAAAAGGGAGAAGGCCCGGAAAACAGCGCGTTGCATTTCGCACTGGCCATTGCGGTCTCCGACTTGGTCGGCTGGCAGACTAATGTTCACGACTTCAGCCTTCTCGTTTTGCCGCTGGTCTTGATTGTGGACTACTGTTTACGCACGCCGCCGCGACAACTCGGGAACACATTCGCTCTGCTGTACCCCGCCCTGCCGATCCTGATCAGCCCGTTGTGGTTCGTTCTTTGGCTTTCGGTCGGCCACATGAATCTGATGGCGATTCCGCTTCTGTGGTGGGTGTGGGAGGTCGGCAAGGAGGTTTCGTGCGATCGAAACCTCACTCTCAGTTCTGGTTATGCCGGAGAGTCCGGCGTTCGATAGCGTCGCAACAGCACCACAACCAGCATCGGCAAATAAATAAAGAGCACCGATACTCTTCCAACCTCCGCAATGCTAATCGTTGGGTGATACCAGCGCCAGATTCCCGCGGCCCAACTGACGAATGATGTAAACACAATCTCGCGCCGCGACTTCGGGATCAACCAGAGAATGAACATGTCGTAAAACCAGCGCTGAGGGGAGATCGCCATCAGGAACAGAAGCCAGGCATCGCGTTCACGATAGCGAAGCAATGCCAGCGCCAGCAGCGGACCGGGTAACACCAGCAGCGGAAAGAATCGTACATAAAGGTGTAAATTGGCGCCCCATAGCCACGGCCACCTCGGCAGAAGCAGAAAACTAAGTGCCGCGACGATTGCGCAAGCAAACAGGCCCCGGCGCGTAGCTCGGGTAAGCAACACTGGCAGTCCCAGTTGAGGCTTGACCAGCGTGGCGGGCAGCAGCGGCGGAAGAAAGGCACTCGCTACAATTAAGGGCGTCCACTGGGCTGTGATCAAACCGGCATAGTATGGGTAGGCCAGAAACACGAGCAATCGATGGTAGCCGTGGCGCGAAAGACCAAATGCCATTAGAGCGGAACTGATACCGTAGAATAAGCCACCGGCTACAGCCGGCTCCATCCATATGAAAGGCAAACCAAAGATAGCCGAAGGAATGGGATACAACTGCATGTGCCGAGCGTACGGGTTGCGATGTGCCAGCAGGTCTTGCGCAGCCCAGAGGGCCCAGTTGAAGTCGCCAGCGCCCAGGTGAAGACGCGACAGCAGAAGCCAGCAATAGACAGCGCTGGCCACTCCGATGACCGCCGAAATTACGATCCGCAGTCGCAAGTCTGGTTATTACCTGATCAGTTTTTACTCGATCAGTTGTAACATGAGGCGGCTTGTGCAACATCGGATCGCGGAAATATCAGCCGGCAACTTTGCGGGAACGCGCGCAATTCGGAATGTTGATCTTCGCTGCGCTGGCGGCAGCGAGCATGTGGTTCTACGTCGATCGCATCGTCGTCGGGCATCAGCTCGAGGATGCCGCAGCGCATCAACGTCCGCGCGGCAATCTCTCTGATCTTTATCCGCGCTGGCGGGGAGCGCGGGAACTCCTGCTGCACCATCGCAATCCCTATAGCCGCGAAGTTACGCTCGAAATTCAGGAGGGGTACTACGGACGCCGGCTGGATCCCGCCCGGCCGAATGATCCGAAAGACCAGCAGAGCTTCGCGTATCCGGTGTACGTGGTGTTTCTGTTGGCACCGCTGATCGGGATTCCGTTCCCGGCGCTGCTCATCGCATTCTATTGGTCACTGGCGCTGTTGACGGCCGCCAGCGTTTGGCTGTGGCTGCGGGCGCTGCGCTGGCAGTTGCCGCTGGTGGCCGTTGCCACTTGCATCGTGCTTACGCTGGGGAGTTTTCCGGCAGTGCAGGGAATCAAGCTGCAGCAATTGAGCCTGCTGGTTGCGGCGATGCTGGCGGGGGCTGCTGCCTGCGCGGCAACCCGGTGCTTGTTCCTCAGCGGAGCGCTTCTGGCGCTGGCCACGATCAAACCGCAACTGGCATGGCCTCTCGTGGCGTGGCTGCTTTTATGGGCGGTGAGCGATTGGCGGGCGCGGCGAAACTTGGTGTTCGGGTTTGGATTGGTGATGGCTCTATTGCTGGCTGGCGCGGAGATCATCCTGCCTGGCTGGTGGCGAATGTTTGCCGAGGCCATCGGGCAATACCAGCAATACACGCAGAACCAGTCTGTTCTCGAGGTTATGCTGAACCAGATTGTGGGCCCTGCCGCGAGCGGGACCGTGGGACGCATGGGTGCGCAAGTCCTGGCGGCGATAGCTGTCCTTGCTTGCGGGCCGGTGCTCTGGAAATTGCGGAGAGAGCCGGCAGCCGCCTCTGGATTCGGCTGCGCGACAGCGCTGGCTCTTGCGTTGACTGTGCTGGTTGTGCCGATGTACGCACCCTACAACCAGGTTCTTCTCCTGCCCGCAATTCTGCTGCTGGTACGGGAGCGGGCGGCGTTCATCTCGCGGTTGCGGTCGCGCCGTTTGGCATACTTCGCGGGCGCCTTCCTTGTGGGATGGCAGTGGGCTGCGAGCTTTTGCCTGACGCTGATTTACTGCCTGGCGTCACGGGATTGGGCGCTTGAGGGTTGGAAGTGGCCCTTCTTCGCGACCTTTGCATTGCCGGTCTGGGTGTTCGCACTGATCTTCTTTTATGTGAAAGACGAGCCGCGCCGAGGGCAGGACCGCCCACTCGTGAAGACCATCTAAGGAGGGCCTCCTTCTCGCGTGCCCGCTGTCGAGTTGGGTCCCGAGGGAGCACGCCGCCGCAGTCTATCGAAGGTTTGGCGGAAGCGCTATAGCCAGTCTCGACGAAGGCTCTTCCCGCCGAGGCATGATTCCTGTCATTATTCTTATCGACGCGACTTCAACCCAGGCTTAGCATGAACTCGCTCCCCATACCATGGTCCTGAATTCGATAAGAACACCGCAAAGCTCAGGTTCGGGGGTGTTCCCCGCGCTGGTGCTGGTGCAAGGCAACGAGCAGAAGAACATCGTCCTCAACCGGACTCCCTTTAGCGTGGGGCGCAAGGTTGACAAGGACCTGGTGATCGCCGATCCCCGGGTGTCGCGCGATCATGCGCAGATCGTGCTCGAAGCCGAGGGTTTTTTTCTCGTAGACCAGGGCAGCAAGCACGGAACATTCGTCAACGGGGAGCGCATTCAGCGGCAAAAACTGGAGCGCAACGATCGCCTCGAATTTGGGGCGCGCGATTCGGCTTATGCCATTTTCAATCCCGCCCACGGCACCTCGAACACGGCGCGCGAGTTCCTGAGCCAGATTTCCGGGATCCAGATCTCGCAGGAAGCCACCGACCTCGAAAAGCTCACCCTCTTTCTGGAAGCGGCTCGCAAGCTGAACACCGCAGGCGTGCTCGACGAAATCCTGATGACCATGCTGGAGGTGACGCTGCGGCTGACCCGCGCCGAACGCGGCTACGTCTTCCTCAAAGACGACGAGGGCAAACTTCGGCTGGCCGCGGGGCGGAACAGCAAAGGCGAGCCCCTGCTGGATGACAAAACCATTTCGCATTCCGCACTGGACGAATCCCTGCGTTCGAATTCCGAGTTTCTGCGCACCGATACCGGCAGTTCGTCGGACCTTGCTGGCCGGCAGAGCATTGTGGCCTACGACCTGCGTACCGTGATTTGCATTCCGCTGCGCAAGCGGCAAGTGCAGGCCTCGCGTGACCAGAATACGCCCGCTGCCAACGCCGAGTCTGAAGTGGCGGGAGTTCTCTACGTTGACTCGCGCTTTGCCTCGCGGGAATTTTCCGGCGTCGGCCACGACATTCTGCGGGCCATCGCGACAGAAGCCGGGTCGCTCATCGAGAATGCCCGCCTGGTGCAGGCCGAGGAAGAATCCCGCCGCTACCAGCAGGAACTCACCATCGCCGCCAGTATCCAGCAGCGTCTGATGCAGGTGAAGATTCCCGACGTCCCTTTCGCCAAGCTGCGCGGCAAGAATCTCTCCTGTAAAGAAATTGGGGGAGACTTCTTCGATGCGGTGAATACCAAAGAAGGACTCGCTGTGGTGCTGGCGGACGTGAGCGGCAAGGGAGTGTCGGCCGCTCTGCTAGCTTCGACCTTGCAAGGGATGATCTATTCGCACTTGAGCGCCGGGATGCCGTTGCTCGACGTGGTCTCGGCGGTGAACCGGTTTTTCACCGACAAACTGGTGGGAGAAAAGTACGCAACTGTACTGCTGGTGCGTTTGAAGCGCGATGGTGAGCTCGAGTATGTGAATTGCGGGCA
>Ga0210404_10000516_pt1 | contig 19688 bp, 15 predicted proteins | sample IncBWH28MmetaG_FD_155455 | JGI IMG/M metagenome (GOLD analysis project Ga0210404, IMG submission 155455) | Forest soil microbial communities from Barre Woods Harvard Forest LTER site, Petersham, Massachusetts, United States - Inc-BW-H-28-M | ecosystem: Environmental > Terrestrial > Soil >... | reverse complement strand
CATTTCCAAGGCCGCCGTTGTCCGCGGCAGAGGAGGCTGAAAATATGACACTTCCTACGGCGCTAGGTTGGACGGGGAACGGAATGAGGACAACTGTAACTTCTTACAGACGCAGGACTCGAACACTGAAGCTCGAAACAGACACGGAGACTTCCCGCACGCTACTTGTCAGGGTTCGCCCCGCGGATTCTCCACTTGGAAACTAGGAGGGCAGACTGTTTGGGCAGATGATAGTAAGAACGATCCACCAAAAGCCTTGACCTCAATATCGGAAAGTCATACCATTTTCCGACAGGCAACATTGGTGCGTTTGCCGCGGTCGCATCGAGCGACCAGGGCACCTCATTAAGCTAGGTAATTGGGCTGGATGGAGTGCAACCGTACAGAGAACTGCCCCTTCTAACAGTTGCATAAGGAAGATTAAAATAAGGGAGAGGCTACCACGAACGTACGGGAATTCCCACGTCAAGTTGTTCAAGTTCTGCTCGTAGAGGATTTCGAGCCTTATCGCGCGTTTGTTGCTTCTTTGTTGGGGGAGAAGCCTAGCTTGCGGGTAATCTGCGAGGTTGGGGACGGGTTACAGGCAGTCGAGAGAGCGCAGGAACTAAGCCCCAATTTGATCCTAATGGATATTGGCCTGCCCGGGCTTAACGGAATCGAAGCTGCCCGGCAGATTCTAAAATTGATCCCGGAATCGAAGATCGTCTTCCTGACCCAAGAGACTTCTGCGGAAGTGGTTCGCGAAGCACTCAATGTGGGAGCATGGGGCTATGTCGTCAAGTCACAAGCCGGAAAAGAACTGTTGGGGGCGATTGAAGCGGTCCTCCAAGGCAGACGATTTATCAGTTACGGACTGGATGGTCACGATCCTGCTGCAACGGACGGTCACACACAGTTCATTAAAGAGTAATTCTGACACTCTCGGAAGCAGTTCCTCTAAGCTGGAGTAGTTCTGCTTCCGGCATAATAGATTCCGTAAGTCCACAATCCAGACAGACCAACAGTTTTGGGAATGCAAAAATGGAGGGCCGGTTAAGACTCCTCAGCCCAGGGAAATGGATATTCATTTCGGCGCCGAGTTCGAATAGGTTGGGGGAGGCGCATAATCTACAAATGGAAGCGGTCAGCATGGTCTTGCCTCTTTCTGATGTACAGGAAGGACTCCGAAACACCCTCACGAACGCACGAGCCTAAAGTAGGAGAGTTCGCGAAGTTGTGACCACTGTCACATCGTACAGTGACGTTGCCAAGGCTTCCGGAGGCAGGTTTCTAGTTGGCCGCCTGGGCGGATTTAGGACCGGGACTGAGGGGTACGCTGGCATGGATGGTGGTTCCCCGCTGCAATTGCGAATCAATGTAAAGTTTTCCATCGACGAGCTTCAGCCGTTCCTTCATGCTAGTGAGGCCCAGGCCGTGACCCTTGAGCGTCTCCTCGAGGTCAAATCCAATCCCCGAATCCTGTACGGTTAGATGAATCTCGCTCGATGTGCCGCTGAACGTCACTTGAAATCGCTTGGAACCACTGTACTTCGCCGCATTCTGAAGGGCTTCTTGCAAAACGCGGAAGAGACAAAGTGAGATCTCTTGAGGGAGCTTCTTAGGAATATTGTCGGAATGAAATTCAATCTCCACTTTCTGTTGCTCGGAAAGTTCTCTGCAATAGCTAGCCGCTGCCGCTGCCAGGCCCAGATATTCCAGTTTTGAGGAGTGCAAGCGGTGCGACAGGGCCTGGACGTCGCTTGCGATATCGGAAAGGTGTTTGATTTCTTCTTGGAGGCGATTTCTTGGTCCATCCGCTGAAGCGGGAAGTTCTTGCCCCAGGCGTTCCATGTTCACTGCCAGCAACGCAAGTCGTTGATTAATATCGTCGTGAAGTTCCCGGGCAATCCAAGTTCGTTCTTCCTCGTGTGCCTCGATCAGCCTACGACTCACACTGGAGAGGATCTCTTCGGCCAGCTTACGTTCCGTGACGTCTCGAATGATGACGGTAAACAACTTCTTCCCGCCAGCCTCGGTGTGGGAAATAGAGGTCTCGATTGGGAATTCCTCGCCATTTGTTCGGAGACCCCACAGATCGCCCAGGGTTCCCGCAGAGCGAGCATTGACGCCGCCCTCACCCAAACGATGGATATGTTCCTCATATTCTGCGCGGAATCGCTCTGGGATGAAGCGGTCGACTAGAGATCCAATCGCATCTTGTGCCGGGCAAGAGAACATTTTCTCGGCTGCAGTGTTAAAGATTATGATTCGCTGATCCTGGTCGACAGTGATTATGGCGTCCATCGCCGAGGCGATAATACCCTCTAGCTGGTTTTGGCTCTCGCGTAGCTTCTTCTGGATCTGCCGACGATCGGTTATGTCTACCTGTATCGAGGCAGAGTGTAAAATCTTCCCTTCTGTGTCTTTCACGGAGCCTGCATTGAGCAGGACAGTTCTCTTTTTTCCCTCCCTGGTAAGAATGACCATCTCTTCGTTGTGAAGACTGCCCGTCCTGTTCCATTTATGTAGCAAATCGACCAGTTTAGGTAATGACTCGGGAGCATAAATGGAAGACAGAGACTTCCCGATGAGCTCTTCTTTTGTGTAACCCAGAACCTCGCAAGCCGCCGGGTTGGCATCCAGAATTTCGCCGGTCGGAGAAGTCATGTAACAGTACTCTGGCAGAGTCGCAAAAAACTGGCTGAAGCGACGCTCAGAAACCTGTCTGGCCTCCTCGGCACGCTTGACCTCGGTAATGTCCGCAACCACAGAAAGAATGCACGGTTCACCGCTAACGTCGATCAATTCTGCCGATCCCATGCCAACGCGGATCTCGCCGTCTTTTGTTCGAAAGAGAAACTCAATGCCCCGCCAACTCCCGGTGGCCAACAGACGCTTCGCGAGCTGGATTCTTTGGTCCGGATCAACCCAGAGCCCAATATCGAAGGGCGTCCGGCCTATCACCTCTTCAGGACTCCAACCGGTCATATGAGAAAAAGTCTCATTAATTTCGATGTACCGATGGTCATTTGCACTGGTCAAAGTGAGCGAGAGAGGACTTTCTTTAAAAACTTTAGAAAACTTCCTTTCGGAACTCTTCAGTGCGTCTTCAATCTGCTTTCTCTCCGTAATATCCACTGCGAGACCAACCATCTGGCTTGCGTCGCCATCTCTTGCATACTTGAATTCCCCCCTGGCGGCGACCCAGCGTTCAATCCCGTCCCGCCGAACGACGCGAAACTCCTCGGCGTAGGGTTTACGGTTGCGCCTCGCGTAGGCCACCGCTTCAGACACTCGCTGCCGATCCTGGGGGTGGACGTAACGATAGAAATCGCCAGCCTCACCAATGAACGTGTCGGATGAAATTCCGAACATCGTACGCAGGTCACCGAACCAAAGATCTTGCCCTGTCCTTAAGTCCCAATCCCATCCCACGGATTTACCAGATTCCATAGCCATGCGAAGCCGTTCGTTGGAAGAAGCCAGTGCTGCTTCCACCCTCTTCCTCTTCACCTTTTGCCATAGGAGCCCGAGAATGATCAGTGCCTGTGTTGAAAGCAGCAAAATGCCGGCAATGACGTATCGCTTGTACTGTTCCCAGAAAGTGGGCTCCCGGTTCAGCACGATGCTCCCAGGCGGCAATGCGCTCTCTTTGAGCCCAAAACGTAGCAGGGCCCGACTATCAAACAGGAAGACGTTCTCGCCCTGGACAACCGGAATATCCTGCGGCTTCTCCCCGTTGAGAATCTTCACTACAATCCCGGCCACGTCCCGGCCGTGGGCGGCAAAGCTGAATACGTCTCCGCCCACCGTTCCTCGACCGACATCCACGTCATCCAAGACGAAGACTGGCGCGATCGAGGCGCTGGCGACCAAGGGAACGGATTGAGTGGCATCAATAAAGTGATTCCCTGCCGCATCCTGCATAATGGAGGTGTGAAAGACAATCGTGTGGCTTGGCAGATGCTTCAGCCGCTCGAGTAGCGTGGGCATGTCGAGGTCTGTGAGATAGGTGAAGTCGAGCTTCGATTTGTAGTTACCAAACCTCTCTCTTATAAGGGCCTCGACATAGCGGTCATACGGTGCCGTGCCGCCCAGGACTACGATGTGTTTGGTGCCGGGCTGGAGGGCAAGCGCTATCTCTAGGGTCTTCTCCGGCTGCACTACTACCCAAGCACCAGTAAAATGTGAGTCGAGATTCATACCTGTCACGAATGCCTGGGGCGTTACACCAAAAACAATCGGGGTGTTCGGGAAAAACGTCTCGTGTGTCTCGACCATGAACCTAATGGGAGATGGCCCGAGGGCCACAATCACATCTGGTTTCCGCTCGCCATACTTAAGCAAGAACCATTCACGAAATTGGCGCTGGGAAGCCTCATCGGGAAAAAGAGAGGTATCCAGGCTCTCACTATAAAACTCGATCTGGTAAGGCGAGTTATCGAAAGCAGCGACTATCTCCTTGTCGACGGCCGCCATGCCCGGTGAGCCAAGTTCCACCTCATTGAAAATGAGGATTCGCCGGACTTCCTTGAGCTGCGCTTGCGCAAGTGGCCCAAATAGAAAGTAGCATGCAAAAAGGCCAAGGATAACCCTCGCCACCTTCCTGCCAACGGGTCGCCGTCGGTTGGAGGTCGCCGGGCTATCTCGCCCATTCTTCCGCTTCGGCCATTCGGTTCGCTTGCCAATAGAGTATGCGTTCATGTCATCGAAGCGACTGTTAAATCGAGCAGATTCGCGTCCGTGGGAGCTGGTTCTTCAAGCCGACCGCACACCGGTGCCACGTGGAAGTGTCCCACATAAACTGAGAAACCCAGTACCTGTTAAAATTGACAGTACTGGCCTATCATAAGACCGCTATTCTGCGCCAAGACCGCGAGGCACAGCTCAGAGACTCCCACGGCAGAGTATTGCTGTTGCGCCAGCGGTTTAAACCTCGCGTCGGGCTACCATGCGAGTTTGCCGATGTGCGCTCATCCCAAAACGCGGCACAACCGCCGACATGTTTGTCGCTTGGCTTGGCTGGGAATTATTGCTCTGAGTCTGGGGCTAGCTGTCCAAGTCTGGGGCCAAACCGCTTCGACCGGCGCACTGACAGGACTCACTTTGGATCCTTCCGGCGCCGCCCTTCCAGGCGTCACAGTGTGCCTGACTAGAGGGGGCAGCGGTGAGTGCAAGTCCGTCCTTTCGGACAAGAATGGACTGTTTGTGTTCCCTTTGCTGCCACCCGGCAAGTATTCGCTGAGCGCAAACAAGGCGGATTTCCAGCCCGTGAGCCTCCCTGAGCTGCAAATATCCGTGACCGAAACGCTCAGGCTCGAAATACAGCTTCAACTCGCGACTCGCTATGAGCATGCCAACGTGATGTCGAGTACCCCGATGGTTCAAACTGAAACTTCTGCGCTTGGTCGAGTAGTTAACGAAAGAGCCGTTTCGAATTTGCCGTTGGCCACAAGGAACTTTGCCCAGATAACTGGTCTATCTTCCGGCGTAAGTGCTGGAGTCTTCAACTCCGGAGAGCTTGGACTTGGCGGTACTGCGCTTTCCCAAATCGCCAAATCCAATGATGGCATTTACGTGCACGGAGCTCGCTCTTATGACAATAATTTCGAATTGGACGGAATCAGCGTGAGCGATGTTCAAGGCAGCGCGGCGGGGAGTGGCGGAATTCCGATTCCTCAGCCCGATGCCGTAGAAGAGTTCAAGGTCCAAACAGGACTCTACGATGCAGCTTTCGGACGCTATGCCGGCGCCAATATCAGCGTCATGACAAAGACCGGCAGCAGCGCCTATCACGGAACAATTTTTGAGTTTCTCCGTAACGATGTGCTAAACGCGAACGATTACTTCTTGAATCGAACTGGCCAGCCACGGCCCAATCTCAAGCAGAATCAGTTTGGATTTGCTTTCGGGGGACCCATCAGAAGCGAGAAATTGTTTTTCTTCGCATCTTACCAAGAGACGCGTCAGGTGAATGGATTGGCAGCTGGCCAGTCACGGGTAGGATGCACTTCTACGCTTCATTCGCCTCCGCTAACGGATGACAGATCACCTGCAGTGTTGGGGCAGATATTCGGAGGCATGAACGGGGCGCTGGGGGGCATCGCAATCAAGCCCGATGGATCGAACATTAATCCCGTGGCCTTGACTCTCTTGAATTTTCAGCTCCCCGACGGAAGCTTTCTGATTCCAACGCCTCAGACGATAGATCATTCCAGACCATTCGCAAGTCAAGGCTTTTCAGTCTTCACGCAGCCTTGCCATTTCGAGGAAGACCAGTTTTCAACTAATGTGGACTACCTCACTTCGCGGAAGAACAAAATCGCAGTTCGTTTTTTCTTTGCAAATGACAGCGAGACGGTCACGTTTCCGGGCAACGGCCTGAATGCAGCAGGCAATATCCCTGGTTTTCCAAGTCCAAGCGATTCAAGTTTCAGAGTTTTCTCTTTCTCGGACACATATACCCTTGGCAGTAGCTGGCTAAACGAAGCGCGAGGCGGATATGTCCACACGAGGACCAGCACGAGGGCGAGCACTCCGTTTACATGGTCTGATGTTGGCGTGGCCGAAGGTGAAATGAGCCAAAACAACGAGCTGCCCAGCTTGGAGATCCTGGGTTCCGTGAGCTTCGCTTCTGGCTTTCCGCGAACGATCTCGCAGAACAGTATTGTGTTGAGCGACATTCTGAGCTTCGTTCACGCAGCGCACACCGTTCGTTTGGGCGGATCATTGACTAGGTTGCAAGACAATGTAGACATCCCGGGGCTTGGTGCATTCGTCCAGTTTTTGAGCTGGCCAGATTTTCTTCTCGGCCTCGATAGAAAAGAAAATGGCACAGGAACCTTCAGCAATGTTTTCGCGTCCTTCGACGATTTCGGCCTGACCGTGAGGAAATACAGAGTGTGGGAAGGAGCAGGATTCGCACAGGACGACTTTCGGATTCGGAAGTCGCTGACCCTGAATCTCGGAATACGCTACGAGCGCCTCGGGCAATTTGGTGACGAGCTGGGCAGAAACTCAAGTTTCGATATCAGAAGGGCAGATCCAAATCCTCCGCCGGAGGGGAGCGTTGCAGGTTACGAGGTAGCCTCCAACTTCACCGGGGCCTTGCCACCCGGCGTCGTGCGCTCCGACAACAATTCCGGCAATGAGGGTGCAGGACAGAATGCGCTGGGCGCGCGTTTCGGGTTTGCCTGGCAGATCCCACGATGTAAGGCGCTAGTGGTACTAAGAGGCGGGTATGGCACATATTACTCCCGGCCCACCGGACAAGCCTTTTATCAGAGTATGTTTGGCGCTCCGTTCTCCCTGTTTCGGCTGAATGCAGGGCCGGCAAATGCAAACGCTACATTCTCGGCGCCCTTCCCGCAGCCGTTTCCTACGCCAGAGTCTTTCCCTTCGTTCCCCGCCTATTCTCCCACTAGCAGGACGTCTATATACGGCGTCGCGCCCAGTTTTCGACCCGAGGTCATTCAACAATTTTCACTGAATGTTCAAACAGAAATGCATTCGGGTTGGTTGCTGGAGGCTGGATACGTCGGCGCTCGCGGCACGCACTTGGTGCGGCAGCGCTCTTGGAATCAGGCTCTGGCCGCCTCTGCAAAAAATCCGATTCGAGGCGAAATTTCCAACACCTTGGCGAATATTTCACTGCGAGTTCCTGTCCCCGGGGTTCCACCAGACTCACTTCTGGAGATGGAATCCGAAGGAAGCTCCTGGTACAACGGGCTTGAGGTGAGTCTGACCAAGCGGTTGAGCCATGGCCTGCAATTCCTCGCTTCTTATGCTTTTTCCAAAACGTTGGACACCGATGGAGCCGACATTGACTCCACATCGTCAGGAAATGCACTGACGCTGGGCGACCAAAACTCGCCTCAGCAGCGCTGGGGGCGTGCAAGTTTCGACCGCCGACATCGCTTCGTTTTCAGCACCACATGGGAGCTCCCCAGCCCGCTCCGTCGGATTCAGCGGAAGATTGCGGGAGGGTGGGGTTTGTCCGCTGTTACCACGATTCAGTCCGGCAGTGCGCTCACCGTTTCAGACACAAACTCCACGAATGTTTTTGGAATTAGTGAAGATCGAGCACAATTGACCGGCAATTGCGCAAAGGACCAAGTCGTGAGCGGAGGATCTACGGGCTCGAAACTGAATAATTATTTCAATAAAGCTTGTTTTACCACCCCGCCGGTGATCGGTGCGGACGGCGTTGGAACGGCATTCGGCGACAGCGGCACAGGCATCGTAGATGGACCTGGGCAGGCAAATTTGGATCTGGCACTTTCGAAAGCTGTGAGACTGGATTGGCCCCGTGAGAAAAGTACCATTGAATTTCGCGGGGAATTCTTCAACGCGTTCAACCATGCACAGTTTGCGAACCCCGACACAAACTTTACATCCCCGACTTTCGGCGTAATCAGCAAAACTTCTGTAAATGCGAGGGTGGGGCAGTTGGCAGTGAGGTTTAGTTTCTAGGACATCAGAAGCTTGCTCGTTTTTGGGGAAGTACAATCAGGAAAGTTTTTACGTCCGATATGTGATTCAACGTGATCGTTATCCTTGGCTTCTTTGGCTTTATTGCTTGTCAGAATCAGGAGGAACGGTAGCTGTCGGTCACCAGGTGCCCATGCGGAGGACAAGACCGGTAGTAAGCTGGAAACCACTTTGATAGTTGATGCCGTTCAATTCCTTGTTCCAGGAGCGAGAATACGCGAGATTAGCGACGCGGTAAGAGAGGGCGCTGTTGAATCTCACGTCTAGTCCGCCGCCGGCCTGGATAGTGAACGCGTTCGTCTCCCAATCTTTAGAGTACAGGGCGTGTAGTAGGTAAGGAGGGGTAGATTTCGGGGCTGACGATTTGATTGCTTTCTCAAGCTGAGGGTCAACGAGTTCCTGGGTAAGCTTGGTGCCGCCAAGCAGAAGTTCAACATGAGGCGTCCAGCGCCCGGAGGGATGAGGAGTCCATCGTGTTCCCGCCAGGTAGCTGAGAGAATCCCCACTGAGATTGTTCTCGAGACCAAGCAACTTGCAACCACTGACATCCACAAGAAACTGCCACTGCGAAGACAAGCGAAAAGCTGCGGAGCCTCCGCCACCAACGCAGGAATCCTTGTGTTCGTTTCCCACATACGTCTTGACCGTGGCTGTGAAGTTGAATTCAAAAGGGGCAACTCCAGGTAGAGGCGAAACCTCCATGAGAGCAGTCTTGCGTACTCTCATAGACTCGATCCATTCCAGATCTTGGAGCTCAGCGGAGCGCACTCCCGGTCGATTATCGCGATGCCAGGGAAGCTTGAACGCAAGAGCGTTGGCCATTGAGCGAGCGGGATTCAAGCCACTACGAACAAGCAAGCGAGCCCAGTAGTTCGAGGTCCGCCTTTCAAGGTACCGGATGAAGTATTGATCCAGCGCATCTTCGGTAATCGACCAGCCCAACCCAATCACTGGGGTAGCGACATGATCGACAAATCCTTGTTGCGGGTAATAGGCTTGGATATTACCGATCGATGCTTCGCTAATCGGGCCAATCTCAAACAAGACGCTGTAAACATAGGAATACGCCGCGCCGCGGAGCTTTCCTTTCCAGTACCTGCGATTTTGTCCGAACTGAATGTCGCGATATCCACGATCGTTTTGTGTCCAGAGATATCCAGTCACGGCCCCTTGCATGGGGTGACCAACATAATTCACATAGAATGGATCGCCATCGTTCCAGCCATGGAGGTTTCCAACTGAGTTCAAGTAGCCGCGGAAGAATGGATTGGAGAATCCCTCGCGCGTTCCTTCTTCGGTGGCACAACGAAACGCATGCTCAAAACTCAGGAAAAAGAGAGACTGTTCAAGGAGATGGACCCAATCAACGCCTCGCTGTTGTTCCGTGTTGATTTGCACAGGCTTGATTGGGGGTTTCACGCGAGTCGTCGGTGCCCCAGAATCCGAGTCAGGCGACGGGCTGGGAAATGGAACAAGATCACTGGACTGAGATTGTGCAGTCATTGATGACGTGGTGGCGAAAGCAAAAGCGAGGAGCACGATTCCAACAAGAGTTCGATGTGAATTTGTCATGTCAGGCCCTGATTGCCCAAATACTCCAAGCCAATAGGGCGCCTAACTCGCTTTATGGGGAACTGGCAGAAGAGACAGAAGGACGATGTTATGAATGACGATAGTGCCCGGAGAGCTTGACTTCTGACGGTCTAGTGGTGGACCTAGGCAGTCGAGGACTGATAGCCGATTGCGGGTACAAAGGAGCAATGGAATTTGCGGAGCCGTGAGCGGGAAGTTTCAGGCCCACGGCTCCGCATTGGGGCGTCTGGGCAACAAACTAGGCTTGCTTGCACTCGTTTCGGCAACTCTTAAGAAGCGTCGTCTAATTCAGCAAGTAATAAACTAAGGGTCTCGAATCGCCGTGCAACTGGTACCTGGCACCTGAACGAAACGAACTGGCTAAAGGAATAATCCACTAGCTTTTCGGTTTGGGAGGAAAGTTCTTTAGGAGCTTTGCGACCGCCTTGTTGATGTTCTTCTCCTTCTTTTCCGGTTTCGCCTTGGGATCGAGTGTCTTCGAAGCAACGCCACGCCAAACGAGCTGTTTTTGTGCGGGATCGTACATACTCACATCGAGCTGGCCGACATAAACCGTGGATGTCGATCCATAGGTCGTGGACATTCCGCCACCGCCATACCATCCTCCGCCCCAGCCAGGGCCATAGCCCCAACCCGTGTTATAGGACGTGAATTCTTTCTCCTGGCCGATGGCGGTCTGATAGCCGACGTAAAGATCTGCAGTGTCCGCCTCCGTTTTGCTCATTCCTTTCGTGGCAAGCTCAGCGTCAATGGCAGCTGCTATTCTCTTGGACATCAGGTCGTCAGGCTGGTCGGCTCCCTTGATCGCCACCCACTTGTAAGTCTTGTATTTCGAAAAGTCTTTGTCCTTATCGAAGTCGTAGCGAACATCCTGAGCTACTGCAACACTTACTCCCAGCAGAAGGAATCCAATCGTTAAGAGAGCTAGTCTTTTCATACTTCTTCTCCTTTGAGAGAGATCCGACTGGACGAGGCTCCAGCGCATCACCAGTTGTCGTTCGTGCGAACCCACGTTTTGTCGGGGTTGTAAAGCTCCATCTCTTTGAAGATCTTGAGGGTGTCCGGCCCCAAGTCCTTCTGATAGACAACCCCTTCATAACTAACGATAAAAGTCTTTACTCCCGTGATGCGGTATTCTGCTGGGGCAGCGGCAAGAGCAAAGCCGCCGATCATCGCCCCGTTTACAACAAAATCTATTTGACCCAGCGGAGCGGCGGGGCCCTGTCCTTTCAGAATCTTGAAATAGTAGCCATGATATGGTTGGCTCTTATTCGTGTAGCCTTGATCCAGAGCCTTGGCAATCCCCGCACCGACGGGGCCTCCCATGCTTCCGTCAGGATTCTGCCATGCAAGACCGTCGTGTTTTCCCGGAGTGCTGATAATCCGCTGCGCGTACTGATTCACTGCAGCGTTATCGTGTTTTTCCAACGCATATGCTTCTTGCGCTTCCACATAACCACGGCAAATTTGAATGGCGTCCAGTTCGTTGGCGCCGATGCGCCGGAAAAGGACCTCTTGGCGGCCCGCCTTGGTGTCGAAAACCCACTTCCCCGCTTTGTTCACAAGCGGGACCGGAAGTGGCCAATCCTCATTGCCAACGGAAATGACGGCGCGCTTGGAATTCTTAGGGTCGATGGCGACGTCATTTTTTTCTCGGGCTCTTGCTGCAAATGCGATGGCATTATTCTTGTCCTGGACGGGGTCTTCCGAAGACACCAAGTCCTCGCCATCCGGGCCAAGAATCTCTTTTAGGGCAGGTACGTCAAAGTTTTCCGCCGCTTGAATTAATGCTTCGACGGCATCTTTCGGTGTTGCAAAGGCTTTCTGTGCCGCCTGAGATGGCGTGGTTGCCTGCTGTTTGGATTGCTGCACTTGCGAAAACGTCGACGCGGTGCAAAACAAGGCAACCAGTAATAGCGCTCGGAGGATTTTCAACCTGCATATATTTGCCGGCTTTGACTTCATGTGCTTCTCCTTGTCCATGGATGATTACCTCCGCCGCCCACCGCCTCCGCGGGAGCCGCCCATACTGGACGAGCCGCGGGAGCTACTCGCCCGAGCACTACTTCCGCTCGTGCGGCTCGAAGCGCCGCCAAGACCGCCGCCCCTGGAACTGGCATTGGAGCCCGACGAAACACTTCGGTTGCCGACGCGATCGCCGCCGCCACCCCCGCGGTCCATGGATCCCGCCTGTTGTCGCCCACCACGATCCGCTGTTCCCGCCTGCTGTCTCCCCCCCGTTTGCCCTTGGTTTTGGCGCGCGGTTGCTTGACGGCTCGACATGGAATCTCCACGAGCTGTGCCGCCGTACTTGTTTGCGGTTGCTTTGTTTGAATACGGGGTACCACCACGGTGCTGGGCATTGTGTTGCCAGCTGTTACCGCTCCCGGTGCGATTTCCGGTTCGATTGCCGGTGTTGCTGATATTTTGCCTGTTGGAGTTGTTCACGAAATTATTGTTGTTATTTATGTTGATGTTATTGTTTCCGCCCCACCCACTGTTGCAGCACCAGCCTCCGCCGCCCCAAGCTGCTCCAATAGCCATCCCAACGCCGAACGAAATCGCCATGCCCGCAGCGTAGTAGCCGGGGGGCGGATAGTAAATCGGCGGGTAAGGATACGGCGGTGCGCCGTAGACAACCACGGGATCATAGCTAGGGACGTAAACGACGTCCGGCTTGGTTTGTTCGATGACGATAACACTCTTGCTTTCCACAACCTTTGTTTCGACCTTCATCTGCTCGTTGGATTTCAGGTTTCCCTTCTCTTGAGCCTTCGCGCGCATGCGCTGGACAGCATCCATCACGTCGGATTGCTGGGCCAGAACAGCATTACCAAGATCCGTCGTCCACCCAATGTCGTCAGCCAGCCGCTTAACGACATCGGGAAGCGCTGCCATCGATTGAACACTTGGATCCCAGTTTTCCTTCATAACGGCGTCGGTCAGTGCCTTGTCTTTCAGATCTTTGTGCTTTGCGAGAAACTGTTGAAGTTGGACGATTTCCAGAGGATAAGTTGATGCAGCAAGGACTTGAGCCAAGAGCGGGTCCTGATAGAGTGCGATGGGCGCAACCAGAGAGTCCAGTTGATCATTCGGAATCTTCGGAGCCTGCTCCTCGGCTGCGGCAGCCTGCTCCTGTTCTTCCGCCTGAGCTACTGATGGCGGCCCGCCGGGTATCAGCAAAACAGAGCACATCAGGGCTGTAAATTGCTTCGATAAATCTTGCATGCGGATTGGCATTCCATTACTCCTGTTGCGACCTATCAAACCCACGAATAGCCCGGTTGATGAATTCAGAACACTGGCAAAAATACCAGTCGGATGATCTAAGTTTGAGAAATGCCGTGGATCGAAGGCGTGAATTTTGGAAACCGACCGGTCACAACAGAATGAGGATTCGAGGGCAGTGGGTACGAGACGCAAATGCGCGCGTTCGAGCGTGGCCTGTTACTTTTGACAGTTTGCCGAGGCTGGAATCTAACGTATCTTGCAAGCCAGACATGGAGCAAGGCGCGGTTTGACTCGGTCCGCCGAGTTTCCAAAGTTAGATTGTTGTGTGAGAGAGAAAGATGAAGCCAAATGGTCGCTTCTCAGCCCGGGACTGCAATTACTTGTCCAGACATATCGCTCTGCTTGGGACATTCTCTGAAGTGACCATCAACTGTGTTCTGGCTCCCAACAACTTGAGTTGCCTATTGGCGGTAGCAAAAAGATGGGCGAACGGCTTGGGCTACCTCCTGGTCCAACTTGTCGGGAATTCCCGGTGACTTGTTAATTTTTGGATGAATTATGGTCGGAACGTGCAAGATTCAAACAGCGGAAGAGATCCTCCTTGCAATTGGTCTGACGCTCATGGCCATCTGGGGCGGTGCGCGATTTCACAGTGCCGTTGCATCGCGAGCAGCCGTGGCGCGCTTCCAGGCTGAGAATGCAGCCGGTGTCGCTCCGAGATTTTCTGCCACGCTCGATCCAATCCTATCCTCAAAAGTTGACTTTCGGCTTTGGTCCATCAAGCGAATCGAGGCCTATCAGGCGAGTCTTGCCGAGAAAAAGGACTTGCCTCTCGCAATTCTTCGCATCCCCAAGATCGACCTTGAAGTACCGGTCTTCAACGACACGGATGATCTCACGCTAGATCGGGGAGTCGGACGGATTCTTGGCACGGCTCAAATCGGTCGGCCAGGCAATCTCGGAATAGCCGGACATCGTGACGGCTTTTTCCGGGGGTTGAAGGACATTGGGCCTGGCGACACTATCGAAATTCTCCGCCCCGGTGGAACAGATCGGTACGCAGTCAGCCAAATTCAGATCGTTACGCCTGCTGATACCTACGTTTTAGACGCCATGTCAAAGCCGACGCTGACACTGGTGACTTGCTTTCCCTTTTATTACGTGGGGAGCGCGCCGAAACGCTATGTCGTCACGGCATCCATTGAGAATTCTAGTCAGGGAAATCAAATGGTAAGCAGGGTCTCGACTACGACGGGCAACAACACTAACAACAAGGAGAAGAAACGATGAAATCTATCAGGCTCTCAAGAACACTCTTGGGCGGCCTGCTGGGCGGAAGCGCGCTTTGTCTCGCGTTCTCTCTCTCGGCAGCCGCCCAAGTCCAGACGCAACAAACGGAAACAAAGGGTGCATCAGCGAAAGCAATAGAGGTGGAGCGTGGCGAAATCGTCTATGCCTCCGGCAACAGCGTTGTTATCAAAATGGAAGACGGAACGCTGCGGCATTTCGACAATGTGCCTGAAAGCACAACGGTGACCGTTGACGGGAAGCAACTCAACGTCCATCAACTCCAGGTAGGGATGAAAGTGGAGAGGCAAACCATTACCACTACTACCCCAAAAACGATCACCACAGTGAAAACCGTCACTGGTACCGTGTGGCATGTTTCTCCCCCCAACTTGGTTGTCTTGACGCTGGAAAATGGCGAGAACCAGGAGTTCAAGATCCCAAAGGGCCAGAAATTCACCATCGACGGTCAGACTTTAGACGCGTTTGGCCTCAGAAAAGGAATGAAGGTGAATGCTCAGAAGGTGGTCGAGGAGTCAGCAATTGAAGTTGCACAGGAAATAAAGAGAACTGGAAAGATGCCGCCCCCTCCACCAGAGCCAAAAGCCGATGTACCGATGTTGGTTATGGTACGAACTCCAGCAGCTCCTGTTAAGGTAGAAACGGCTGCTGCCGCACCCGAACCAACACCGACGAAGCTGCCAAAGACAGCTAGCGATGTTCCGCTCATCGGAGTACTGGGCGCACTCCTTTGCGCAGTTTCATTGCTTGGCATGGCGATTCGAAAGGGCACCATCCGAATTGTTGGTTCCGAATAGACAACTGCGGACTTTAAACAAACACCCAGGGGCGGGCGCTCGACCCGCCCTTTCTCATCTCTTAGAAGTCATCATAGGACACAGCAGGAGATACTCCGTTGCGCCGTCTACTTCAAGGTGAAGCCCGCAATGTTGTCCCAACAACCGTAGGGAATTACGAAAGCAAAGTGCGAAATGCCAGACAACGCCGCGCGAGAGATACTTCAATGATCCGAGACTTCAACGTGTATAAGCGAGCGGACCAGTTAGAGACCGAACAAAGGCTCCGGGTGGAAATCTGCAAGATCGGTCATCAGATGTATGAGCGAGGATACGTCATTGCGTGTGAAGGCAACTTATCGGTGCGACTTGATGCAGATCGGATTCTGGTCACGCCCAGCGGCGCTTGCAAAGGAGATCTGGCACCACAGGACTTGCTGGTTGTCGATTTGGGGGGTGCGGTAACTTGCGGGACAGGTCATCCCTCCTCAGAAATGCAGATGCATCTGCTTTACTACAACTCGAGACCCGACGTCCGGGCTGTCTGTCATGGGCATCCACCAGCGGCGACGGGATTTGCAGTAGCCGGGCGCGCCCTGGAGGAAGCAATCCTTCCCGAAGTGGTCATCTCGCTCGGCAAAGTTCCGCTGGCGCCGTACGGAACCCCAGGCACCTCGGAACTTTGCGTTGGACTTGAGCCCCTTGTATCTAAACACGATGCAATCCTGCTCGAGAACCACGGTGTGGTGACGAGCGGGAAGGACCTAATAACAGCCTACTACCACATGGAAACCGTGGAGCGATTTGCCTGCGTCCTACAAACGGCGGAATCGCTCGGCGGCCCGCATCTGCTATCCCGCGTAGACGTGCAGAAGCTGATCGAGGCAAGATCACGCTATGGCGTATTAGGCCGAGAGGATAGCATGCAACTGCCTTTGACATCTGAATGTGCAGAAGATCGCGTCACGCTGACACGGCAAGAACTAGAGTCTTTTCTCGGGAAATCTCTGAGAAGAAACCGTATTCGTAGAAATGGGAATGGTACATACGTCCTCAAGGAAGGGGTGCAGTCACAAGTTCAGAATCAAGCGGAAACCGACTGAAGGGAGGCTATTTCGTTTCTGCTTTGCTCATTGGATCATAATTCGATCCTTTATCGCGAAGTGGATCAATTCAGCATTCGTCTTTAAACCGAGATCCTGCATCGCGCGATACTTGTGAAAAGCCACGGTCCGCGGAGTAATTCTCAAGATATCCGCGACAACCTTCATGGGCTTTCCTTCGGCCAAAAGTTGCACTACCTCCCGCTGCCGCGGCGTGAGCGACTTATCCCGCTTTGCACCTCGCGGATCTCGAATGAAAGACTCTTCCATGCCCCGAGCAATTTTCGGCGTGACGTAGGTCTTTCCCCTGAGTGCTTCCCGTATGGCATTGAACAGTTCCAAGCCAGCCGAGGTCTTCAGCAGGTACCCGCATGCACCCAATTCCATGGCCTCCACTGCAAGTTCCGGGTCTTCGTACGTCGTCAGGAAAATCAATTTCACGTTCGGCAGCTTTTTTTTCAGCTCTCGGCCGGCATCCAAACCATTGAGTAAGGGCATTGCAACATCGACTACTACAACGTCAGGTTTGAGGCTCAGCGCGATCTCAAGCAGCGCGAGTCCATCTCCCGCGGTCCCCACTACCTCAACATGCGGAGCCAGCAACTCACACAAAGCCTCCACAAAAACTGTATGATCATCAGCCAAAATAATCCGGGGCATTCTCATGGTGTCTCTACTAGACTTTCAGCCAAGTACGCAACAAAGGGAAATCGTTCCGGCGGGCATGAGTTGATCCTTCCCCAGGCGGCCTTAGGTTAACATTGGTGACGTTGACGGAGACTCTATCACGAAACTAAGGGTATTTGGTAATGAGTTCTATCGATCCCCTGTCCAGCGATTGGATAGAACCCGGCGGAGTGGTGGGCCCCGGAAAATCTGTAGTCCGCAAATTCTGCTTGCTAGCCACAGAACTTCCCACATCATTACACGGCCAAGGTTTGTGTGAAAAACTGGGCCACAGTGTTTACGTCACACGTTGTCCTGGTAACCTCGTCTCCGCCAAATCCGATTTCCCAACCCCCTGGACATAGCGTAGGGCATACCGATTAGCACCGGTCCCAACAACAACGCCGCGGCAGGATGAATCTCACGAAAGATCAGAAACTGCGAGATCAGATCCAAAAGGATTGCAATGGCGACTAAATTACTTACGGATCTGAAAGCATTCCGGAGCATCTCTCGCCGATGTTCTTCGTGAAACGCCAGCGCCCACAAGAAGGGCGGACTTCCTACGCGAGCGTCTTTCACACCGTCTCGAGCGCCAAGCAGGATTGCGACCAAAGGCTGGAGGATAAACCTTAGCCGCCCCGGGCCCGATAATCGTGCCAGCATGTCTTCAAAGAAATCCTTACTGAAAAGGTAGAAATCACCGGTTTGTACGAGCCTTCGGATCGAGCCAGGCAGCGTCGCGAGAAAAATCACGATGACGGTCGCTTTGAGGATCGAACTGCGAGACAGTGAAATTTTCATTTTGGGTAACGGTCAAGGATCGAAGCCGGACATTTGCTGCGGGTACTCGTGAACAAGATTCTTTGTTGGGTCATGGGCAGGAAATCGAAAATCAGGACTGGCCTGGAAAACGGAGACGAGACGGACTGTCTCACCGGAACGCAGCGCAACCAAGGATGCGGAGTCGAACTGAAGGGAAAGGGAAGTGAGCCCGTCTGGGAGAACGCGAAAAAGGCTCTGGCCGTTCCTTATCGGAACAAATCGAATTTCCGATTCCCCCGCGCCGAAGACCAAGGCCCACAGTGAACCATCTTTCAAGATGATGCAGTTCCAGCCTGCATTCCCACACGCATTGCCTTCAGGGAGAGGGTCGGTCGGTGAAGGTTCCGCAGGTAGGAAGCGGAAGCGGATCTGGCGATATTCATCTGCAGGAACAACGGTCGAAGGCATTGCACCTGCAAGTAAACCCGAGCGGGAACGTTCCTCACTGAGAGCGAGAAGATCAAGCTGAACCGGATGCGCGGCGAGATCAGGTGCTAGATCCTGCCAGCCGGATGCCGCCTCCACAGCATCCACGTTCACATGAGCCTGAACGCCACGAAGGGCGACGAAAATGTGTTGGATAGCCTGTGGTGGGCAGGGAAAGGAATTACAGTCGGAAGCGCTAGTGGGGATATTACTCAGGCGGACTGTGATGGCTCCATCGGCTTTGGCGAGCGAACAAAAGCTATTGCTGACCCCAATTGCGGCGCCCGATCCATTCCAGACACCAACATAGCAGGAGTTGGCGCAGCTTGAGGCACCGAAACAGGAGCAGAGAAACAACGAGCTTAGGAGCATTTTCCGCGGAAGGTCCGAATGCAATTCGCACTTCATGGGAATGGCCCAGTTAGAATGAGAAATAATTACCTCACTTGCTAGCATTCCGGGATCGAACCAATTGACATGGCCGTTGGTCACGAACTAAGTACAGTCAACGCAAATGTCTATACGCTTCGTGAAAGGAGCGGACATCTGGCAAAACTCACAGTGGCGTGTATGTCCCAGCCTCCGATAGCGTCCACAGCAGACGGCCATGAGCACTCCAACATCTTTTGAAATCGGACTGGCACCTCCAAAAACTGCCCTTGTGGTTGACGCCGATCCACGTGTCGAAGCTGTTCTTAACGCTGCTCTCGACCGACGCCACTGGAGCATCGAGCACGCCTCCGACAACGCCGCTGCCTTGGCAGTCGCCGAAGCAAGGCCCTGTGAACTCGTCCTTACGAGCGAGAAGACATCAGGGAAAGAGGATGTCGAATTGCTACGCAAGCTCCGAAGCGTTCGCCCGCATACCAGGCTGATCATTCTCACCGACGAAGCCACGCCTTCCGATGTCCTTGCGTCCATGCGCGAGCACGCGTTCAGCTATTTTTCGAGACCACTCTCCTATGACTCGCTTGCCTACATGATTCAATTGGCTGCAGAAGGGCCGCCTTGGGACGATGGCATTGAGATCCTATCTGCAACGCCGGCTTGGATACGCCTCGTCGCACGTTGCGACCTGGGCACTGCGGAGAGGTTGGTTCAGTTTATCAAGGAGGTTGCCGAGCTGCCTGATAGGGAAAAGGAAAACGTCGCAACCGCCTTCCGGGAGATACTTTTGAATGCAATTGAGCATGGCGGACACTTTGACCCCAGCCAGAATGTGGAGATCGCCTACCTGCGGGCTCGGCACATGGTGATTTGCCGTGTCAAAGACCCTGGCCAAGGCTTCTCT
>Ga0210404_10000515_pt1 | contig 19754 bp, 14 predicted proteins | sample IncBWH28MmetaG_FD_155455 | JGI IMG/M metagenome (GOLD analysis project Ga0210404, IMG submission 155455) | Forest soil microbial communities from Barre Woods Harvard Forest LTER site, Petersham, Massachusetts, United States - Inc-BW-H-28-M | ecosystem: Environmental > Terrestrial > Soil >... | reverse complement strand
CGTGGCCGCCCGTCTTGGTCCGCCCATCGTGCTCGGTTTGGGAGAAAAGGAATTCTTCGTGGCCAGCGACATTCCGGCGATCCTGGCGCACACGCGCAGCGTTTTCTTCCTCGGCGACGGCGAAATCGCGGTCGTCACGCCGCAAGGCATCCAGCTTTTCGATTTCGAGAGCCACCCGATCAACCGCCCGGCCCAGCACATCACCTGGGATCCGATCATGGCCGAAAAGGGCGGCTTCAAGCATTTCATGCAGAAGGAAATTTTCGAGCAGCCGCGCGCCGTGCGCGACACGTTGCTGGGCAGAATTTCTCAGGAAACCGGAAAAATCTTTCTCGACGAGATGGACATCACCGAGGAGGAATTTCGCAATTACCGCGACGTGAAGATCGTCGCCTGCGGCACCAGCTGGCACGCCGGGCTAGCCGGCAAGTTCATGATCGAGCGGCTCGCGCACATGCCAGTCGAAGTCGACTACGGCAGTGAATTCCGCTATCGCGACCCCATCGTCGAAAAGCACAGCCTGATCATCGCCATCAGCCAGTCCGGTGAAACCGCCGACACGCTGGCCGCCGAACGCGAAGCGCGCCGCAAGGGCGCGAAGGTCCTTTCCATCTGCAACGTGGTTGGATCGATGCTCACGCGAGAGTCAAACGGCACGATCTACACGCACGCAGGTCCCGAAATCGGGGTCGCCTCGACGAAAGCATTCACCGGCCAGCTGGCCGCTCTGCTGCTCACGGCACTCTATCTTGGCCAGACCCGCGGCAAGCTCTCGCCCCTACAGTCCAAGATATTGATGCAGGAGCTGACGCGCATTCCGCACAAGATCGAGGCCATTTTAAAACGCGATTCGGCGATTGAAGAACTGGCGCGGCAATTTTTCCGCCACACGGATTTCCTCTACCTCGGCCGCGGAATTCACTACCCCATCGCCTTGGAAGGTGCCCTGAAGCTAAAAGAGATTTCCTACATCCACGCCGAAGGCTACCCCGCCGGCGAGATGAAACACGGCCCCAACGCGCTGATCGACGAAAACCTGCCGGTGGTGATGATCGCTACGCGCGACGAGTCCGATCCTGATTCGATGATGCGCTACGAAAAAACCATCTCGAACTTGCAGGAAGTCAAGGCGCGCGACGGCATCGTCATCGCCATCGTCTCGGAAGGCGACCAGCTCGCCCATGGAATCGCCGACCACGTCATCGAGATTCCCGGCGCGCCCGATCTGATCGCGCCGATTCTGGAAATCGTTCCGCTGCAGCTGCTCGCCTACCACATCGCGGTGCGCCGCGGTTGCGACGTCGATCAGCCGCGCAACCTCGCCAAATCCGTCACCGTCGAATAGCCTGTTCAATCCATCGGCTGCGGCGATAAAATATCGCCATGCGATGCCGCTTTTCTCTTCCGGGAAGCCGCGCCCGATTGTGCATTGTCGCGCTCTCCTGCCTGTTTCCCGTTTTCTCCGCAATCGCGCCAGCGCAATCCGATTCGGGCAGTAGCAAGCTCGCCTCGGTGAAAGTAATCGGATCGAAAAAATATACTTCCGAGCTGATTGCTCCGGAAACCGGACTCTCCCCCGGCGCGACGATCACCAAGGCCGATCTCCAGAACGGCGCCGACCGCCTCGCCCAACTCGGCCTCTTCTCCAACGTGCAATACCGCTTCTCAACCGAAGATGCCGGCGTGCGCCTCGAATATCAGGTTACCGACGCGCCCGCTCTGCCCGTCCGGTTCGACAATTTTCCCTGGTTCACTGACCAAGAGTTGTCCGCCGCGCTAAGGAAAGAAATCCCATTCTTCGACGGCACCGCTCCTGAAAGCGGCTCGATGATCCACGAAATGACAAACGCGCTCGAACGCCTGCTCGCCACGCGCGGCGTGAATTCAAGCGTTTCGAACGCCGTCGTCACCGCGCCCGTCAGCGATCGCCGCGTCCAGCAGTTTCGTGTCGAAAACGCCGGCGCAAACATCGCCAGCCTCGACTTCGGCGACGCTCTGGCCCGCGACGATCGTGGCATCCAGCAGCGCCTGGTCGACGTCGTCGGCCAGCCTTACTCGCGCACCGTGGTCGAGCTGTTCGAATTCGAGCAGGTTCGCCCCGTCTATCTCGCGCACGGGTTTCTCCGCGTCCGATTCCCTGACCCGTCTCCGCGCATCACGGGCACCGCTACCGCCGCGAAGGTCGCTGTCGCCGCGCCCATCGAACCCGGCCCCCAATTCGCCTGGAGCGGCGTCACCTGGAGCGGAAACTCCGCCGTCTCCACCTCCGTGCTGAACACCGACATCACGGTCAAACCCGGCGATCCCGTCGACGGAATGAAACTCGAAGCGATGTGGGACGCGGCCCGCGACGAATACGCCAAGGCCGGCTACCTCGACATGAGCCTCACCGCCATTCCCAAATTCGACGATAGCTCCAAACGCGCTACCTACGATGTCGCCATCAACGAAGGCCCGCAATATCACATGGGCAAGCTGGTGCTCACGGGACTTTCCGTCGAAGGCGAACGCCGCATTCGCGCGGCCTGGGGCATCGCGCCCGGCGCCGTCTTTAACAAGGACATCTACGAGGAGTTCGCCGCTTCCGGAATCAAAGCCGCGTTTGTCGGCCTGCCTTTCCATTATGAAAAAGTCGGCCGCTTCCTGCAGGAAGACGGTGCCAAAGGCGTCGTCGACGTCCTCATCGACTTCCAGTAGCCGCCGAAAGGTTTGCCGCGCCGCCGTTCCGTCCGTGGAACTTTCCGTCGCGCCGACTCGTATAGTTATGATAGGAAGGCAACGGAAGAATGCTGCCGCAATCGACATTGCGAATGAAACGAAGCGCCGCGCTGGCGTCCGCACTTCTGGCTGTCGCCTGCCTGGCCGCCTGTGGCCCCGAATCCAGCGCCGTCGCCACCCTGGACCGCACCTACAACGTCTCCGGCCCCGTGCGCCTGGAACTGACCAACGGCTCCGGCAGTTCGCGCGTATCGGTCGGCTCTCCGGGCGAAGTGCGCATCCACGCCGAACTCCGCGTGCACGCCTGGCCCTGGGACGATCCGGATCGAAAACTGAAGGAACTCGTGGCCCATCCGCCGTTTTCACAGGAAGGCGATTTGATCCATATCGGCGCCTCCGGCTGGACGCCCACGGATTTCTCCGCCGACTACACGGTTACCGTCCCGCCCGATACGCAGATGCGCGGATTTTCCGGCTCGGGAAATTTGGAGGTTGATGGAATAGCCGGCCCCGCAAGCTTTACGGTGGGTTCGGGGAATATTCGCGCCACGGGAATTCAGAACGACCTGCACGTCGTCGTCGGCAGCGGCAACGCCACCTTCACCGACGCCAAAGGACGCATCGACGCGACCACAGGCTCGGGCGCGGTGGTCGTCCGCAGCGCAAAGGGCGACGTGCACGCGCGCACCGGCTCAGGCGAAATCAGTATCGAGCAGCCGGGAGGCAACGTCGAAGCCATGGCCGGCAGCGGCAATATCGAAGTGCGCGACGCCACCGCGGACCTCCGCCTGCACAGCGGCTCAGGCGAGATCGCCATCGACGGCAACCCCGGGCCCGCGAATTTCTGGGACGTCCGTGCCAGCTCCGGCGACGTCTCGTTGCACGTCCCCTCCAGCGCCAGCTTCCGCTTTTACGCGCACAGCAGCTCGGGCGATATCAACGTCTCTGGACCCTCGGTATCGGAAACCTCCTCCAACGGGCGGCACGATTACGAAGGCCGAATCGGCGACGGAAGAGCCCGCGTGGAAATCGAAACCTCTTCCGGCAGCATTTCCCTGCACTAGCTCAAATGGGGCGTGACTTCGCCATGGCGCCTCGCCGTGCCGCATCCCGGGCCGCCAAAATCGTGCTCGCGTGGATCTGAACCGTATCCTCCACGCGTCGCGCATATCCTCCCGCCAGTGCAATCGCCGCCGGCGCTCCGTGTCTGCGCGCGTAATCAAAGACCAGGGCATCCCGCCGCGCCAGCCCCTCCATCGTCAGCGCCAACCCTCCCAGTTGATCCTCGCGGTACGGATCGGCGCCCGCCACGTAAAACAAAATCTGCGGCGCAAAATCGTTGAAGGCCTGATGCAGATGCTTCTCCAAAATCGCAAGGTAATCGTCATCGCCGCTGCCATCCGGCAGATTGATGTCGATCGTCGAAGGGGGCTTCGGATGCGGGTAGTTGTGCTCCTGATGAATCGAAAGCGTGAACACATTCGCTTCGCCGCGAAAAATCTCCGCCGTGCCGTTCCCCTGGTGCACGTCCGTATCGACTACCATCGCCCGCTCGATCGCGCCGTCCGCCTGCAAGCGCCGGATCGCAATCGCCACATCGTGGATCACGCAGAACCCCTCGCCATGATTGGGACACGCATGATGAAACCCGCCGCCGATATTCGCCGACCAACCATCGGCAAGCGCCCGCCGTCCCGCCAGAATCGATCCGCCCGCAGCCAGCCACACGGCGCGAATCAATTCCTTCGAGTACGGTACTTCCAGCCGCGCCTCTTCCTCACGGCTCAGCGTCCCGGTCTTCAACTTCCGCACGTAGTCGGCCGTGTGCACGCGCAGCACGTCTTCTTCGCTCGCAGGCTCCGGCGCCAGAAAATCCTCTGCCGTCGCAACTCCCTCGGCCAGTAGCCGGTCGTGAATCAACCTGTATTTTTGCGATGGAAAGACGTGCGCCCCAAGATTCAGGTCGTACTGTTCGTGGTAAATGAGCTTCAAAGGCAACAAGGTTTCTGTCGAGCCTACCCCGGCGCATTTTGAAATGCAAATTCGTGCATCCTTCGCTGTATCGCCAGCAAATTCTCGCCTGTGCTAGCATTCTCGGCCATGAAAACCGTCCTTTTGCTGATCTGTTCGAACCTATTCATGACCACCGCCTGGTACGGCCACCTGAAATATCGGCAGGCGCCCCTGTTCCTCGCCATCGTTGTCAGCTGGCTGATCGCCTTCGCTGAATATTGCTTCCAAGTCCCAGCCAACCGCATCGGCTACGGCGAGTTCACCGCCTTTCAGCTGAAAATCATCCAGGAGGTTATCACTCTGTGCGTGTTCGTCGTCTTCGCCTGGATCTACCTCGACGAACACATGAAGTGGAACCACGCCGTCTCGTTTCTATTCCTGGTCGGCGCGGTCGGGTTCGCCTTCTGGGGAAAACTGTAGTTGCGTTTGGCCGCTCGCGGTGTGCTAAGCTTTTCGCCATGCGGCGCGCCCAGGCCATCTTCGTCGTGCTGGCCCTTCTGGCCCTGCCGCTCGCGCCTCTCGCCTGGGGCCTGGCCTGCGAAGACGCTTCCGTCCCTATGATGTGCTGCCTGATGCACACCACTCATTCGCCCTCGGGCCAACCGGTGGCATGCCACTGCACGGGAAAGTCCCCGAAACACGCACCGGAAATAGGTATGATCTCACCGATCCCACCTGTCACCGCCACCCTGCGCGTCGAGATCGCCCCGCCGCAACGCGCGCTCGATAATTCCCTCGGCTATTCCCGCTCCGAGACCGCCGGTTTCCGTTCCGCCCCCTTCGAACCTCCTCGCGGCTAGCTTCATTCCACCGCAGCAAGAAATTCAATCTGGAATGGAGCACTTCGATGCGGAAGTTTGCATGGCTTCTGCTCGCCGCGGCGCTGCTTATGTATGCGCATCCCGCGCGAGCGACAATTTTTGGTAGCGTGCGAGGAATGGTTCACGACCCACAGCACCGGCCCGTCGCCGGCGCAAACGTGGCCCTGAAATCGGCAACTTCGGACTGGTCGCAGCAAACGCAGACCGATCAGGACGGCGCATTCATCTTCTCAGGCGTGCCTCTGGGGGACTACGTCATTACCGCGAACGCATCTGGATTCAATTCGCTTCAGCAGACTTTCACGCTGGCTTCCGACACTTCCTCGATACTACATCTTCAGCTTTCCGTTTCTACTGTGAACGAGAAAGTGGTTGTCTCGACCTCCGCGGAGCCGGCTACTGTGGAATCGGTGACGCCCACTACGCTTGTGGATCGGACCGACATCGCGGAGACCCCCGGCGCCGATCGCAGCAACGCCCTGCAAATGATCACGGATTACGTCCCCGCTGCTTACGTGACGCATGACATGTTGCACATGCGAGGAGGCCATCAGGTCAGCTGGCTGATCGATGGCGTCACCATACCCAACACGAATATTGCAGCCAATCTCGGCCCGGTGATCGATCCGAAGGATATTGATTACCTCGAAATTCAAAGAGGCAGCTACGACGCCGATTACGGGGACCGCACCTATGGAATCTTCAATGTCGTGCCGCGAACCGGTTTTGAACGCGATAACGAATGCGATCTGGTCACCAGCCTCGGAAATTTCTATCAAACCAACGACCAGATCAGCTGCGGCGGACATACGCAGCGATTCGCTTACTACGCCAGCTTGAACGGAAATCGCAGCAATTACGGGCTTCAGACCCCGATTTCGCAAGTCTTTCACGATGCGGAGAACGGCTACGGGGGATTCGCTTCGTTCATTCTTAATCCCGATTCCAAGAATCAATTCCGGCTGGTCACCTCCCTTCGTCGGGATTATTACCAGATTCCCATCGACCCGAATCCCGACTCAATCGGAAATCAGCAACTGGTGGCAGCGGGAGCTTCCCCCAGTAACGGGCTCCGCGATGGCGAGCATGAGCCCGATGGTTACGTCGCCTTCTCATGGGTGCACACATTCAATCCGAATCTGCTGCTTACGGTTTCTCCCTTCTATCACTACAACAGCGCCGACTACCAAGGCGGCCCGAACGACGTTCCGGTCATCTCAACTGTGCATCAGACCGCCAATTACGCAGGTCTACAGGCAACGCTTAACGCAAACATCTGGAAAAACGATATTCAGGCCGGCGTGTACGGATTCGCTCAGCACCAGTACAACTTCTTCGACAACGAATTTACGAACGGCAGTCCAAACGTTCCCGCCTCCTCGATCGCGGTAACGGGGGGGCTTGAAGAAATATTCCTCAATGACAAATTCAAGATCACTCCGTGGCTGACTTTGATCGCGGGTTTTCGCCAGTCGCACTTTATGGCCGACATAGTGGAGAACGAGGTGGATCCTCGCTTCGGAATCGCCATCAGAGTCCCGCGCCTGAATTGGGTCCTTCGCGCCTTCTATGGCGATTTTTACCAGGCCCCGCCACTCGTGACGGCCACCGGCTCACTCAATAGCTTGGCAAACAACCAAGGCTTTGCTTTCGCTCCCCTGCATGGCGAGCGCGATCGAGAGTATCAAGTGGGCGTCACGATTCCTTATCGCGGCTGGGCTCTCGATGCAGACAACTTTCAAACTCATGCCTGGAATTGGCTGGATCACAACAATATCGGAGAATCAAATCTCTTCTGGCCGATCACCTGGGATCAAGCCTTGATTCAAGGTTGGGAGCTCACGCTGCGGTCCCCCCGCCTCTGGAATCGCGGTCAGTTTCACCTTGCCTATTCGAATCAAATCGCCCAGGCAACGTCACCCATCACGGGAGGCTTGATCTGCCCTCCCCTGACGCCGTTATGCCCACTATATCCGCTGCCGGGATACGGACCGGTGGACCACGATCAGAGAAACACACTGAACTTGGGTTTCAATGCAAGTCTTCCCTGGCAGACGTTCGCTTCGACGAACGTATATTACGGCTCGGGGTTCCACAACGGGATTCCCGACGCGCAATATCCCGGGAACTATCTGCCGGGGCACACCACGTTCGATCTCTCGTTCGGGAAAAGCTTCTCCGAGAAATACACCGTTTCCATAACCGCGCTAAATGTCGCGAACCGCCGAGTGGAACTGGACAACAGTCTCACCTTTGGCGGGTTCCATTGGAACGACCCGCGCGCAATCTACGCGGAGTTTCGCTGGCGTTTCCATTACTGATGCGCGGCGCTTCGGCGCAGGCGTACAATATCAACGCGTAAGGAGTGATGATGTCGCGCAACGAATGGAGCAGGTCTCGAAAAAAGTCCGGCGCGGGCCTCGTGTGCCTATTGTTCTTTTCGGCTCTGGCCCTCGGTGTTTCGGGGTGCAAGAAATCCGCGCCTCCCGCACAACAGAACCTAAAGCGCTACCATCTGGTCGGCAAGATCGTCTCGATCGACAAGGATCAGGCTTCCATCATGGTCGATGGACAGGAAATTGTCGGCTTCATGGCTGCCATGACCATGCCGTACTCGGTTCGCGATACGAAGCTTCTCACCCCGCTCGCGCCCGGTGACGAAATCACCGCCGATGTGGTGATCGATGAGCAGGGCGCTTACCTCGAAAACATCGTCGTCACCAAGAAAGGCGACGGCAAAGGTCCCACGGGCCAGACGAACCCGCCCAAGCCCGGCGACAAAGTTCCCGACTTCGCCCTGATCAATCAGGACGGCAAGCGCATTCACCTCAGCTCGTTTCAGGGTGACGTGCTGCTCGTCACTTTCATCTACACGCGCTGCCCGTATCCCGATTTCTGCCCGCTGGTCTCGCGGAATTTTTCGAAGATTTATGCCTCACTGAAAAAGGATCCCTCCATTGACTCCAAAATTCGCCTGCTCAGCGTGAGCTTCGATCCCGCGCACGACACTCCCGCGGTGCTGCGCCAATACGCCAGCACGTTTCGCGCGACCACCGGCGGCGACCCGTTCGATCGCTGGCAATTCGCGGCCGTGCCGGCGAAGGAGTTGGTCCAGGTCGCGAATTTCTTCGGTCTCTACTACAACTTCGACGGTGCCCAGGTCGCGCACTCGCTGAGCACGACGGTCATTTCGCCGTCCGGCACGGTTTACAAGTGGTATTCGGACAACGACTGGAAGCCGGATGACCTGATCGAAGACGCGACGCAAGCGCTTCGACAGGGCAACAGCAACCAGCGCAATGCCGGTCCGCATACCGAAAGCACGATCCCTACAGCTTGATTTTCGGATTTAGTTCTTGCGGTCGAGGATGAAATCGGGAACCGCAAGCAGCGCGCGGCGGTACTCACTGTCGGGCAATTCTTCCAGGGCCATCTTCGAGCGGCTCACATAATCCTTCGCCAGATGGGAAGCGCGCGCCAGCGCGCCGGTATCTTTCACCAGCTTCGTAATCTGCTCCGGGCGCACACTCAAAAATCCGTGCTCCGCGAGCACCTTCGCGACCAGTCGCCGGCTTTCGCTGCCCGCATGTCCGTTGGAGCTGACTTCCGCTTCGAGTGCGAAAATCAGGGGCAGTGTGACCTTACCTTCCTTCAAATCGCTCAGTACCGGCTTGCCCAACTCCTCCGGTGAAGCCGTGAAATCCAACAGATCGTCGACCAGCTGAAACGCCAGGCCCGCGTTGCGCCCATAGGCTGCGAGCGCCTCTTCCATGTCCTTCGGCTGCTTGCCCAGCACCGCGCCCAGCCGTGCGCACCCGCTGAAAAGGCATGCCGTCTTCCGATAGGCAAGCTCGGTCGCGTCCGCTTCCGTCAAATCCATTCGCCCGAGCCGCGTCAGCTGCAGCAGCTCGCCTTCGACCATGTTTTGCGTCAGCCCGATCAGGATGTCGAGGATCGCGAAGTTCCGCTCCCGCAGCGCCAGCTCAAACGACTGCATGTAGAGCCAGTCGCCACCGAGGACGCTCATGTGATTGCCCCAGCGCGCGTTGGTGCTGGGGCGCCCGCGGCGTGTTTGCGCGCCATCGATCACGTCGTCGTGGACGAGCGTCGCGCTGTGGATCATCTCCACCACCGCGCCCATGCGAATCGCGCCCGGTCCGCGATATCCCGCCGCGCCCGCCGCCAGCAGCAGCAGCGCGGGCCGCAGGCGCTTTCCGCCGCCTTCGCGCAGGTAGCTGGCGATTTCGGCCACCGGCTCGATGGCGGCGTCGTTTTGCGCGGCAATTTCCCGCTCCACCAGCGCCAGATCGTCGCGGACGAGATCGAAAATTCCCTTAGCGGTTTGAACTGCGAATCCCATATTTTCGCTCAACTGGTTTGTTCGAATCGAACCCGTTACCTGTGCTCGCTCGGGGAACTCGAATGCGCTTCCCGCTCGTCAAGCCTGAAGAATCGCCGAAAATTGGCCGAGGTCGCGGACGCCAGCACTTCTGGCGCCAAGTTTCTCACATTCCCCAAGGCCTGCGCTACCTCAACCACAAAGGCCGGCTCGTTGCGCTTGCCGCGGCGTCCCTGAGGCGGAAGAAAAGGCGAATCCGTCTCGGTCAGCAGATTGTCGAGCGGAATTTCGCGGGCCACATCGCGCAGATACTGCATTTTCGGGTAGGTGACGTTACCCGCGAAGGAGACCAGGAAGCCCATATCAAGCCCGCGCTTCGCTTCTGGCAGGTTCGCCGTAAAGCAGTGAAAGATTCCGCCGAGGCCGCTGGAACGCCAGTCCTGATCGAGAATCCGGATGCAGTCGTCCCAGGCGTCCCGGCAGTGGATGACGATCGGCTGCTTGGCCACCCGTGCCAGCGCCAGCTGCCGGCGAAAAACCTGCTGCTGCACGTCGCGAGGCGGATGATCGTAGTAATAATCGAGGCCCATCTCGCCCCAGGCGAGCACCTTGGGATGCCGCGCCAGCTTTTCGAGCTTGGCGAAATGCTCGTCGGTTGCCGTATTCGCGTCGTGCGGATGAATCCCCACCGTCGCGAAGATCCAGTCGTGCTGCTCGGCGAATGGAATCGCGGCGTCCAGCCGGTCGGTCGGCGAGCTGCCGCTGCCGATAGCTAGCAACTTCTTCACGCCCGCCGCGCGTGCACGATCGAGCATTTCGGCGCGGTCGGCGTCGAACTGCTCCATTTCCAAATGCGCGTGTGAATCGATGATTTGCATCGCGGGTCAGGCCGGGGCCTTTCTCACGACGAAAATCATGTCGGTCGCGTCATTGTCTAGCGGCGTTCTCTGGAACGAGCCGTATTCCGCGACGACTTCCAATCCCACCAACGCGAACAGCGCGCGCATGTGCGGGTAAGTGTAGTAAGACATTTTCAGCGGTTCGGTTTCTTCGTTGACGAGCTTCTGGTCGTAGTACGTCCGGAACACGAACGTGGCGTTGAGGGTTTGCGCGATCTTGTCGTACGACTCTTTCCGAAGATATCGACGCACCGTTTTGGCGGGATCCCGGTCGAGATGCCACTCCAGCTCCAGAATTTCTTCTCCGATTCCGGCGGGAATCCGTTCGAATTTCGGATAGAAGACATCAAACGCCAGCCTTCCGCCGTCGGCCAGTTGAGCCGCGGCGGTCTTCAAAGCGGCGAGCTGATCTTCCTGCGTGTACATATGCTGAAGGGGGCGAAATGGAATGATAACCAGCGGAAATTTCCGGGCGAGGTGAAAGTCTCGCATGTCGCCCTGGTGCAGCTTCACCTTGCTGCATACTTCCGGCGATTCCGCATCGAGATGCTTTCGCAAGACTGCCAGCATCGGCCGCGAATTATCCAGGCCTTCGATTTCAACTCCCTCGCGCGCGATTTTCAGCAGGACCCGGCCGGTCCCGCAGCCGATTTCCAGCACCGGCCCTCCGGAATTGCGCGCCAGATCGACGTAGAACGGCAGGTCGACAAGAACCTGCTTTTCAGCGAGCTTGGCGTAGGCGGCGTCGTAGTGCTTTGCCGAAATGTCGTAAGTATCGAAGGCACCGGCCATGACGTTCACATTTTCTCCGGGGCAGTAATGCCAAGCAGGCCCAGGGCAGTGACGAGCTGCTCGCGAACGAGTGAGGTGAGACGGAGCAGAAACGCACGTTTTTCGGCGTCTTCTTCCGAGAGAATGTGGTGCTGGTGGTAGAAGACATTGAAGGCCTGGGCGAGCTCGAAGGCGTAGCGCGTCAGAAACGCCGGTTCCTGGGCGCCGACAGCCGCGTTGATGCGCGCGTCGAGTGATCCCGCCAGCAGAACCAGTTCCCACAAATCGTCGCCCGCGCCAGCGATGAGGAATTTCGCGACGTCGATTTCGCCTTTCTCAATGCGCAGCATGTTCGCTCGGTCCTGATCGGTCTGTGTGTCCGCGCTCTTGCGGACGATTCCGTTTACGCGCACGACGGCGTATTGAACATAGGGCCCGGTTTCACCTTCGAAGCTGAGCGCATCGTTGAAGTCGAAGGCGATGACTGTTGAGCGCGTGAAGCGCAGCAGGAAATAGCGAAGCGCCCCGACGGCAACCGCGTTCACCGTCTGCTGAAACCCAACCGTTCCTGCGAGTTCCGGACGCCGTTTCGCGGTCTCTTCGTGGGCGCTGGCTTCGAGGCGATCGATCAGATCGTCGGCTTTCACGCCCTGGCCTTTGCGTCCGCTGACCTCTATGTAGGGCTTTTTCGCGTCCTCGGCGGGAATTTCGTAACCGAGTTCCTGAGCGCAGCGCGGGGTAAGCGCGACCACGTTGTAGGAAAAATGCTTCAGGCGATCCGCCTGATCGGTGTAATTGAGGGCGCGAAGTCCCTGCGCGACCACCTGTTGCGGGTAGGCCTGGCGGGAATCGATGACGTTGTAGACCTCCCGGGCGCGCCCGAACTTCGGCGCGCCGGGCTCGTTGACGGTGGCATTCGTCACCCAGGCCTCGTGCCCGTCGGGATGCCGGTGGAATTTCTTGTAGTAAAAATCGCGGCTGAGCAACCCGAATTTCCAGAGATGGTAGGCGATGTCCTTGCCGACGTAGGTAACGGTGCCGTTCGAGCGGACGATGATTTTCGCGTCGGCCAGCTCGGCGGGTTCCTCTTCGTTGGCTTGCGGGTCTGCGGGACTTTCTTTGTCGGTCGGAAGCTGCATGACCCAGCAGCCGGCGTTCTTGCCGCTGGTCGCGAGCTGGATCGCACCTTTGGATTTCAGTTGCTCGAACGCCGCGTCCCAGAATTTCAGGTGCAGGATTTCGCTTTCGCGCGAGAGCAGATCGTAGTCGATGCCGAGGCGGTCGAGTGTGCGCAGGTGGCAATGAACGATGGCCGTGGCGATGAGATCGGCCATTCTTGCGACCTGGCCGCGGCCCTCTTCGATGACTTTCAGGGTTTGTGCGCGCAGTTCCAGGCGCGCTTTGTCTTCCGCCAGCCATTGCGTGACACGCGCGTACAGATCCCAGCAAAAATAATCGAATTTCGGCGCCTCGGCGAGCTTGCGGACTTCCTCGAGCGACTTCGGCTCGACGTGGGTGAAGCCGAGGACGACATCGGCGACCTGGACGCCGGTGTTGTCGATGTAGTTCTGCACCTCGACTCGGCGGCCTGCGTGGCGCAGGATACGGCAGAACGTGTCGCCGAGCACGGCGTTGCGCAGGTGGCCGATGTGCGCGGCCTTGTTGGGATTGATGCTGGTGTGCTCGACCATGACCTTGGGCGCGTCGCCGGCGGGAGGCGGAGCGGCGCTGTTGACTTCGGCGCAAGTGGAGCGGAAGAACGCGGCGCGGTCGATGAAGGCATTCAAGTAGCCGCCGCCCGCCACTTCGACGCGCGCGACGCCCGGGATGGGCTTGAGCGAATTGGCGATTTCCTGCGCCAGCGCGCGGGGCGGCTTTTTCAGGCGCTTGGCCAGCTCGAAGCAGACGGGTGAAGCGACTTCGCCCATGGCGAGCTTCGGAGGGCGCTCGCTGACCACGGGCACGTCGGTTTTGTAGCGCTCGTGGATGTGGTGGCGCAGCGCCTTGCGGATGTTGTCGTCGACGGCCTTATACACATGGCTCCTTGGGTGAAATGAATCCAGAGATTATACGGAAAGCGCCAGGGGAGGGAGAAGAAATGGGTCTGGAGACCCCCCGATTTATTATCGAATAGAATGTGCTCCGATCGTTTGTTTGCTTTCAATAACTTTTGGGCATTTCTATATTCCCTCATTGTCGAATGGAGACGCGTAATCTGTGATTCGTGAATCCTGAGACGACGGAGGGCGGAACTGGGACAGCGGTTAGTAGTCTAACCGAGGTTCGCTATGAACAGAACGGAAGATGCCGCGCTAAAGGCCCCGGGGAGATTGGCGATCCCCGGACGCAGTTCACGAACGGCGCTTCAATTGACAGGGCGGGTGGGGCCGACTAGTATCGATTTTCTGCAGGTCGGCAGCAGAAAAACCGACAGCTGATGAGCCCAACGAGCGCGCCGAAGGATAAGCCCAAATTTTATCTGACCACGCCGATTTACTACGCGAACTCGCGTCCGCACGTGGGGTCGGCGTACACGACGATCGTGTGCGACGTGATCGCGCGGTATAAGCGGATGTGCGGGTACGACGTGGCGTACCTGACAGGGACGGACGAGCACGGGGTGAACATCGAGCGGGCGGCGGAAGCCAAGAGGATCACGCCGCAGCAGCTGGTGGACGCGAACGAGGCGATTTTTCGCGATTTGTGGAAGCTGCTGGGGATCACCCATACGGATTTTATCCGGACGACTTCGGCGGAGCATGCGCGGGCGGTGGAGAAATTGGTGCTGCGGACCCTCGAGCTGGATCGCGGGCGGCCGGAGGCTGAAAAAGCGATCTACAAGGCCAAGTACGAGGGGCGCTACTGCATCTACGACAATTTGTACGTGAGCGACACGTCGGAACCGGCGCAATGCCCCACCTGCGGGCGCGAGGCGGAATTGATTTCGGAGGAGAACTATTTTTTCAGGCTTTCGGCGTATCAGGGGAAGCTGCTGGAGCTTTACAAGAGTCAGCCGCAATTCGTACAGCCGGATTTCCGGTTGAACGAGGTGCGGAGTTTTGTGGAGAGCCGGCTGAAAGATGTGTCGATCAGCCGGAAGACGATCAAGTGGGGTATTCCGTGGCCGGGCGATGCGGAGCATGTGTTTTATGTGTGGTACGACGCGCTGACGAGTTACATGAGCGGGATCGGGTACGGCAGTGAGAACAAGAAGAGGCAGGATGAGTTCGCGAAATTCTGGCCGGCCGATCTGCACATGATCGGGAAGGAAATTATCCGGTTTCATGCGGTGTACTGGCCGGCATTTTTGATGGCGGCGGATTTACCGCTGCCGAAGCAGATTTTTGCCCACGGATGGCTGCTGTTCGAGCAGGAGAAGATGAGCAAGTCGAAGGGCAACGTGGCGTATCCGGAGCCGATCGTGCGGGTGCTGGGGAATGATGCGCTGCGGTATTACCTCCTGCGGGAGGTGGTGTTCGGGCAGGACGGCAATTTTTCGCGCGATGCGTTGATCACGCGGTACAACGCCGATCTGGCGAACGGGCTGGGGAACCTGGCGAGCCGGACGCTGACGATGATCGAGAAGTATTTTGACGGCGAGGTGCCGGCGATCCCGGCCGAGGCGGACCAGAAACAGGAAGTGCAGCAGGTGGCCAGCGCAGCGCGGGCGGCTGTAGAGCAGCGGATGGCCTCGTACGATTTTTCGGCCGCGGTGCAGGCGATCTGGCAGCTGATTGGGGCGGTGGATCAGTACATTGCGGAGGCGAGGCCGTGGAAATTAGCCGAGTCGAGCGAGCTGGCAGCGAAAAGGCAGCTGGGCGCGGTGCTTTGGACCGCGGGGCAGGCGCTGCGGTTTGTGGCGGTGCTGGCGTATCCGTTTATTCCGGAATCAACGCAGCAGCTTTGGGAGCGGCTGGGGCAGTCGGGCGCGGTTGCGGATCAGAGAATCGATTCGCTCGGTTGGGGAATGCTGGGATCAGGCGAAAGAGTCGGGAAGGCGGAGGCGTTGTTTCCGCGGGCCGACGCGAAGGAAATTTCGGAAAGGATTGAAGCGATGGAAAATGAGATTCGGAATCCGGCGCCGGCACCGGCGCCACAAGCTGCTGCGCCTGCGACTGGAGCGGCAGCGCCTGCTGCGGCTGGAGGGAAAATCACGATTGATGACTTTGCGAAGGTGGAGCTGCGCGTGGGGCAGATTAAGTCAGCGGAGCGGATTCAGGGCGCGGACAAGCTGCTGAAGTTGATGGTGGATATCGGCGATGAGGTGCGGCAAGTTCTGGCCGGGATCGCCATGGGATATACGCCGGAGGAATTGGTGGGGCGCAAGGTGGTGGTGGTAACGAATCTGGCGCCGCGGAAAATGCGCGGGCTGGAGTCGAACGGGATGCTGCTGGCGGCGTCGGCGGGGGTGGATGGGAAGCCGGTGCTTTGTGCGTTTGCCGAGGAGATTCCGGTGGGGGCGAAGGTGAAGTAAGGGCCAGGCTTGGTTGGCACGCGAACCTATTCCCGCTAAAGCCCGTATTCGTCCGCAGTTCTTTTCGTGGGGAGTTAAGCCCCGCAATTCCACCCTCAGTACAAAAGCAAAGCCGAAGGGCCGGAGAGACGCCCATTCGGCTCCGCTCAGGACAAGCCGGCGCTACGGTTTCATGTTCATGGCGAAGTCGACGATCGAGCGGATGGCGATTCCCGTGGGGCCCTTGGCCAGCCAGGGGCGGCCTTCGTCGATCCAGCAGGTGGATGCGATGTCGAGGTGGATCCACGGGGTGTCTTCCGCGAATTCCTTGATGAACCAGGCGCCGGTGCTGGCGCCGCCGCCTTTGCCGCTGCCGGTGTTGCGGATGTCGGCGATGTCGCTTTTGATCATCTGCTGAAATTCCTCGTCCATAGGCATGGGCCACATTTTTTCGCCGGCGGATTTCGCGCTTTCGAGGAAGGTGTCAAGGTATTCGCGCGGCACGCCGAATGCGCCCACGTGGACGTTGGATAGCGCGACTTCGATGGCGCCGGTGAGAGTGGCGGCGTCGATGAGATGCGTGGCGCCGAGTTTGCGGGCGTAGAAGACACCGTCGGCTAGAATCAGGCGGCCTTCGGCGTCCGTGTTGATCACTTCGATGGTTTTCCCTGACATGGCGACTTGCACGTCTCCGGGTTTCTGGGCGCGTCCGCCGGGCATGTTTTCGGTTGAGGGAATCACGGCGATTACCGGCACAGCGGGCTTGAGCGCGGCAATGGCACGCATGGCGCCGAGCATGGTGGCGCCGCCGCCCATGTCGTATTTCATTTTTTCCATGTTGTTGGCGGGCTTGATGGAGATGCCGCCAGTGTCGAAGGTGACGGCCTTGCCGACCAGGCCGAGGACCGGCCCGCCGGGTTTCGCGTTTGCCGGCGTGTAGCGCAGCACGATGACCCGCGGCGGCTCGATGCTGCCTTGGGCGACACCGATCAGCGCGCCCATTTTCAGCTCGGCGATTTTGCGTTCGTCGAGGATCTCGATCGAGAGGCCGGCTTCCTTGGCCATCGCTTCGGCGCGCGAGGCGAGGATGCGCGGCGTCATTTTGTTGGAAGGCTCGTTGATCAGGTCGCGGGCGAAATTCATCGATTCAGCGATCAGGCGGCCGTCGTCGATTGCCGATTTCAGATCCGCGTTCGAATCGAATCCGGCGAGGCCGACGGACTGAATCTCGCGGTCCTTTTTCTCGGTGTGATATTTGTTGGATTCGAAATCGGCGACGATGAGCCCTTCGACGACGGCCTGGGCAGCGGTTTCACCGTTCTCGCCTTCCCGTGCGAGGAGAACGAATTTTTTCACGCCGCGGGATTTCAGGTGGCGCAGTGCGGTTCCGGCAATCTTGCGCAGGTCGGAAACCTGAAATTTGGCGGGCTTCCCTGCCCCGACAAGGAGCAGTTTTTTCGCCGCCAGGCCTTCGGGGAAATGCAGCAGCAGCAGCTCGAGCGGCTTGCCCGCCATTTCCCCGCTCGAGGCGAGCGAGGCCAGGCGGCCGTTCATGGCCCGGTCGATTTCGCCCAAAACTCCGTCGAATTTGTCGTCCTTATCGAAGACGTAGGTGACCAGGGCGTCGGTTTCCACCGAAGCGTAGGGCTGGGACTCGATTTGGATCTGCATGTGTTCCTTTCAATTTTAGCGGCGCCGCGAGCGGGAGATGGCTTCGTCCGCCTCCCGTTTGGCTTCCTTGCGCCGCTCGGATTCGCGGCGGTCGTGGAATTTCTTTCCTTTGCCGACCGCCAGTTCGCATTTCGCCAAGCCATCCCGGAAATAGATCTTCAGGGGCACGACGGTCATGCCCTTTTGCTGGATAGCGGCGTCGAGTTTTTCGATTTCCCGGCGGTTGAGCAGCAACTTTCGCCGACGGAGGGGGTCGTGATTGCGCGATCCGCCGGGCCGGTACTCCGGTATGTGGCAGTTTACCAGCCAGGGCTCCGCGGCGCGAATGTCGATGTAGGATTCGCGGATCGAGGCTTTCCCTTCCCGGAGGGTTTTGACCTCGGTGCCCACCAGAACGATGCCCGCCTCGTATTTGTCGAGCAGCTCGTAGTTATAGCCAGCGGCGCGGTTTTGGGCGACGATTTTGTTGTTTTCGCGCTGCGCCTTCCGCTCCGCCGCTTTCATGGACTGGCTATCATAGCCGCCGCGCGCGACCGGCCGCAAGGAGCCCGAAAAAGAGCAACCTATTGCCTTTTTAAGTGTTTAAATTCATGGATCCTTAATGGGGATGTCGAAATCGGTCGATAATCAGTTATAGGACCTCGGCAACGGGTTCGGTTCCTTGCCGCATCACATACCGGGTGCTAGACTCCCCAGGCATCCGCAAGAAACTATGGAGGGTTTGTTTGCCTCGTATAAAGTGGTTGCCATTTGTGGCGATTACCGCAGTCTCCCTGGCCGGTTGCCCCAAAGGAAACGTCGACTACAACGAGGGCCGCAAGGCGGAAGCCTTGCAGGACTACGACACTGCTCTGGTCCATTACGATAAGGCCCTGCGGACGGAGCCGACCAATGCGGAATACAAGCTGCGCGCCATGCACGTGCGCTACGAGGACGCCCAATTCCACCTGGAACAGGGGCAGAAGGCGCTGAAAGCCGGCGATCTGCAACTGGCGCTCACGGAATTCCAGAAATCGCAGGCCCTTGATCCTTCGAATTCGGCCGCCGACCAGCAGCTGAAGCACGTGATGGACTTGCTGGCGGCGAAGGCGTCCGCCGCGGTTCCCAAGGTCACGGACCCGAACGCTGTGGAGGATGCGGAGCTGACCAAAGAGCCGCCGCGGCTAAAGCCGATGTCGACCGAACCGATCAACCTGAAGATGACCAACGACGCGCGGGTGGTGTACGAGACGATTGCCAAGCTAGCCGGGCTGAGCGTGATCTTCGATCCGGATTTCACTTCACGGCGGATTACCGCCGATCTGCCGAACGTGACGCTGGAGCAAGCGCTCGACGATATTTCGCTGGAGAGCAAGTCATTCTGGAAACCGCTGTCGGCGAGCGTCATTTTCGTGGCACCCGACACGCCACAAAAGCGCAAGGACGTGGAAGACGAAGAAGTTCGAACGTTTTATCTCTCCAATACGCTCACTCCCCAGGATCTGACCGAGGTCGTGACCGGGTTGCGGCAGCTGCTCGATTTGCGCCGCGTGCAACAAGTTAATGCGCAGAATGCGATCGTGATTCGCGATACGCCGGACCGGCTGGCGCTGGCGTCGAAGATTATTCGCGACATCGACAAGGCCAAGCCGGAGGTTTTGTTACACGTGCAGGTGGTGACGGCGAGCGTGGACCGCCTGCGCGATTTGGGGATTTTGCCGGGGCAGAGCGTCTCGGTTTCGTTTACGCCGCGCACCTCGCTGCAGCCGAACAGCGGATCGACCAGCACCACCGGCGGCACTTCTACAACCGGCAGCTCGTCGTCGACCGTCACCGCCACGCAAATCACGCTGGATAACCTGCGGAATCTTTCCGGCGCCGATTACAGCGCCACGTTGCCCGGCGCGACGGCCAATGCGATTCTCACCGACAACAAGACCCGGATCATTCAGGATCCCGAGGTTCGCGTGAGCGACGGCGAAAAAGCCACGCTGAAAATCGGCGAGCGCGTACCCGTGGCTACAGGCAGCTTCCAGACCGGCGGAGTGGGCGTGAGCGCCGCGGCTACGATAAGCCCGTTGGTAAACAAG
>Ga0210404_10000514_pt1 | contig 19798 bp, 16 predicted proteins | sample IncBWH28MmetaG_FD_155455 | JGI IMG/M metagenome (GOLD analysis project Ga0210404, IMG submission 155455) | Forest soil microbial communities from Barre Woods Harvard Forest LTER site, Petersham, Massachusetts, United States - Inc-BW-H-28-M | ecosystem: Environmental > Terrestrial > Soil >... | reverse complement strand
GCCTACGCCCGCCAGTTCCTAGACCAGATGGAGCGGCCGGAGGTCGATTCGGTCGAGGGGCTTTCTCCCTCGATCGCCATCGAGCAGAAAACCACCACGCGTTCGCCGCGCTCGACCGTTGGCACCATTACGGAAATTTACGACTACCTGCGCGTGGTCTATAGCGCCATCGGCACGCCGCACTGCCCGAAATGCGGCAGGGCCATCGCCCGCCAGTCGACCGAGCAGATCGTGCAGGCCGTGCTGGCGCTCAAGCCGGACGACCGCATCATGGTGCTGGCGCCGGTGGTCCGCGGGCGGAAGGGCGAATACAAGAAAGAGCTCGAGAAGTACGCGAAAGAAGGCTACCTGCGCGCGCGCGTCGATGGCGACCTGGTGAGCATCGATGAACCCGTGCCGCTTGACCGCCGCAAGAACCACACAATTGAAATCGTGGTCGACCGGCTGCTGCTGAAAAACGGCATCGTGCAGCGCCTGGAACAGTCCATCGAAACGGCGCTGAAACTGACCGGCGGGCTCGTCACCATCGCCGTGGTCGGCGGCGAAGAGCACGTCTACTCGGAAAAGCTGGCCTGCCCGGACTGCGGGATTTCCGTGCCGCAGCTCGAGCCGCGCTCGTTCAGCTTCAATTCGCCGTATGGCGCCTGCACCGAATGCCACGGGCTCGGCTCGAAATACGATTTCGATCCCGCGAAGATCATCGTGGACTGGACCAAGCCGCTGTTCGAAGGCGCCCTTGGGCCGGGTTCGGGCTCCTCCTATTTGCAACGCACGCTGCGGATCGCGGCCGTTGCGCACGGTTTCGATCTGGACGCGCCTTTTGAGGCGCTGTCGCGCAAGGCGCAGAACCTGATTCTGCAGGGAAATCCCGCGAGCGGCTCGTCCACCAAAGGGCTGAATTTTCAGGGAGTGATCGGCCACCTCGAAAGCAGCCTCTCCGAATCGAATTCCGATACCTACCGCGAATGGCTGACGCAATACATGTCTCCGGTGCCGTGCGCCGCCTGCAGTGAGCGGCGCCTGCGGCCCGAAAGCCTCGCCGTGAAAATCGCCGGGCTTTCCATCGCCGATTTCACGGCGATGGCACTCAGCGACGCGCGGCCTGCCGTGGACAAGATTCGTGCCAAGCTCACGCTGCGCCAGCGAAAAATCGCCGGCCGCCCGCTCACGGAAGTCGCCGAGCGCATTAATTTTCTGCTGGACGTCGGCCTGGGATATTTGACGCTGGCGCGTTCGGCAGCCACGCTTTCGGGCGGGGAAGCGCAGCGGATTCGCCTGGCAACCCAGATCGGCTCACGGTTGCGTGGCGTGCTGTACGTGCTGGATGAGCCTTCGATCGGCCTGCATGCCCGCGACAACGGCCGGCTGCTTTCCACGTTGGAAACTTTGCGCGACCTCGGCAACACGGTGCTGGTCGTCGAGCACGACGAGGAAACGATTCGCCGCGCGAACTACGTGGTAGATCTCGGCCCCGGCGCGGGGAAAACCGGCGGGTACCTGGTCGCCTCAGGTTCGCCCGCGGACATCGCCGCCAATCCCGATTCGCTCACCGGCCAGTACCTCTCGGGGAACATGTCCATCGCCGTGCCTACCGAGCGCCGTAGCATGAACGGTAAAGCGCTGACGATTCTCGGCGCGCACGGCAACAACCTGAAAAACATCGACGTAACGATTCCGCTCGGTTTGCTTTCCGTGGTCACTGGCGTTTCCGGCTCGGGGAAATCGACGCTGGTCAACGACATTTTGTATCGTGCTCTGGCCGCGAAGCTGTACCGCTCCATGGAAAAGCCCGCGGCCCACCGCGCGCTTTCCGGCGCCGAGCACATCGATAAAGTCGTGCAGATCGATCAGGCGCCCATCGGCCGCACGCCGCGGTCGAATCCCGCGACGTACACCGGTGTGTTTGCGCCTATCCGCGAGCTTTACGCCCTGCTGCCGGAATCGCGCGAGCGCGGCTACAAGCCGGGGCGTTTCAGCTTCAACGTGAAGGGTGGCCGCTGCGAAGCCTGCCAGGGTGACGGCCAGCGGCGCATCGAAATGAATTTCTTGCCGGACGTCTACGTCACCTGCGAAGTCTGCCGCGGCAAGCGCTACAACGCCGAAACTCTCGCCGTGCGCTACAAAGGCTCCTCGATTTCCGATCTGCTCGATATGCCGATCGAAGAGGGGCTTAAGATTCTGGAAAACATTCCTGCCATCCAGCAGAAGTTGCAGACTCTTGTCGACGTCGGCCTCGGTTACGTCCAGCTCGGCCAATCGGCCACCACGCTTTCCGGCGGCGAAGCCCAGCGCACCAAACTGGCCCGCGAACTTTCTCGCCGCCAGACCGGCCGGACCCTCTATATTCTCGACGAGCCGACCACGGGCCTGCACTTCGACGACGTGAAAAAACTGCTCGACGTGCTGAATCGCCTGGTCTCGCTCGGCAACACGGTACTGATCATCGAGCACAATCTCGACGTGATCAAACAGGCGGACTGGATCATCGATCTCGGCCCGGAAGGCGGCGAAGCGGGCGGGCGCGTCGTCGCGCAGGGCACTCCCGAGCAGGTCGCACGCGTCAAGAAATCCTACACCGGCCAGATCCTCGCGCGTGCGCTGCACGCCTGAGGTCGCGCCCATAACATGGCCTTCGACGACAGCCCGATTCCTTCGCAGCCCTCGCCGGATATGGCCGCTGCGCCGCCACCTCCGGCTGCCAGCGCGTCTAACATTGCCGTCCCGCAGGATCTGCGCGTCCCGTGGACCTGGCTTGATCTGCTGCTGCTGGGAATCCTGACGTTGGCGGGAAGCATTCTGCTGAATCTCGCGCTCGGAAAAGTCTTTCGGGCCTTCGGCGTGACGGCGGCGCAATTCCGCGGATCGCCGGCACTGTTCGGCCTGTTTACCCTCGTGCATCAGACTCTGCTGTTCGCTCTCCTGCTGGCCTATCTCGTCGCGCAAATTCGTTGGAGTTTCGGCTCGCCCTTCTGGCGCACCATCGGCTGGCGCGCCCTCGAGCCGGGCCAGATCCCGCGCGCGTTGCGTTACTCGGGCATCGTGCTGGGCGGATTTCTGCTCGCGCTGCTGGTCGAGTTCATCTCGCTCCGATTCGGGAACAAGGCGAGGTTGCCCATCCAGCAGCTGTTCCAGGATCGCCGCATCGCCCTGGTCGTCGTGCTCATGGCCGTGTTCGTCGCGCCATGGATTGAGGAGACGATTTTCCGTGGCTACATTTATCCGGTCGTGGCTCGGAGTTACGGCGTGATGGTCGGCGTTCTGGGGACGGGGATTTTGTTCGGCCTGCTGCACGCGCCGCAGTTGTGGGGCGGGTGGGTGCAGATCGTTTCGCTCGTGCTGGTGGGCATCATCCTGACGTACGTGCGCGCGCTGACGCGCACGGTTCTCGCCAGCTTCCTACTGCACTTGAGCTACAATTTCTTCGTTTCGTTTGGAGCAGTGATCGTCATGCAAGGTCTGCGCGCGCTTTCGCAGCGGCATTAGCACTCGCTGGTGTCTGGCGCTACCAACCCAAATGAACTGAGGCACCGTCCGACTTCATTTCCCGCCCCACTCATGGAGAGCAAAGAAAAGCGCCACCCACAAAGTGACACCCATTTAGAATCAGTTAGAATGAACAGAAGCTACCCGAACCATCGCCTTTAGTCTCACGGAGCGAGACGATTGCGCAGCGTTGAGCCAATTCGCTGGACGGACGAAGGCGTGGTCATGCTCGACCAGCGCCGCCTGCCCGGTGAAGTTGTCTACCACACCTACACCGACTACGGCGACGTCGCCCAAGCGATCAAGGACATGGTGATTCGCGGCGCGCCCGCGATCGGGGTAGCGGCGGGCATGGGCGTGGCGCTCGGCGTCGAACATTCCCGGGCTGCAACGCTTCCCGAGTTGCGCACCGAATTTGCGGTCATCTGCGATACGCTCGCGCGCACCCGGCCCACCGCGGTCGACCTGTTCTGGGCCATCCATCGCTTCAAGAAGCGGTTCGAGGAGTTGGCCGCGGCCGCGGCAAAGGATGGTACAGCCGGGCTGGTCGGAATTCGCAAGTCGCTGATCCAGGAAGCGCAGGAACTGCACGAAGAGCGCCGCCGCGCCGACGAGCGCATTGGCAAATTCGGCGCGGAGCTTCTGCCGCGTACCGGGCGCGTGATGACGCAATGCAATGCCGGCGCATTGGCTACGGGCGGAATCGGCACGGCGCTCGGCGTGATCCGCATGGCTATAGAAGCCGGGCAGCGAATCGACGTTCTCGTCCCCGAGACTCGTCCTTACTTGCAGGGCGCGCGACTCACCGCCTGGGAGCTGCATCAGGACCAGATTCCGCTGACGCTGATCACCGACAACATGGTCGGTCATTTCTTGAAAACCGGCGGTGTTTCGGCCGTGGTCGTGGGCGCCGACCGCATCGCACGCAACGGCGACACGGCCAACAAGATTGGAACCTACGGGATTGCGGTTCTGGCCCGCGAAAATGACGTCCCGTTTTACGTGGCCGCGCCGATTTCGACTCTCGATCTTTCGATTCCCGACGGAGACCATATCCCGATCGAAGAGCGATCCGAGCAGGAAGTGACGCACCTCGGCGGCGTGCGCATCTCGCCCGACGTTCGTGCCGCGCATCCGGCGTTTGACGTGACGCCGGCGCGGTTCATCGCCGCAATCATCACCGAACGCGGCGTGGTGCGCGCGCCATTCGGGAAGAACCTGAAAAATCTAGTGGAGAAGACTTAGATCGAAGCCGGCTGAGTTTTCCGGGTTACCGAAGCGACCGCTTGGTCGGTTGTGACCAGCCGCACGCCGAGCGATTGCAACTCTTCCAGCGTGGCGCGCCCGGCGGAGGCATCCAGCGCCTCGATGGCGTCCTTGACCACGGCAACCTTGCGATTCCGCGCCAGCAATCCCTTCGCCGCGCACTTCACGCAGTGTTCCGTCACCACGCCGAACACGAAATATTCCGCATCCGCCGGCAGCCGGCCGACAAGTTCCGCCGCGTGCGGGTTGTCGAAGACGTCGAGCGTCTGCTTTTCGAAGACGATCTGCGGGGAACGCATCACATCGCCCGGCAAAGGGCGCGAAGCGTCGTTGGGAACGGTAACGAAACTTGCCAGGAGCCCTTCGGGAATAATTCGCGCGCCGGGACTTCCCGCCAGGCAGTGCGGTGGAAATCGGGCGAATTCCGGATCACCCTCGGGATGCGCGTCGCCGCTCGAAACCAGCAGCGAGCCGGACTCCACGGCCGCCGTGACCAGGCGCTGGATATTGGGAATCAGTTTTTCGGCGCCGCGCGCGTACAGTTTTCCGCCGGGCAGCATGAAGTCAGCCTGCGCGTCAACTTCCCAGAAGATTTTCTTGGGCGGTGACATCGTAGAGGTACGGCACCAGCGACTTCATTTTACCGCAAAGCGGCGAATGCGCTGGCGGACCTTTTCCCGCATGGCGGTGAGACGCTCGCTGTAGCGGACCGGGTAGACCGCCTGGCGATGAGTTTGGCGAAAGCGCTTCGGGAGCCGGTCGAGACTCGCCATGCAGCGGTCGCGCAGGGCGTTGATCGACTCAGGCTCAGCCACACGCTGGCCGCCGCGCATCACTTCGATCAGCAGCGGCTCGCCGCCATTCGGCCGTTCGTCTTCCAAGGCGATTTTGTCGGCGGCAAACTCACCGCGCGCATTCGAGTAGCGGAACACCTGCTTGCGTCCCGGATAGGTGGCCTTGGCACGGGTGAATTTTGCGGCCTGGCGCACTTTGCCTTCGCGTTCGATTTCGGCCAGTTTGTAGATCAGATTCACGTGCGGCGCGTCTCCCGGCGTTCCGAGCGCCGTCCCCACGCCGAAGGAATCGATGGCCGCGCCATCACGGATGACCTGCGCGATCTTGTACTCGTCCATGTCGCCGGAGGCGAAGATCCTCACGTCCTTCCAGCCGGCTCGGTCCAGCGCGCGGCGCGCCCAGCGGCTGTCCGCGGTCAGATCGCCGCTATCGAGGCGGATTCCGCCGGGCTTGCGGTTCAGCCGAATGATCGTCTTCACGGCGTTGTGGACGTTGTAGGTGTCGACCAGCAGGACGGAGCCCTCGGGAAACGCGTCGAGAAAATGGCTGAAGGCTTCGGCTTCATCCGGGTGCGCCATTACCCAGGAATGCGCCTGCGTGCCGTAGGTCTCAATTCCAAAGACCTCACCGGCCAGGGTGTTGGAAGTGCCGCGGCAGCCGCCAATTTGCGCGGCGCGCGCGGAAAGCAGGCTCGCGGGTCCGCCATGAGATCGGCGCGCGCTGAAGTCGACAATCTGCCGTCCCTGAGCGGCCATCACGATCCGGGCCGCCTTGCTGGCTACCATGGTCTGGTAGCTGAGAGTGGCCAGAAGATACGTTTCCATGATCTGCGCTTCGATCACCGGAGCGGTGATGCGCATGAGCGGCTCGCCGGGGAACGCCAGCGTGCCTTCGGGCATGGCCCACACGTCGCCCGTGAAGCGGAAGCGGGCTAGATATTCAAAGAATTCCTCGTGAATGTGGCGGAACGAACGGTGCCGGCGCAGGTAATCGACCTCATCAGGGGAGAAGCGGACGTGTTCGAGGTACTCGAGGGCCTGTTCGAGCCCGGCGGCGACGATGAAATTCCGGTGGGGAGGAAGGTGCCTGACGAAAAGCTCAAAGGTCGCGCTGCCATCGAAGCGGGTCTGGAAATACCCCGCCGCCATGGTGAGTTCGTAGAGATCGGTCAGCAGGCCGGAATATTCAGTCATGGAGGTGGCTGCGTCAGCAGGGACAAAAGACAAAACCCCCAAGCGTCCCGCTCGCCGGTGAAGGCAAGAAGGACGTGGGGGCTTCGCCGCGAATCCTGGCTCAATGCGCCTGGGCCGGACTACTTCAACACGGCGTCTTTGAACGCCTTGGCCGCGCGGAGGCGGACCACAGTCTTGGCCTTGATCTTGATCGCTTCGCCCGTGGCGGGGTTGCGGCCCATGCGCGCCTTGCGATGCGCCTTCACCGCGCGTCCGATGCCCGGGATGACGAACTTGCCGGCGCTCTTGGATTCCTTCACTGCGAGCTTGAACAGCTCGTCGAAAAAGGACGCCGCCTGCTTCTTGGAGATCGGCTTATCCGGCGTGCTGACCTTCTCGGCCATGTGGGCGATAATCTTTGACTTGCTCAACGGGGTGGCCATCGAATTCTATTTCCTCCTCAGTGTAAAACGGATTGGCCCCAACTCTCGGGATGCCAGCCGCGAACTATAGCCGTCCTGCCAGGCGAACGCAAGCAGAACCTTGGAAAAAGCCCGAAAAACAGGCATTTTTAAGGAGCTCGGCAAATCCGCTCCGCGAGCTAAGGCTTCGCGAGCTGGTCGTATAACAAAGCGATGGACCTGATTCCGCCGAAATAATTTTCCAGCGCCAGGTGTTCATCCGGCGCGTGCGCGTTTTCATCCGGCAGGCCGAAGCCGAGCAGGACGCAGGGAACCTTGAATGTGTCGTGCATCTGGGTGACGAAGGGAATCGAGCCGCCCTCGCGGATGAACACGGCTTTCTTGCCGAATCCGCCTTCGAGCGAATGAATCGCTTTCTGGAAGATCGGGTGCGTATACGGCGCGACCCAAGGCTTGCCCAAGCTGAGCACTTCAAACTTACAATGGACCGTCTTCGGCAACAGCTTGCGAATCTGCCGCTCGAGGAGTTTGGCGATTTTCGCGGGATCCTGGTTGGGCACAAGGCGCGTGGAAATCTTGGCGTAGGCTTTCGACGGGATGACCGTCTTGGCGCCCTCGCCGAGATAGCCGCCCCAAATTCCGTTCAGTTCGAGCGTGGGGCGAATCCATAGCTGCTCGACGATCGTGTAGCCTTTTTCGCCCGCCAGGCCGACCGCGCCGACCGTTTTGCGAAATTCTTTTTCCTTCCAGGGCAGCGCATTCAGGGATTTTCGCTCCTGGCGTGACAGGGCGGCGACGTCGTCGTAAAAACCGGGAATCGCCACCTGAAAATTCCGGTCGTGCAGCTTTGCGATCATCTCCGCCAAGATCGTGATGGGATTCGGTACGGCACCGCCGAAAACGCCGGAGTGGAGATCCTGCACAGGTCCGGTCACCTCGAGCTGGTAGTAATTCAATCCGCGCAAGCCGTAGGTGATCGAGGGCACGCCCTTGGCGAGCATGGAGGTGTCGGAGACGATGAGCGCATCCGCTTTCAAGCGCTCCTTATTGGATTGCACGAAATCCCACAAATTCACGCTACCGACTTCTTCCTCGCCTTCGATCATCACCTTCACGTTGATCGGGAGCGTGCCGTAGGCATTTCGCAAAGACTCGAGTGCCTTGATGTGGATGTGGACCTGGCCCTTGTCGTCGGCGGTGCCGCGGCCATAGATATTGCCGTTGCGCACGTCGGGTTCGAACGCCGGTGTGGTCCAAAGATCCAGAGGTTCGGCCGGCTGAACGTCGTAGTGGCCGTAGATCAGCACGGTCGGCTTGCCGGGAGCGTGCAGCGATTCGCCGTACACCAGCGGATGCAGCTTGGTCGGCACCATCTCAATATTTTCAAGCCCGGCGGCATGCAGCTTTTCGGCCACCCAACGCGCGGCTCGCTCGATATCGGGCTTGTGCTCGCTCTTGGTGCTGACGCTGGGGATTCGCAGCAGCTCCTTCAGCTCGTTCAAGTGTTCGTCGCGCTTCGAATCGATGTAGCCGATCAGATCCATGCAGGCTCCCTGGCCCCCGGGGGAAATGATTTCCAGCGCCGCCCGGCCGGGCTGCCCGATTCCGCGATGTTCCGCTTCGGGGCAACCTTGCCATACTACCCAAGGGCGAGGCTTTGCAACATACTTTTGCGACTGCTTCTTTAGGCACGTTTCTTTGGCGTTCGATTGACTCGCTGGACAGGCCATTGCACGATAAAGAGGTGATGATCGAGACCGCAACCAGCAGCGAGCGTCGCAGTTCCCGCGTGTTCACGCGGATTCCCGTGCAGGCGAAGGGCAGAAACCTGCAAGGGCACAAGTTTCGGGCGAAGAGCCAGACCATCGTGATCAACGCGCACGGCGGCTTGCTGTACCTGAACGAAGAAATGGAGCTTGGTTCGGAGCTGGTGCTGATCAACCCCGCCACGGAAGAAGAACAGGAGTGCCGCGTGGTGTACCTCGGCGACACTTCGGAGAAAGGCACGCGCATCGGCGTGGAATTTCTATCGCCCAGCCCGCATTTCTGGGGTGTGGAATTCGCCCAACAGGACTGGGCCGCGCATCTGCCTCAAGATCCCGCCAAGTAACGGCAGTCCGGAACCGTCTCGTAACCCTCGATGTGCTTTCCGGAAGGCTCCGCATACGAATTTTTCATTCACTCGATGCAATATCCACTACTTGCTCGGGCGCGAGGATGCGGCGGCGTGCGACCGCTTCCCGATATCCAACATCCGCTTGCATCCGCCCGCCCGGCGACTACAATGGCGTGGGTTTGAGCGCGCCAGGGTGACGCGGGGCTGGTATTCCGGCGGGAGGCCAGGATCCATGAAATACATCCGCGGTGCAGCAGTCTTTGCCGTTTTCTCCATTTTGCTTCTGGTAAACCCAGTTTCCGCGTATGGTCAGGCCCCGGCGGCAATCGCGCCCGCGCAAAAGTGCGCGGATCTGGTGAATTGGAAGATCGCCGGTACGAACATGCAGATCACCAAGGCGGAGGACGTCCCGACCACGCCGGCGGGGACGCTGAGAACCGCGTCGATTTCGCCAGAACCGATACCCGTCGCGATCCCCCCCTATTGCCGCGTCGATGGCGCGATGGACCCGCGCAACGGTGTAGACGGCAAGCCGTACGCCATCGGGTTCGAAATCGCGCTGCCGGACAGTTGGAATGGGAGCTTTGTGTTTCAGGGCGGCGGCGGACTCAACGGATATATCCTGGCTCCGCTTGGCTCGCAGGCTGCGGGGGACAATCCGGCGCTGGCGCGCGGCTTCGCGGTGGTCACAACCGACACGGGACATAAGGGAGCGGTGTTCGATGCCTCGTTCATGAAAGATCAGCTGGCCAGCTTGGACTTCGCGTATATCGCGATTGGCCGCGTGACAGTGCTGTCGAAAGAAATCATCGCGCAGTACTACGGGCGGCCCGCAAAGCATTCCTATTATGACGGCTGCTCGACGGGCGGACGCGAAGCCATGATGATGTCCCAGCGTTATCCGACCTACTTCGACGGAATCATCTCGGGCGATCCAGCGATGCGCACGGGGTATTCCAACATCGGACTCGCCTACGCGCGCGGAGCGTTCAGGGGGATCGCACCCAAGGACGCCTCCGGCAAGCCGGATCCCTCGAAGGACTTCTCCAGCGGTGATCAAAAGCTTCTCGCCGAATCGATCATGAAAACCTGTGACGAAAAAGACGGATTGAAAGACGGCATGATCTTCAATCCGCAGGCCTGCCACTACGATCCCGCCGTGCTTCAGTGCAAGAGCGCGAAGACGGAGTCCTGCCTCACCTCGCAGCAAGTGGGCGCGCTAGCCAAAGCGTTCGCGGGCCCTAAGGATTCCGACGGCAACCAGGTCTACGCGCCATTCCCGTGGGACACCGGCTACCTGCAAACCGCTTCCGGGCCGTTCGCTCCGTTCAGCAGTTTCCTGCCGAGTTCCGGGCCAAGCATATTGGCCAGCGTGGAGCAGCCGTCCGACGTGAACATCGACGTCCTGGTCGCAGGCGTCCGCGCCAACCAGAATCAGACTCTGACGGACACCACCTGGACGAATCTCAGCTCGTTTTTCGGCCACGGCGGGAAGCTCGTTTTCTATCACGGCACCAGCGACCCGGTTTTCAGCCCGTTTGACACGCTCGCCTACTACACAAAAATGGCCGACGCCAACGGCGGCCTCGATCAGGTGTTGAACTCGAGCCGGTTCTATTTCGTTCCGGGAATGAACCACTGCGCGGGGGGGCCCGCAGCGCTCGATAAATTTGACATGCTGGGGGCCGTGGTCGACTGGGTGGAAAACGGCAAAGCTCCGGACTCGGTGATCGCAACGGGCAAAGCATTTCCCGGCCGCAGCCGCCCGCTTTGTGCCTATCCCAAGCACGCCCAGTACAAGGGGCAGGGCAATCCAGAGGACGCCGCCAGCTTCGAGTGCGTGAAATAGCGCCCGGCAGCAAGAATTCCCAAGATTCAGGAGGTTGAATCACATGAAGATGCGAAATCCGATCGATCGCCGCTCCATGCTCAAGAGTTCAGTCGTGGGTGGCGCCGTTCTTGCGGAGAGCCTGTTCAACTTGCTTCCCGACCCGGCACTCGCGGCGCCTCAGAATGCCGCGCCAGCGGCGGGAGGGCCGGAGAGCGGCCCGAAGAGTCTCGGCGAAGTTGTGCCGATCAAGCTCGAGTACGTGTTCCAGATTCGCATCGACTTCAGCGAGCGCGTTTCCTTCGCGACGCCCAACGGTCGGCGCGCCTACGTTCCTGCCGTCTCCGGCGTGATCGAAGGACCGCGGCTGCAAGGGAAGGTCGTGCCGCACAGCGGCGCCGACTACGCGGGTAATGGCCGCCTGAACGCCCACTACATGTTGCAAGCCTCGGACGGCGCATACATCTACATCAACAACACCGGATATCTCTACCCTGTCGACGGCAAGCCCCTGGATCGCAACGACCCCAGCTGGGGCGGCGACCGGGAATTTTATTTCCGCATCACGCCGGTATTCGATACGCCCGTCGGTCCGCACGACTGGCTGACAAGAACGGTGATCGTCGGCACCGGCAAGCGCCATGCGAACCCCGACTACACGATTTTCACGTATTACGCGGTTCTCTAGTTCGGACGCACAGTCCGCAGGCGACATCCCTATTCCCCTAGGATCCGCCCCTGGACCCGAGTTCCACATTCGGCGCGCTTCCCGGTGGGTAGTCAGGCATCCCGATTGCCCGTTTTGGCCATCTCTAGTAGTCTCTACGATTGCGCTTAACCCGCTGGCCCCGCCTGCGGACTCAGGAGTGGAATCATTGCCTGGCAAAACTCGTCTTTTTTTGGCGTCGTTCGCTTGTGCGGCGATGGTGCTGCTTCTGTCGTGCCAGCAACAGATCAAGTCGCCGACGCCAAAGCTCTTGGCGCTGAACCCGCTCGAGATCAACGCGGGCCAGCCGGCCTTTACGCTCGAAGTAGACGGCGTGAACTTCACGCCGAGTTCCGTCGTTATCTGGACCAACCAGCAGAACAACCAGGTGACGCTCACCACGTTTTTCGTTACGACCACCGAGTTGAAGGCGCTGGTTCCGCAAACTCTGATCCAGAATCCCGGCACCGTGAACGTCGCCGTGTTAACGGAACCTCCCGGTGGAGGCACCACTACGACCCTCCCTTTTACGATCGAATCCGTTAGCAGCGACATTCCGCAGCTCAGCTCGATGTCGCCCCGATCGGCTACCACCGGCTCGCCCTCGTTCACGATCACGATCAACGGATCCAATTTTGTTACGCAATCCGCCGTCACAGTGAACGGCCAAACTCGAACCACGAGTTTTCAGAGTTCGACCGTGCTGGAAGCGACGATCCTTTCGACAGACATCGTAAGCGCGACCACGCTTCAGATCGGAGTGTTGAATCCGCCGCCCGGAGGGGGCAGTTCGACGTTCTTGAACCTGCCGGTGATCAATCCCGTGCCGTTCCTCACGGCGGTCGCGCCGGCGTCCATTTTGGCCGGCAGCGCGGGTTCGGCTGTGACCCTGACCGGAACCGGTTTCGTGCCCGATTCGGTGGTGACCGTAAACGGCGCCGCGCGCACGACCGGATTCACCAGCGGCACTTCGATTCAGGCGACGTTAACGGCAGGAGATTTCTCGACGGCCGGCGTTGATCTGGTGGCGGTCGTAAACCCGGCGGATGGCGGGAGCGGCGGCGGCACGTCGAACATCGCCACATTCGCCGTGAACGGCACGGAGCTCGTCGGACTGCCCTTGATCGCCGACCTCGGGCCGAATGGATCGCAAGCGAGCAATGGCATCTGCGGCGCGACTTGCCCCGGCGGCGGTGCGCCCACGCTCACCACCGCAGGACCGTCGGCGAGTCAGACCGGCGAGTTCATTGCCTTTGCTTCGGACTCTACCAACCTCATCACGACTCCTCCGGTTATCACCTCCAGCTCGATTTTTCTCCGGGACACCTGTTTCAGCAATGTCGTTAAGTCAACCGGTGGGTCGTCCTCCTGCGTTCCCAAGACCACGCTCGTCAGCCTGGGTGCCACCGGCGCCGTCGCCAATGGTCCCAGCTATGAACCCACGATCGACAACTCGGGGACGCACGTTGCCTACACGTCCACGGCCACCAATCTGGTGAACTATGTGGTCGTGACCGGCGCCACGCGCCAGGTGTATTGGGAGGTTCCTTGCACCGCAGGCGCAAATTGCGTGACGGGGTCGCCTACCACCGCCCTGGTCTCCATCTCCGCCGACGCCACCAGCCCCGGCAATGGCGACAGCTACAATCCGGTCATCAGTTCCGACGGCCGTTATGTGGCGTTCGTATCTCTGGCGACGAATCTGGTCACCACGCCGCCGCCCGGAGGGTTCGACGGCATCACGCCGCAGGCCTTCATTCATGACACCTGCACGGTTGTGCCTCCGCTGACTCTCGGCGGTTGCACTCCTACCACCTATCTTCTTACCGTCGCGCCCGACGGCACCGCCGCGGGCGACGGCGCAAGCTCGCATCCCTCCATCGCAGACGAGGGACTCTTCGTTTCCTTCGTGTCCACCGCCTCGAATCTTGTGTTGGGTTCGAATCCGAGTGGTCTGAGCGAGGTTTTCGAGCGCAGCACGTGCGTGACGACTCTTGGAGTGGTCGGCAATACCTGCGCTCCCGTCACCAGTCTCATTTCCACGCCCGACGGGGTCACGCCGGCCGACGGAACCAGCATGCAGCCTGCGATTTCGCAGGATGGCCGGTTCGTGGCGTTCGCCTCCACGGCGCAAAATCTGATTCCCGGCGTTGGTCCGACGCAGCAGGTGTATCTGCGGGACACCTGCACCGGAGTTGTGCTCACGGCTACGCCGACTTGCACGCCGTCCATCCTGCTTGCTTCCACGCCGGATGGCGTGACTCCTGCGAATGGCTTGAGCGAAGCTCCCAGCGTCAGCCAATGCGGATCGACGACTACGGCCTGCACGACGGGCCAACCCATCGCCTTCGCGTCGCTCGCATCCAATCTCAACGGACAGATCGAAAACGGAGTCGAGAATATATTCGTCCGCAATCCTTGCATCGACGTTCCTGCTACTTCGACCACCAGCACCTCTGGATGCGTGCCCTTCACCCTGCTGGCCAGCGCCTCCGCGGGCACAAATCCTCCGCCGTCGGACGGCAATAGCGTGGCGCCGTCGATCAGCGGCGACGGGAACACGGTCAGCTTCATTTCGTTCGCGGATAATATCGTTCCCAACGACTCGAACGGGCTGGAAGACGTATTTCTGGCCAGCGCCGCTCTGAAGTTCAACCTCACGGTGATGGTCGAGCAAACCAAAGGAGCGGGCTCAGGCACGGTGACGGACTCGACGGGCCAGATCAGTTGTACGGTCACGCAGGGAACGAATGGGGCGCCGACGGTGTTTTCGGGAACGTGTTCGGCAACCTATCTGAGCGGGACGGCGATTACTCTGAGCGCTGCGCCAACCACTACTTCGACTTTTGTCACCTGGGGCGGAAGCGTAGTCGGCACGAATTGCATCGCCAACGAGACGACGGAGACCGCCTGTACATTCGCCGCCGTGCAGAACAACACCGCCACCGCAACCTTCAAATAGACGCCGAGAATCTAGACTCGATTGGAATGAGTCTTGGATCAGCCCGCGCGACCGACGTGGAAGTGTGGACGGGTTGGTCAGCGTGCTACGGTTCCTTTCGGAACCGTCGTCCCCGCAACGCCGCTCCCAACCCGCAGAACCATTTTCCTGGAATGATCAGCAATAAGACGATGGCTCGGAAGGTACCTTTTTGCGGTACCCGGGTTGTAGTACCCGCCCCTGCGACGGCAGGGCGCGAGAATTCCAGTCCAGATTAATTCGATACTTTCACGGATTCGTCAGCCGGAGGGGGCATTCGCAAGGTCACTTCCGTCGTTTTCCTGGAGCGGATCGAGACGCGCTTGGTCCATTCGGAAAACATGCCATGCGAATAGGCTCGCAAGTCATACTGCCCGGTCTCGTAGCGTGAGAATTTGAAATGTCCTTCCGCGTCGGTGTGCGTCGCGTAGGGGCGCTTGCCATCGGAACTCTGCATGGTGACGGTGGCATCGGCCACGGGCTTACCCTTGGAATCGAGCACGGTGCCGGCGATCTCGCCGATCGGTCCGTTGGCGATCGCCGTGGCAACAATTCCCGATGCGCTGAGCAAAAGCAGGAGGAAGGCGATTCTGTACAGGGGCGTTGACGTCATGCGCGGCACCTCGAAGTTTCATCTTAGTCCCGCCAGCAGCGACCACGGGTAATTTCAAGGTCTGCTTTCAGGATTGGTCACCTGTCCGGCAGTCCAGTTCGCTGGCGGGCGGTGCCACGGCCTTCGTTTGTTCGCCGACGGGGAGGGGCAATCGAGAATTTGCCGCGTGCGGAGACCATCGCTCAGGCTTGGAAGTTGCCCGGGGCTCGGAGGCCCCGGGCCGCGAAGAATTCATCTTCCCGCTGTGGCAAGTTGTTTGGTCTCCTGAGAGGAACTTTTTACTTCAACGCGCCGGGGTAGCGCCGCCGCCGAGATGGGGGCCGTGACTTCCAGCATGCCGTTGCGATATTCGGCGGAGATTTTGTCTCGCTCGACACCTGGAGGAAGCGCAATGTCTCGCTCGAACGAATCGTACATCCATTCCTGATAAACGACGTCGGCGTCATTGCTTTCGTTTTTTGTCTGGTGTTGCCCGCTGATCGAAAGAACGTCATCATTCACTTGAATGTTGATGTCCTTCGGATTGACTCCGGGCAACGCGACTTGGCAGTGGAATTTCTTGTCATTGCGGTCCACGTAGGCGTTCACCGCGGGGACCAAAGATGTGGTCATTGAGTCTCGGTTCATCCCCGAGCGACCTGGCCAAGCGCTGAGAAAACGGTTGAAGATGTGTTCAAAATCCTGGCGGAAATCAAAGAGGTCCCGGTACAGATTTTCGCGATTTGCAAGATGCGTCATACACTGTCTCCTGGTCTGAGGAATTCTCCCACCAACGAAAAGCGGGAGTAGCCAGGGACTGGGTGCGGGCCAAAAGCGAGTCTTCTCCGATGCAGCGGCCTTGTCAAGAACTGTAACCGAATTTTTACAACTGGCTTCTGGGTTGAACCCCGACCAGCAGCAAGCCAGTACCGGACGGGCCGACATTCCGATTCGATGCGAATCTAAACGGTCTGAGAATTTGCTTTTTCCGCGCCCGGGATGTAATCGTTTTTAGCCGCAACAACAGTGAACAACGCAACGAGACCGGAGACGAAATGCCTCGCTACATTTCGCAGCACACGCTCGCATGCCTGACGCGCCAGGGCGCTGAAGAGATTTCCCGCCGCCTGCTCAGCGGCCAGCCGTTGGCGGCGCGCCGCGTCGTCTTCAACATGCAGGAGGGAAAGATGCTCGTTGAGTTCGATGCTCCGGGACGTGAAGAGCTCGAAAAGTGGCTGGCTGCGGGCAAGTTTCACTTCGATTGGCTGCTGCGTATCGAGCTGGAGGCTGCGGCGGATGGTTCGCTGAAGCCGATGGCGTAAGCTAGCCGCCGCATTTGCGATAGAGTGGCAGCCGGGTGTATGCTTCGAACGTGAATAGCTGCCACAGCCGAATGCGGTGTTGTTGCCGAAGGAGCGAAGGTGCGTCCTCTGGCAGGGGGAAGCGAGCTAGGTAAGACCGTTTCCAGATCGAGATTCCTCGGACCCACCGCCAGAAAGCAACTGGTTGGTGGGTTTTTCGTTATAGCGCGGCTCATCGGGCTGCGGGAGCGGACGAAATTCCCAAGAAGTGAAGACGACCAAGGAGGAAGTGACATGGCTGAGTACGCGCATCCGGAAGTGCTGGTCTCCACCCAGTGGGTGGCCGAACATCTGAACGATCCGAAGGTTCGGTTGGTGGAAGTGGACGTCGACACCACGGCTTACGATCAGGGCCACATCGCAGGGGCGGTGGGCTGGAACTGGCAGACGCAACTGCAGGACAACATCCGACGCGATCTGATCACGCAGCGGGCGCTCGAGCAGCTGCTCGGGCAATCGGGAATCTCGAACGATACGACGGTGATTCTCTACGGCGACAACAACAACTGGTTCGCGGCCTATGCGCTCTGGCAGCTGAAGTACTACGGCCACAAGGACGCCCGGCTGATGAACGGCGGCCGCAAGAAATGGGTCGAGGAAAAGCGCCCGCTCACCACGGAAGACCCGAAGCTCACGCAGGCAACGTACCATTCATCGGGGCCGGATGAGTCTTTGCGTGCGCGCAAGGAAGATGTCTTCGGCGTGATCGCCAAGACGTCAGGCGGACAACTGGTCGACGTGCGGTCGCCCGACGAATTCACCGGCAAGATCATTGCGCCGCCGGGAATGAGCGAGACCGCGCAACGTGCCGGGCACATTCCCACGGCCGCGAACATACCCTGGGCACAGGCCGCCAATGAGGATGGCACGTTCAAGTCCGCCGACCAGCTGAAGCAGCTCTACGATGGCAAGGGAGTGAAGGGCCCCGGCGAGGTGATCGCCTATTGCCGCATCGGCGAACGCAGTTCGCACACCTGGTTCGTCCTGAAATATCTCCTCGGCTATGACCACGTCAAGAACTACGACGGATCGTGGACCGAATGGGGCAATCTGGTTGGCGCTCCGATTGAAAAGGAAGTGGCGGCCGCCGCGCGCTAGACGTGCGGGTGGTGCTTTCGACCGCGGCTACGGATTGAGCTTGCGGATCTGGTCCTGAATCGAATCGATCTGCTTCAGGATGTTGTCGCGGTTTTTCTGAAGCTGCTCGATTTGCGCGTTCCAGTCGCCGGTTTTTCCGCCCCACGGATCGTAGGTGCGCGAGGAATCGACTGTCTTTCCGTTCTTGGCGTCCTGCAAATTCGAAATCTGCTTATCGATCGCGTCGGCCTGCGCCTGCAGCTGATCGATCTGCTGACGATACATCTTGACCATGTATTCGGATTGCCCTGGCGGCCCAGAGTCGTCGTTCGGCCGCGAGTTTCTCTTCTGCGTCCCCACTACGGAAAGAGACGAATTCTGGTGCAGTTCGCCCATGTCGTCGTTCGTCCATACTTTCTTGGGTTTCGCAGCGGGCTTTGCGCCGCTGGAATCCTTCTCGTCGCTCTTGCCGGCAGGCGCCGTGTTGTGGGCGGCCTCCGGAGCTGCGGTGGTGGTGGCGGGTGGCGTCGAATTCTGGTCCTGCGCTGGATGGTCTTGGGCAAACGATGCTGGGCACATGCCCAGCGCGAAAATTCCGGCCGTAAGAGACAGCATTGCGCCGCGAAGCATGAGGCCTCCTTCGGGAGAGACGTCTCTGCGAATTAGACACCCTCTACCGCAGAGAGTCATCCCTGCTGCTGGTGCGATTGCCGGACCGCCAGCACGGCAAGCTTACGGAAGGGTATTGGGCGGAACACCCTGATGCCGCGCTTCATCCTTCAGCGTCGCGATCTGATCCAGGATGTCCTGCTTCTTTTTTTGGAGCTCCTGCATCTCCACGTTCCAGTCGTCCGCTTTGACGCTGCGCGGGCGCTGCGAGGTCTTGGCGTCGCCGGTCGGCTTGCCGTCGATCGCTGCCTGGAGTTCGGCGATCTGTGCGTCGAGCGAAGGAATCTGGCCCTCGAGCCGCGCGATCTGCGCCTGATATCCCCTCGGGTTCCTATTATTCGCTGCCTGCTTCGGCTTCTTGCCTCCGGTTGGGTCGGTCGAGCCAACCGTAGAAACGGGAGCGACCGCGCGCAGGTCTGTGACGTCGTCGTTCGTCCATACTTTTTTCGCCGGCGGTGGGGCGGGCGCTGCTGCCGATGCGGCGGCGGAATTGGCGTTCACCGATCCGCTAGCCGCCTGATCGGGCCCCAGAGCGGGGGCTCCCGAGGAGCCGTTTTGCGTTTGCGCGGCGGCGACGACTCCCATGAACAGGTAAACCGCCAGAGCGACAAGGGTCCGGTGGCACATAGAGCCTCCTTGTATGCGGGTGCAATGGCCTATCCTCCATTGAACACCCGATAGAGGCCGGAAGTTACGGATCTTCGCTGTAGGTTTTCCCACTCGACAACTCGTTCTGGACCATCTGAAGAGCTTCTTTCGGAGGGCCGATTCGCCGGTAGTGGCTCACTTCGATCACCTGATGCTCGTCGAAAGTGAACAGGAATTTCCGTCCGGCAAAGTCGTATTGGTAGCGCAGGGGCAGCCAGATGCCCGGCGCGATTTCGGCCTGGTCGAGCGACACAACGCTGCCGCGATAGAGTTTCCCCAAAATTCCGCCGCCGAACGAAACGTCACTGGTCACATTGGCCTCGGCGTGAACGATCTGCTGCGCCGTGCGATCCACCCACAGCTTCGCCGTGGTGTGCGCGAAGGCCTCCTGAAACATGGAGCGCGGCTGGAACCTGGGATTGGGGTCGAGCTCGAAGACGTCGCAATCCCTGCCGTTGCGGTGTTCGCGGTCTACCCACTTGACGGTGTAAGCCTCGCTGGCCGCATCGACGAATTGCGCGCGCTCGCGCATGCGCCTCTGGAATTTGGCATTGGCGGTTTTCGCGCGCGGGTCGTCGGGATTCGCCATCGTCTCCAGCAGCTCTTCCAGCGTGCGAAGCTGGCGCGCGTAGAGGGCGGAATCGGTCGGTTTTCCTTCGGCGCGCAGCAGGATTTTCCCGTTG
>Ga0210404_10000513_pt1 | contig 19823 bp, 23 predicted proteins | sample IncBWH28MmetaG_FD_155455 | JGI IMG/M metagenome (GOLD analysis project Ga0210404, IMG submission 155455) | Forest soil microbial communities from Barre Woods Harvard Forest LTER site, Petersham, Massachusetts, United States - Inc-BW-H-28-M | ecosystem: Environmental > Terrestrial > Soil >... | reverse complement strand
TGACGAGCTTGGTCTGGACATCAAAAACGTTCTACGAGAGCGAAATGGCGCTGGTTTCGGCGTCCACGCCGAAGTGTCGCCACAAAACGCTTGACAGGGTGCACCGTCGTTAGAGACAGGATGACAGTCGTACTTAGTTCGCGTTGAGCACGGGGCAGCGGGCCCAGTGTCCTGGGCTAACCTCGACCAGCGGCGGGAGAGCGCGGGCGCATTCGGGGACGCGGAATCCGCAGCGCGGTTCGAAGGTGCAGCCCGGGGGCATGGCGTGCAGGGGTGGGACTGTGCCTTCGATGGTTTCGAGCGGACGTGCACGTTCGGTTTTCAGATCAGGCACTGCCTGCAATAAACCGCGCGTGTAGGGATGTGCTGGGGAGTGAAAGATTTCACGCTTCGTGCCAAGTTCGACCATGCTGCCGGCATACATCACCGCCACGCGATCGGCGACCTGCGAAACCACGGCGAGATCATGCGAGATGAAGAGCATGGTCAAGCCGAACCTGGTGCGCAATTGAGCGAGGAGATCGAGGATCTGGGCCTGGATGGTGACGTCGAGCGCGGTGGTGGGCTCGTCGGCGATCAGCAACTGGGGGCGGTTCACGATGGCCATCGCGATCATTATGCGCTGGCGCATGCCGCCGGAAAGTTGGTGAGGATAGTCGCGGGCGCGGCGGTCGGGTTCGGGGATGGCGACATCAGTCATGGCTTGAACGGCAAGTTGTGCTGCTTCGTTCTTATTTTTGGAACGGGTGCCGTGAGCCAGCACGGCCTCGGCGATCTGGTCGGCGACGCGCATGACCGGGTTCAGAGCGGTCATCGGTTCCTGGAAGATCATGGCGATCCGCGAGCCCCGCAGTTGGCGCATGGAGTCGGCAGGAAGCGCGGGCAGATTGCGCGTTGTGCCGTTCTCCGAGAAGAGAATCTCGCCAGAAACCCTTGCCTGGGGAGGAAGCAGGCGCATGATCGCCAGAGATGTGATGGACTTTCCGGAACCTGACTCGCCGACTAAGCCGAGGACTTCGCCGGGAGCGATGGAGAAGCTGAGGTCGCGGACGGCGGGGAGGACAGGCGAGTCGCCCGTCTCCACAACGGTTTTGCCAGGGAAGTCGATGTTCAGGTGGCGGACGTCGAGGAGCGGAAGCACGCTGTCATGGTAGCAGCGTTGGGCTGGGTCTCAGGTGTTAGGTCATAGGTCTTAGGCTTGCCAACGACCTAAGACCCAAGACCCAAGACCTGAGATTTTACTGTCCCAGAATCAGGGGCAGGCCGTTTTTGTTGTTGCCGATTACTACTACTTTGGAATTGGGGCTCTTGGCCAGATTTTCAGTGGCTTCGATGCCCTTCCACTCCAATAGCGATGGCGTGATGCCTTGGGCCACAATCTGCTGGAAGTCGCGGACGCCGGCGGCTTCGATGCGCTTGCGCTGGGCCTCCTGCGTTTCCTTCTGCAGACGGAAGTTCATGGCCAGCGATTCCTGCTCGGCCTGCTGTTTGGCTTCGATGGCGGCTTTCAGCGTGGCGGGGAGTTGGATGTCGCGTAGAAGAACGTTCTCCACGGTCAGGCCGCGCTGATTGAGTTGTTGGCTGACCTGATCGTAAATCTGCTTTCCCACCATTTCGCGTTCGCCAGTGTAGAGGGCGTTGGCGGTATGGGAGGCGGTGGCTTCACGGATGGCGGAGCGGAGCGTGGGCTCGACCACAACGTTTTCGTAGTCGGCGCTGATCTTCTGGAAAACCTCAGAGGCGCGGTCGGGATTGAGGTGGTAAATGAGAGAGGTATCCAGGCTCATCATGAGGCCTTCGCTGGAAGGTACGCTGGCAGATTCCTTCAGCGTCTGGGTCTGGATCGACATTTCGTTATTGGTCTTGAGCGGGTTGATGAGATGGATGCCCTCACCCAAAGTCTCGCCGGTGACTCTTCCGAACAGGGTGAGAACGCCGACGTGACCGGTGCCAACTCTGGTCACGGAACTGAACAGCAAGATCACCAGTAGGAATGCGGCAATGCCAAGTCCGATCAGGCGCAAGAGTCCGAAGCCGCTGCCTCCGCCACCGTCAATAATTCTGCCCCGAGCTGGATCAAAAATCGTCATCGTAGTTTCTCCCTTGTAGTCGCCTTCATTCTACGGCAGGGGGAGCATCGGCGCTGTTGACCTCATATGGCGAAGCGAACACCGGGGGTAGCGTGGGACTCGTCCGACTCTTCGTTCGGCGCTTCAGGACCCTACCAGGTGTGGCTGGAAGATTCGTACGGTGCTGACATGCCGCCGATGATCTCCCAGGTGCTGCCGGCCTTCAACCAAGTGTGAGTCACGCGGGACGTATAGATTACGTTCGCGCCCGCTTTCTCGACTCGCGTGGCCCTGACGGAATACTGGGTGACACCAACGTTCCCAACCACCGTGACGCCTTTTGACAGAAACTCGTAGCTGGCCACGTGGCTTGCCGCCATTTTCTTCGCAGTCCCTTCGGTAAGCTCCTTTTTCCCCACGGGCCGGTCGCGATCCCGTGGCCATCCCAGAAACGACGGATGCCACAGAGAGGCATAGTGTTCGGCATTCGATTCCTTTACGTCTTTCCAATAGGTCTCTTCCATCTGCCAGACTTCCTTCTGCGCGGCGGACATATCCTGCTCTTGCGCGCAGACGTAAGACGCCGTAGCCAACGACACGAGGACTGCACATCCCAGCCGGAAAGCAAGACGAGTCATCGGAGAACCCCTTTCGAGAGGCGGTGATTGTAGCATTCCGGCATGTCGGGCTTTGTGGTTTTGTCGATTCTCCATCGGATAGTCTGAATCTCCACTCCTCGGGGACGCATCCTTTAAGATTGAAACCTATGAGCAAGATTCACATCCCTACGCCCTTGCGGCAGTACGTGGGCAAGCAGTCTACCGTCGACGTTAAAGCCACTACCGTGGCCGAGGCTATGAATGCGCTGGTGGCGCAGCATCCCGACGTGCGGCGTCATCTGTACACCGACGAGGGCAAGCTGCGGGCCTTTGTGAACCTGTACGTGAACGACGAGGACATCCGCTACCTGCAGAAAGAGGCGACCGCGGTGAAGGAAGGTGATAACATTTCGATTGTGCCTTCTATTGCCGGAGGCGCAGTCTGAGTGCGGGTCTTGCCGGGATTACAGCATTGAAGCCTACCACCACAAATCGTTGTTGCATGTGTCCCGCCTGTTGTTAGTGTCCAGATTCTGACGATCCCGCATTCAAATTTAACCGAGGACTCTATGGCTACCATTACCACCGAAATTCCAGTGACCCTGAGCAAGGAAGAAATCCTGCGCTACTCGCGCCATCTGATCATGCCTGAAGTGGGCATGGAGGGGCAGCAGAAGCTGAAAGCGGCGCGCGTGCTGTGCATTGGCACGGGAGGACTGGGGTCGCCGCTGGCTTTGTATCTGGCGGCCGCGGGCGTGGGCACGCTCGGCCTGGTGGATTTCGATGTGGTGGATTACACCAACCTGCAGCGGCAGATTATTCACTCGACCGCCGATGTGGGACGGAAGAAGCTGGATTCGGCGGCGGACAAGCTGACGGCGATCAATCCGTTCCTGAATCTGCAGACATTCGACATGCGGTTGAGCAGCGAGAATGCGCTAGAACTATTTCGCGACTTCGACATCATTGCCGACGGCACCGATAACTTCCCAACACGCTATCTGGTGAATGACGCCTGCGTGCTTACCGGGAAGCCGAACGTCTACGGGTCGATTTTCCGGTTTGAGGGGCAGGCCAGCGTATTCGCTACGAAGGATGGGCCGTGCTATCGCTGCCTGTATCCCGAACCGCCACCGCCGGGGCTGGTTCCATCGTGCGCGGAGGGCGGAGTGCTGGGCATTCTGCCGGGACTGGTGGGCGTGATGCAGGCCACCGAGGTGATCAAACTTATTCTGGGAGCGGGCGAGCCTCTCATTGGACGTCTGCTATTGATTGATGCGCTGGGCATGAAGTTCCGCGAACTCAAGCTGCGGAAGAATCCCGATTGCCCGGTTTGCGGGACGCATCCCACGGTGACCAAGCTGATAGACTACAACCAATTTTGCGGTATTCGCGGGGAGGAAAAACCGGTGGGCAATGGCGTTCCGGAGATTCAGGTGGAAGAACTGAAGCGGCGTCTGGATGCGAAGGAGGATCTGTTCGTGCTCGATGTGCGCGAGCCGCACGAGTATCAGATCTGCAACATTGGCGGACATCTGATTCCGCTGAACGACCTGCCCGCGCGGGTGCACGAGCTGGATTCGAGCCGCGAGATCGTTGTCCATTGCAAGATGGGCGGACGCAGTGCGAAGGCGGTCGCGTTCCTGCAGCAGTCCGGGTTTAGCAAAGTTCACAATCTGGCGGGCGGGATTACGGCTTGGGCGGAGAGAGTGGATCCGAAGGTGCCGAAGTATTGAAGGGCAGTGGTCAGTGGCCAGTGGTCAGTGGCCAGTTTTAGGGGAGCGCAAAAGCGCTCCCTTTTTATATTGGCAACTTGATGCGCAGATTTGGATTGAACATTGTTCACGCCAAGAGGATAATGGCGATTCCCGGGTGTTTCCCCCCAACATTCTGAAGATTCTTGTGGCCGGAGGGTCGCTAATGAAAGTTTATCTGTGTCTATGGCTTACGTTGCTGTTTTTGTCCTGTGCGTCAGTTGCGCAGACCGGCGGCTCGCAGACTCCTGCAGCTGCGAAGACGCAGCAACCAGCGCCGCCAGCGGTCCAAGAGCAGTCGACACAGACGGACTTTACGTCGAAGAAGGGATTCGTGCTCGAGGACGAGACGCCCATAAGACTGCGATTGAACCGGACCATATCTTCCGCTGACGCGCACGTGGGAGACACTGTGGATTTCGACGCGCTGGATGACATCACCGTGAACGGCACGCTCGTCATTCCGAAAGGCGGGCTAGCCTTCGCGACCGTTACCGAGGCTCAGGCCAAGAGGAGAATGGCCCGCGGTGGAAAGCTCGATATCAATATCGATTACGTGAAGTTAGTGAGTGGCGAGAAAGCGGCGCTGCGAGCGGTGAAGGATGTCAAAGGCGGCGGTCACACTGGCGGCATGGTGGGCGGTATGGTGGCAACCAGCCTTGTATTTTTCCCCGCAGCGCCGTTTTTCCTGTTTATGCATGGCAAAGACATCAGCATTCCGAAGGGGACCGACATTACAGCGTATGTGAGCGGAGACATGAAGCTGGACCTCGCGAAGTTTCAGCCGGCTGCGCCGGCAGGTGCAGTAGCAAGCAGTACTGGCGGAAACGCGGCACCTTTGTCCGCCAAGCTGCAACTGGAGTCTGATCCGTTGGGCGCTGACATTGAAGTTGACGGCAGTTTCGTGGGCAACACACCATCCGACGTTCAGGTTACAGACGGAGATCACACGGTCACGGTGAAGAAAACGGGATTCAAGGACTGGGAGCGGAAAATGAAAGTGAGTGGCGGGAGCAGCGTGCATCTGAATGCCACGCTGGAGAAGGTTGAGAATCCGTAGCGGCGGCTGCATCGGTGCGCCTCGCTGCGCTTGGCTGGACAGCCGAGGCGGCTGTCCCCACATGAACTTGGTTAGAAACTAGAAAAAACAGGGAGCACTGTGTGCTCCCTGTGGAATGTTCCGTGTTGTGTTGGGGTTACTGGCTCGAGCCGCCTGCCTGCGTGCCGCCACTGGCTTCAGCGAACTCCAGGGAAAATTTCTTTCCTTGAAAGCGGAGAGCGGTCAGGGAGTTGGGTCCGCTGTCATTCTTCAGGGTCACTGCAGCGTCCTGATCTGACGGCGTTTTCAGTTCAACCACATGCGCGGGCGCTTTTACGAGCACGTTCTTGCCTTGCATGATGCTTAGTTCCACGTTGGGACCGGTGCCCTCCCACTGGACCTTGTACTCTCCTGGTTTGAGCGTTGTTCCGTTGACCGTTACAGGGTTGTTCAGTTGCAAACTGGCTTTCGTTGCGGCAAACGCGCTCGAGGCTAACAGCAACGCCAACCCCAACACCAAACTCTTCGATACTGTCGCGAACTTCATGACTGCTCCTTTTTTCTTTCCCGAGATCACGTCGGGAAACGGTTGGGGCGGCCCGGTTCACGACTGGCGCGAGAAAACCTTTGAGTTTTGCCGCGAATCGCCTACAATGCAGCCGTTGGGGTTCAGCCGACAAGCCGCCAGGCCTGTCGTGCTGTGCACGGGGGTTTTCTCACCTGGGCCGCCAAACCGAGCGTGAGAGAATCCCCTAACCCCGCAAAAAACAACTTTGGAAAAAAGTTCTGCCAGCGTTACTTCCGTAGCGACTGCCTGATACGACTACTACGGAATTCCTTCGCCGAAAGTTTCGTAGTACTCGTCGATATTTTTCTGTAACTGACCACGCATCTTTGGACGAAGAAGGTGCACTTCCGGTAGCAAAAGCCGGCAGTGAAATCGCTCTTGAGAAAATGCAACAGCGACGGCGTGTTCTGTCTGGCGTGATCCGGGGAACTGTTGTGATGTTGATTCTCGATATTCTTCAGTGGAAGAGCGGGCAGCCTAACCCGGCGGCTAAAGCCGGCACCGAAGACAGCCTAGGAATCGCGGCGCTGGAAGCGCTGCGCTACCCAAAATCGTCAGTCTCCGTCGCCGTGCTGCCGCTCGACTGACCAGACGCTCGCCTGATCCTTTTCGAAGGGATAGACGTGCACCATCCAGTTGAAGATTACGGGATGAAAGGTTCCGCCAGCGGCGTCGCAGGCTTCCTGGGTGGTGATCGATCCCTTCAAGCCGAACTGGGGATGCGGCGCCAGCATGTCTTTGCGACGATCCGGAGGCGGGGCGCAGAAGTTCACGTGCTCGTGCCATTGCGCGACGCTCAGCGGTACGCGCTCGTCCAGTTGATCTTCGCCGAGGCGCTTGGGCGCGGTGTACATTACGCCAATCAGTTTGTAATTGTCGCCATGCTTTTCATAGAGCAGCGACGTCGGGTGTTGGGGATTGAAACGGAAGGCTGCTTCCATCGCGTATCCGTAGTTGGTGAAGTGGTACATCTTCTGTGGCAGTTCGGGGTGAAAGATCTTGTAGCCGTCGGCGAGGGCAGCGTGATAGTCGGTGTATTTTTCTGAAGCTTTGCGGGCGGACTCGGCCACCTGTTGGGCGCGCGCGGCGTCGTTCGGCCTGGCCGGGCGCAGCGCTGTTATCTTCATGTGCGGACCCATATCCATGTGGCCTTCCATCGAGTGCATGGCGTGGGCGCTGGCGTCGCTGTCTTTATCTTCTTTGTCTTCTTCTTTAGCCCCGGCCATGGGCGTGTCTTTCCTGTGCATCTGCATGTTCGACATGCCGTGCCCGGACATGTCCATTCCGGGCATGCCCTGCGCTGATTGCTGCTGGGGCGTTGACTGTTGGGGCGTTGACTGTTGACCCCAGGCCACGCTGGCGAATAAGAAAAATGAAATCAGAACGACGATGTGGTTGCGCATAACAAATCTCCTGCGTCTGTAGGTATTAACACTGGCGCAGGGGAGTTGTTTCTGCAAGAGTGCGGAGGTTACTGGGGGATTACAGAGGTAATCCCCGGTTCGGATGTGGCGACTTACCGATCCCGCAGTTATTGAAGAGGCGCGGAGACGTGCTCGTGAACGATCAACCATTTGCCGTCCTGATTTTCGAAAATCACGGTCCAGCGGAAGTTGCCCATCTCGACTTTGCCGGCTTTCGTCGTCATCTCGTCCTTGATCGTGGCAGTGGCCCAGACCAAATCTCCATGAGGATGAATGACGGCGTCATCATTCACGGTGAACTTCGCGCTCTTGTAACCGGAGAGCACGCCCTTCACTCCTTTTGCGTATTCGTCCCAGCTGGCGTATTTCAAAGGGGCGATGTCGAAGAAGACATGCGGGCCGGTGGCATAGAACTTGGCCACGTTGGCGGGATCGAGGGTGGACCAGCCATCCCAGATCTTCTGCAGGTAGGCGTGGTCGGGAGCGGGCGGGGCCGCGGACTTCTTTGCAGCTGACTTAGGCGGCTGCGCGAGGGCGGACAGGGTGAGAGCGAGCAGGCACAGCACGACGGTGGAAAGGCGTTTCATTTTTGCGTCCTCCGGAAGTCGGCGGAATTTTCGCATACTGACCAGCAATCCGCGAAGCGCGCATTGACCGATTTCCACAGCGCACGCTAGAATAGTGGAGTTTGACTGTACTCGCCGACCCGTTCTGGGGACGCCTGCCTTGGGTGCTTACGCGCCGTGGCGGAAAACACAGCAAGCACAGGATTTCAGCTGGCAGCAGATTTGCGCCCGTGTGCGCAAGGTTGCGTATGATGCTGGCTTTCACGACATTTTGACGGAGGCAGACGTATGTACGCGGTTATCCGCGCCGGTGGAAAGCAGTACCGGGTGGCGCCCGGGGATGTGATTCGAGTGGAGAAACAGGCTACCGGCACCGATGGCCAGGTGGAGTTCCCCGAGATTTTAGCTGTGTCGGGTGGAGAGGGCCAGATCGGGAAACCGGAAGCGGGAGCGCGGGTCGTCGGCCATGTGGTCGAAGAAGGCCGCGGCGCCAAAATTCTGGTCTTCCACTACAAGCGGAAGAAGCAGTACAAGAAGGTGCGCGGACACCGGCAGTCCTATACGGCGGTGCGCATCACCGAGATCGCCTTTGACGGGCAGAGCTTTAAGGCTCCGGAGTTGGAGAAAAAGCAACCCAAGGTGAAGAAGGCTGCGGCGGCGGAGGAGCACGAAGGCGAGGCTAAGACCGCCAAGGGGCATGCCAAGAAGAAGGCTGCTCCGAAGAAAGCGGCTAAGAAGGCGACTTCAAAAAAGAAGTAAAGGGCAGGACGGGCGAGTCGCCCGTCCCCGCACGATTTTGCTGGCAACTGGCCACCGGAAGCTCATTTTTATGGCACATAAAAAAGGACAAGGAACTTCACGAAACGGGCGCGACTCGAACGCGCAGCGTCTTGGATTCAAGGCATTCGGCGGGCAGATCGTGCCCGGCGGGACCATCATCGTGCGGCAGCGCGGCACGCGCGTGAAGCCGGGGCTGAACGTGGGCCGCGGCAAGGACGATACTTTGTTTGCCAAGATCACGGGACGCATCAAGTTCCTGAACAAGGGCTCGATGGGCAAGTTCGTGATGGTCGAGCCGATGGAAATTGCTGAGTAGTTCGCTTCGGTCTGCATATACTGCATCGCGTTTTAGGGGCCGCGGCGAGCTGTCCGACGCGGCGTCAGCCTCGCCTTCGGGACGAGGCTTTTTGTTTTGTTGGAACCTATGTTTATTGATGAGGCAAAGATTCGGGTTAAGGCGGGCGACGGCGGCAATGGCTGCATGGCGTTCCGGCGGGAGAAATATGTTCCGCGCGGAGGGCCGTCGGGCGGCGACGGAGGCAATGGTGGCGACGTGATCATGGAGTCCAGCGAGCGTCACAACACTCTGGTGCATTTCCGTTTCAATCCCGAATATAAGGCGGAGCGCGGACGGCACGGCGAAGGCTCGAATAAAAGCGGGCGCGAGGGTGAGGATGTAATCCTGAAGGTTCCGGTAGGAACGATCGTGTACGACGAAGAAACGGGCGAGAAGGTGTTCGATTTTTCGAGCGCCGATCAACGCGTCGTGATTGCACGTGGCGGGCGCGGTGGGCGCGGGAACGCGCGCTTCGCCACTTCCGTACACCAGGCTCCGCGCGAACACGAGCCGGGACGTCCCGGCGAAGAGCACAACTACAAACTTGAACTGAAGTTGCTGGCGGATGTCGGGCTGGTGGGATATCCGAATGTGGGGAAATCCACGCTGATCTCCCGTATCTCGGCGGCGCGGCCGAAAATCGCGGATTATCCCTTCACGACTTTGCAGCCCAATCTTGGCGTGGTTGCGGTGGGCGATCCCAACAACGAGATCAGCTTTGTGGTTGCCGACATTCCGGGCTTGATCGAAGGCGCGCACACGGGCTCCGGCCTGGGTATCCAGTTTTTGCGGCACATCGAGCGCACGCGGCTGCTGGTTCACCTGGCCGATGTGTCGGACGCCAGCGGGCGCGCGGACATTGTGAAAGACGTGGAAGTGATTCTCGGCGAACTGGCCAGCTTCGGCGCCCACCTGGAAGAAAAGCCGATGATCATGGTCGCGTCGAAGATCGACGTGGCCAACAAAGATAAAGTCGCGGCGCTGAAGCGTTACTGCAAGAAACACAAGTTGAAGCTCTATGAGATTTCAGCCGTGACCGGCAAGGGGATCGATGAACTGAAGTACGCCATGGCCAAGGAAGTGGACGCTCTGCGGGAGCGGGCGTTGCAGCAGGCTGCGAGTACCTAGTACCCAGTACCTAGTACCTAGTACCGAGAAAACCGGTTTAACTCGGTGCCAGGTACTGGCTACTGGCAACTGCGTTTACGCCCGCGGCAGCTGCGATCCGTGCTGGAAGTGATACTGAAGAATCTTGGCGGCCATAGCGGGAGGCATTTTCTCTCCGTTAGACTTCACCGCACGCACGACTTCTCCACGGCAAACCACTTCTGTCGGCGAAAGTCCGGCAATCTCTGCTGGCAGCACCAGATTGATTTCCAGCAGCACATTCGGTTGCAAGAGATCTTCCGCCTGGAATAGCAAGCCGGACCGGCTGATGTCTCTGGTTTCGCCTTCGTGCCACTTCTGTTCATCGAGACGGCGGTATTTCAAGGGCAAATGAAGTTGAAAACGTTGTGCGCGCGACAAGGGCAGTTGGTGCAACCCTTGCGCTGCCGCATGAACGGCTTTGATTGGCATGGCAAGCTCCTGAGGGGATTGGGTCGAATCCAGCACCTCGCGAACCATACTTTTCAGGTCGCGAAGGGTAAAGGGCTTCTGGAGAAGGCGTACACCCGCGTCCAGCGTGCCATTGCGCCCGATCACATTTTCTGTGTAACCGGACATATAGAGGACTTTCACGCTGGGGCGAATTTCCGAAATGTGCTGGGCCAGTTCGCGGCCATTCATGCCGGGCATGATCACATCGGTCAGCAGCAACTGAATGACTCCCTCATGCGCGACTGCGATCTGCATGGCCACCGCGCCATCGGCCGCATCGAGTACCCGGTACCCCTGCTTCTCGAGGAATTGGCGGGCCAGATAGCGCAGGTTGGCCTCATCCTCGACCAGGAGGATCGTTTCCGTTCCAGGCACGGCGGCTACGGATTCCGCGGGGGCGACAACTTGTGCGGGGCTCTCGACCTTTTCGGCAACGCGGGGCAAATAGATTTTGAACGTCGTGCCCTTGCCCGGCTCGCTGTAAACCCAGATATATCCGCCACTCTGCTTCACGATTCCGTAAACCATGGACAATCCCAGCCCGGTTCCTTTTGGTCCCTTGGTAGTAAAGAAAGGTTCGAAGATGTGGGACTGGGTCTCGGAATCCATGCCCGCGCCAGTATCGCTGATGGCCAGCATGACGTAATTTCCCGGTTTCAGGGGAGCATGAAAACGCGCATATTCCTCGTCGAGGGAGACGTTGGAGGTCTCAATCGTCAACTTTCCTCCAGAGGGCATCGCGTCGCGCGCGTTCACGGCGAGATTCATGATGACTTGCTCAACCTGCCCGGCGTCGGCGCGCACGGTGCCGAGCCCGGCAGCCGGCACCATCACCAGATCGATGTCCTCGCCGATGACGCGGGTGAGCATCTTCAGGTTCTCGGTGACAACGCCATTCAGATCAAGAATCTTGGGCGCGAGCATTTGCTTACGGCTGAAGGCGAGGAGCTGGCGGGTGAGCGACGTTGCTCGCACGGCCGCACTGGCGATCTCCTGTGCCGGGCCGCGCAGAGCCGGTTCCGGACCCAGGCGGTCGAGCAGGAATTCCGAATATCCTGAAATCACCATCAGCAGATTGTTGAAATCGTGAGCGATGCCGCCTGCAAGTCTTCCCACGGCTTCCATCTTTTGCGACTGCTGGAGTTGCTGCTCGAGGGCGCGCCGCTCGGTCACATCTTCGGCAAAGAGTTCAAAGGTCCTTCCTTTGCCGCCGTCAGAGACGGCGCGACCGGAAACGCGAACTACCGTGCCCGTCCCGTCCTTCCGCATCCACTCGACGAAGAGGCCGTTGAAGGGCGCCGCCGAGCGCAAATGGTCGGCCAGTTCGAACCATTGCTGGGTGTCCGCGTAGAGGCCTCCGAGGTGGTTCCCGACCAATTCCTCCGCCGAGGAATATCCCAGCATCGCCAGCAGCGCCGGATTCGCGTCGAGCAGCTGACCCGCGGAATCGCAGCGGCAAATTCCGTACGGAGCGTTGGTCACGAGCGACCGGAAATTCATTTCGGAGCGCCGCAAGCCCTCCTGGGCCGCGCGCAGCGCCGCGTTGAACCAGCAGATCAGAAGCGCAACAAAAAAGAACAGTGACAGGCGGGCAATCGCCATGCGGTACTGGCCAGGGGTGTGCTCTCCGGCGAGCGAGAAATATGCGCTCACGGTCAGAGCAAAGGCCGTCGCTGCCAGTCCCGGCTTCCATCCTCCGTACCAGGCGCTTACCATGACTGCCACGCCGAACAGGGCAAGGCGGCTTTCCGCGACATCGGGCAGCAAGAGAGTCGGAATCAGGGCCAGCGTGGTGCTGAGCACCGCGACCCCGTAGCGCAGAATGGTTGCGCGCTTCGGTTGAATGCGAAGTAGGGGGAGGGTTACTCGCATAGTGACCCATGGTAAAGCCAAGTTTTCAAACGTGCGAGATTACAGGAGTTCATTCCGGATTCCCGGAACGCATGTTCTCTGAGCGGTTGAGTCTGGGCCGAACAGACAATGCAACCATGCACCATCGGACAATGCCCCTGAACCCGCTTTCTGGGCGTCCGGACATATCGCCCGCCCGGAAGGTTGAGCTTGCCAACCGGGCCTGCAAACGAAGACACTAGCGGCGCATGAATATAGGCCTTTTCGGCGGCACCTTCGATCCCATCCACTGTGGGCACCTCGCTTTGGCCCGGGCCGCGCGCGAGCGCTGTAACCTTTCCCGCGTTCTTTTCGTGGCCGCAAACGTTCCTCCGCACAAGCAGCGCCAGCCTCTTTCAGGCTTCGCGCATCGCTACGCTATGATTGCGCTTGCTACAGCACAAGAGAAAGAGTTCGTGCCTTCGCTGCTGGAAGCGCCTGAGGATGGTGACGCTGGCGGGGCGAGCAAAGGAAAGACGCGTGTTGAGAAACCGAACTACACCGTCGATACTGTCAAACGCCTCAAACAATCGTTCAAGAAAGCGGACCGGCTCTTCCTGCTCATCGGCATCGATGCCTTCGCTGACATCGCGAAGTGGTACCAGGCCGAGGCATTGTTTCGAGAGTGTGAGTTTGTAGTTGCGGGCAGGCCAGGGTACTCCCTTGCCGACGTCGCTAACGCTCTGCCCGCAAGCCTGCGCCCTAAGCCGGAAGTGACGCACCCGTTCCGCAAGCAGGCTGCGACAGGAGACCTGGTGTTGACGGGCGTGACGATCCATCTGCTCGATCAGGTCTACCAGCCCATTTCTTCCACGGCGATTCGTGAAGCCACGGCCGCAGGTAAGCCACTGGGCCGCTTCGTGGAACCTGCCGTCGCGGACTACATCAAGAAGGTGGGATTGTACAGAAGTCGTTAGTCGTTGGTCGTTAGCCGTTCAGCAAAGTCTTCCGCGGTCAGGCGGCATTCCCCGACTCTGAGAAACGCCACGAAGCGCTGTCGTTTACAATGGAGATCCGCCCTCAGTTGGGCCAACGACCAACGACTAGCGACCAACGACCGACACTCTCTGCATGAAAAAAAGCGAACTGAAGCGACAGGTAGCGGCAGCCATTCAAGCGTGCCTCGACAAAAAGGCCGAAGAAATTTCGATCCTGGAGATGGAGAAGGGGTCGGGCGCATTCACCGACTATTTCGTGTTGTGCAGTGGCACGAATCCGCGGCAGGTGCAGGCCATCGCGGACGAAGTGGAACTGCGGTTGAAGGCGGCGGAGGTGCGGCCGGCCCACGTCGAGGGTTACAGGCAGGGCGAGTGGATTCTGGTCGACTACGTTGATTTTGTGGTCCACGTTTTTTCCGAGAAGGCGCGCAAATACTACGATCTGGAGCGCCTGTGGAAGACAGCCAAACGGCTGGAACCCTCGGAATTGAACCCGAAGACGAGGCCGAAGAGCGCGGCCAAGCTAAAGACGACACCGGGCAAGCGCATCGCCGCGGCCCCTGCTCGTCGCAAGAAAGCGTAGCTTCAGAGTGCCGAGTGAGCCTGGTTTGCCTGGGCCCTATTGATGACAACTTCTTCCAAAGAGGAACCTTTGCAGGCTGAACCTAGCTGGGGCAGTTCTTACCGCCTCATCGCTTCCGAAAAGTGGAAAGCGAAGTCGGCGGTGATGGGCAAGGCGGTGACGGAAGCGCTAGTGGAATATGCGCAGCCGAAGCCCGGCATGCGAGTTCTGGATTTGGCCAGCGGAACGGGCGAGCCAGCCATCAGCCTGGCCACGCGCGTGGGACCGCAGGGGCAGGTCACTGCAATTGATCTAAGCGCTGACCTGCTTGAAGTTGCAAGGGGACGAGCGCAGGAGCGCGGGCTCGATAATCTTTTCACGCAACAGGCGGACGCGCACGCGCTGCCCTTCGATGACAACAGTTTCGATCTGGCTACATGCCGCTTTGGAGTGATGTTTTTCCGCGATGTGGGCCTGGCTTTGCGGGACCTGCACCGGGTTCTGCGCCCGGGATCTCGAGCCTGTTTTCTGGCTTGGGGACAGTTTGACCAGCCCTACTTCCGGAGCACGATGGGCGTGGTGCACGGGCATGTGGGTGGTCCATTATTAGAGGCTGGTGGTCCGGACCCGGTCCGCTTTGCGCAGCCGGGAAGTCTTTCGGCGGTGTTGCAGAGCGCCGGCTTCCGCGGAGTGCAGGAAGAAACAAAGACCCTGCCTTGGACTTGGCCGGGAACTGCGGAAGAAGTGTGGGAACAGGCGCGGGCAGTGTCGGTGCCCTTCCGCGCCATGCTGGACCGGGTGCCCGCGGGCATGTGGCCGTTGATTCATCAGGAGGTGCATGTGGCAATCGGGAAATACATTCAGGGGGAGAACATCGCGTTCGGGGCGTCGGTGGTGGTGGCATCAGGAAGCAAGTAAGGTTGATCCCTGCCGTGAAGATCAAGATCGCATGGATCGGAAAGACGAAAGAGCCGGCGATTCAGTCGCTAACGAACGAGTATCTGAAGCGGATTTCGCGTTATGTGCCAGTGGAAGGGATGGCGTTGCGGGATGAAGGCGCGCTTCTGCAAATGTGCGGGAAGGCACTGGCCAAAGCCACCAAGAGTGCCGGAAAGTCGACGCTGGTCCTGATGGAGTCGACTGGGAGGCAGTTCTCGTCAGAAGAGCTGGCACGTTTTCTGGGAGACTATCAGGATCGCAATCCACTGCCACTGGTGTTGGCGGTGGGTCCGGCGGATGGATTCAGCGAAGCGGCCCGCAGTGTGGCGCAGCACACGATTTCTCTGGGCCGGATGACTCTGGCCCACGAACTGGCTCGCGTGGTATTGCTGGAGCAGGTCTACCGGGCGTTTACGATCCTGAAGGGCCATCCTTATCATTCAGGGCATTGAGAGGTAGGGTGTCATGTAGTAGCGGGGCAAAGCGTGGCCTTGCGGCGACGGGACCCTTCGGCTCCGCTCAGGGCAGGCAGCCGAAGGCGGCTGTCCCCACATGAATAGTGGCGGCAGCATGCACCTTAGTGCACTGTTCTGGGCTCAGACCCGGCTGAATTTGTTTTAAGGTAGAACATCCGGCGTATCGATGCCCTGGTGTATCGATGCCTTGGTGTAATGATCGGAGACGAGTCATGAGAGATGTGATGGAACTGTTGCGGGCGAAGGAACAAGAGTTGGTGAAAGTGAAGCGACAAGTCGAGGCTCTGCGGATTGCTGCACCGCTGTTAGGCGGAGAACAGGATGAAACCTCGCCTTCGAACGGGCCTGCGACGGTCAATCAAGCAAGTCGTTTGGGATGATTTCTTCCCCAATAAGACAGCGAATTGGAATGCGCCGCCAACTCACTGCGTGACCGTGGCCTGGTAGCTGACAGTTTGCCAGTGTCCGTTACGGCGCACCCAGACGCGGGTGTAGCGATAGGGTCCGCTGAAATCTTCGCCCAGTTGGCGGCCCTTGACGTCGGCGCGGGCGGTGACCACCGCAGTATCACCATAGAGGCGGACCACCATGTCGGAGACGTTCATGGACTCGTAGCGGAGCTGCCCGCTGCGGCGGGCGGAAACGGTTTCCTGCTTGGTGGTGACCTGGCCCAGCGGAGTGATGGCGACGTAATCTTCGGCAAGGGTGCGCAGGGAAAAGTCGGCGTCCCGGCGGAGGCTGGCTTCTTTGGCCTGGCGTTCCATATCAACGATCTGACGAATGGTTTCCTGGTCGCCGGAATCGAAGCCGGGTCTGGGGTGGAGGGCGACGTGCTGGGCGGAAAATGCTGGTAAGGCCGCGAGCACGCAAAACAACAACACAAGACAATTGTTGATCACGACGAGACCTCCGCAGTCTGCCAGGGGACAGAGATCTGCTTGCACCCGGGTACGAAATGTTGGATGCATGAGTTCCGTGGAAAGTCGTACTTTTGCGGACGCAGTTTAATTGGAGATAACGAGGAGGAGCACGCAAAGGGTTTTGGAAAGTAATGCACGATATGAAGAACTGGTTTCCGGGCGTTTTGTTCGTGTTTTTATGGTTTAGCGCCAATTTACCCGGAACCTAATTCGGCAATCCTCGTATAGAGACTACAGAGGGGTGTGTATGAAGGGTTCCAGTCTTTGGCTTGTTTTACTGGTCCCCGGCCTGCTGCATGCGCAGCGTGCTCCCGATACTCTGGCACGGCCTTCAGCACAACAGAAGTTTATTTCCGGAGGTACGATTCGTTTACACCTGGAGGCTGGGGGCTATACGGTGACTCCCGTTGATTCTGAGAACATCGTTGTTACCTGCCGTGCTCATACGGAGGAACAACGCAAGGGCGTCAAGGTCGAGATCAAACGGACGGCCGCCAGCGCCGACGTTTACGTTTCCGACACCCCGCGCAACAATTTCCAGGCCACCATCGAGGTTCCTCGCCGTTCTAATCTTTGGGCCAGGCTGTCGGCTGGAGAACTGGTCGTCGAAGAGGTGGAAGGCGATAAGGATCTCGAAGTTCGTGCGGGACGCATTCAGGTAGACGTTTGCCACCCTGAGCATTACGGTCACCGCGATGCTTCCGTGACGACTGGCAGCATCGAGTCCTCCGCATTCGACGTCTCTAAGGGAGGCCTGTTCCGGTCATTCGAGCAGCATGGTCCGGGGAAGTACCGTCTGCATGCGCACGTGATTACGGGAGAGATCGATCTGCGGGGAAGTAACTAAACTGAGGCGTGGTCGTGCGACCCTACGGCACGCTTGTCGGCGTTGCTGGCGAGCACCCGTGGGCTTGCGACGTATTCAAAGCTAATTTATCGCGGAAGTCACCTGCTCGACCCCCTGACACGATCCTCGCAATCCTGCCGTGGTCGTCTGGGGCCCCACCCGGAGGGCTTTCTAGTAGAATCCATCAGGCGACCCATGACAGATGTACGGCGCGGTCTGATCATCGTGAACACTGGGCCGGGAAAAGGGAAGACGACTGCGGCGATGGGGACGGCTTTGCGGGCGGTGGGGCAGGGGATGCGAGTGCTGATGCTGCAGTTCCTGAAAGGCTCGTGGCACTACGGGGAACTGGATGCGGTGAAGGCCTTCGGGGACAAGTTCGTGATGAAGCAGATGGGACGGGGATTTGTGAAGGTGGGCGCCGAGAAACCGGATCCGGAAGATGTGAAGATGGTGGAAGCGGCTTGGGCGGAGGGGGAGAAGGCGATCCAATCGGGCGAGTGGGACCTGGTGGTGCTGGATGAGATCAACTACGCGATCAGTTATGGGATGCTGGACCCGGCGAAAGTGGTGGAAAGTCTGAAGAAGAGACCGGAGATGGTGCACGTCATCTTGACGGGGAGGAACGCACACCCCACAATTGTCGAGGCCGCCGATACGGTAACGGAAATGCGGCAGGTGAAGCACGCTTACGAGAAGGGCGTGATGGCGCAGAGAGGGATTGAGTATTGATTTGGTAATTTTGTAATTGAGTAATTTGGTAATTTTTCAAGGCTACCAAGTTTCGACTGCTGGATCCTCAATTACCCAATTACAAAATTACACAATTACAAATTTCCTATGGCTTGGTTCAAGCGGGAATCCGGGGAACTCGATACTTCGGGGGCGAAAACGGTTCGCACCGAAGGGTTGTGGGTGAAGTGTGAAGACTGCAGGCAGATCATCTGGAAAAAGGATCTGGAAGAGAATTTGAACGTATGTCCGAAGTGCGAGAAGCACTTTCGGATCGATGCCCGAAGCCGGCTGGCGCTGCTGCTCGACGAGAATGAATATGAGACGTTTGACGCGAATCTGTCGTCGACGGATCCGCTAAAGTTTGTGGATTTGAAGCCGTACTCTTCGCGGCTACGGCAGGCGCAGCACGACACGGGACTGAAGGACGCGGTGATCAACGCGCGCGGCAAGCTGCTGGGGCGGCCTGTGGTCGCCAGTGTGATGGAGTATGCGTTCATTGGCGGCAGCATGGGAGCGGTGGTGGGCGAGATGATCACGCGTGCAGTGGAGCGCGCTGTAGATTCGAAGACTCCGCTGATTATTGTGTCCGCTTCGGGCGGAGCGCGGATGATGGAGGGCGTGGTCAGCCTGATGCAGTTGGCCAAGATTTCGGCGGCGCTGGCTCGGCTGGATAAAGCGAAGGTCCCGTATGTTTCAGTGCTGACCGACCCGACCACGGGCGGGGTGACGGCATCGTTTGCCATGCTGGGGGATTTGAATATTGCCGAACCTGGGGCGCTGATTGGGTTTGCCGGGCCGCGGGTGATCGAGCAGACCATCCGGCAGAAGCTGCCGCCGGGATTTCAGCGCAGCGAATTTCCGCTGGAGCATGGGATGCTGGATGCGGTGGTGCCTCGCAAGGAACTCAAGCCCTATATTGCGCGGGCGCTGGACTTTATGGCGGCGTGAAAAAACCGCCGTCAGCTTTCAGCCATCAGCCATCAGCTAAACCAACGCGGTTAGGCAGCCGCGCCTCGAATCCTGTTTCCCAACTTGATGATCTGAAGATGTACAGGCTGAAAGCCGACAGTTGATAGCTTCTTTATGTCTTACGAAACCGCAGTTGCGCGCATGTTTGCTCTCGGGCACGAGCTGGCGCAGACTCCTTCGCACAAGTTCGACTTGGCGCACATGCGGGTGCTGTTGGCTGCGCTGGCTCATCCGGAGCGGCTTCTCCCTAGCGTGTTGATCGCTGGGACTAACGGCAAGGGGTCGACGGCGGCGACGCTAGCTTCGATCCTGCGGGCATCGGGATTGAAAACTGGTTTGTACACTTCTCCGCATCTGGCGCGGATCAACGAGCGCATCCGGGTGAACGGGAACGAGATCGCTGACGACGATTTTGCCTTTCTGCAGGGCGAGGTGGATCAGGTTGCGGAGAAGTTGGTGGAGCGGGCGGAGTTGCCCTGGCATCCCAGCTTTTTCGAGATGATGACAGCGATTGCGTTCGAGCATTTCGCGCGGGAGAAGGTAGAGATCGCGGTGCTCGAGGTTGGCATGGGCGGGCGGCTCGATGCAACGAATGTAGTGGAGCCGCGGGTGAGCGTGATTACCGACATTTCGCTTGATCATCAGAAATTTCTCGGCGATACGGTGGGTGAGATTGCGCGGGAGAAGGTGGGGATTATTCGTCCGCGCGGAGCGGTGGTGACGCTGCCGCAGCAGCCGGAAGCGAACGACGTGATCGGGAATACGATTCTGGACTTGCAGGCTCGGGCGGTGAATGCGGTTCCTTACGTGCC
>Ga0210404_10000512_pt1 | contig 19838 bp, 19 predicted proteins | sample IncBWH28MmetaG_FD_155455 | JGI IMG/M metagenome (GOLD analysis project Ga0210404, IMG submission 155455) | Forest soil microbial communities from Barre Woods Harvard Forest LTER site, Petersham, Massachusetts, United States - Inc-BW-H-28-M | ecosystem: Environmental > Terrestrial > Soil >... | reverse complement strand
GCCTTTTTGCAGAGAAGGCAGCTTGCTCTCGGAGGGCTTCTCGGAGCATCGGTTCAAACGGGCCCATTCCTTGGCGCTGTCTTCGGCGGAGAGCAAGTGCATCATGCCATCTTTGTAGCGGCCGCCGTCGTAGTGAACGATGGGGTCGTCGGTGCCATTCATCAGGAGCACGGGAACCGGACGCGAGGGAACGCAGTTGAGCGTCCGGGGCATGGCCGCGCCCACCGCAGCAATGGCGGCGACGCGATCAGCCATATTGCAGCCCATGCGCAGGGCCATAAAGCCGCCTTCTCCGAGGCCGATGGCGTAAATACGGCGAGTGTCCACGGAATAGCGGGTAGCGAGTTTGTCGAGCACGCGATTGAGGAACTGGATGTCCCCGGAGCGGGCGGGGCCTTCCCCACGCTCTGCCGGCGTGCGGCGCCCTGGGGGCGGATAGCCTGGCCCCCAGACCCCGGGGCGGCGATAAGGCCCACGGCGGTAGCCTTGCGGTTGGCCCGCGCCAATGTTCCAGCGGCCGTTCGCAGCATTGGGATAGACGGCGATAATGCTGTCCCTGTCGGCGAACTCGTTGAAGTGCGTGAGGCGGGCCATTTCGGCGGCGTCCTGGTCCAGGCTATGCAGCAGAATAACGACGGGATAGTGCTGCTGCGAATCATAGCCTTGCGGTAGATGCACGGTGAAGGTGCGGGTATGGTCGTTGATCTGGAGCTCGACTTGGGCGTCGTGCGCCTGTGCCGGTGCCTGTTGCGGTTGCTGTTGCTGGGCGTCCTGCTGTGGCTGAGCGTCCTGCTGTGGCCGAGCGTCCTGCTGGGTGTCCTGTGCCCGTAAGACGGAGGCAAAGATGGCTCCGCCCAGGCAGGCGGCGAAGATCCATCGTGTGGGCACGATAGACAGAGTATCCAGTTTCATTCCGGGCTCCTTGAATCCAAGATTGGTCATTAGCTCGCTGGCGAGGCCAAAAGGTGCCGTCCCGGCGTTGCTCTGCGGGAGAGGACCTCCCATGGTACAGCCCACAGGAGGTAAAGAGCGACTCCGGGGAACTTTTTCCGCGGGCATGCGTAGCTATTACTGGCAGGGCGCTGAGACTGCACGGGCGCCAGGATCAGGAGGGATTTATGGACGGCAACTTTGTGGGACTGGCGGCGGTGATCATGATTTTTGGCATCCCGATGGCCGCCATGTACACGTTTTTCCGGGTACGGAAGCTGCGCAGTGAGGAACGCCTGGCGGCGATTGCTCGCGGTGTCGACGTCCCCATGCAACCGGAACTCTCGGAGGCGGCGCGTTCGCGGCGGTCGGGAATTCTGCTGGTGGCCGGGGCACTGGGCTATATCGGGACCTTTGTCCTAATCGGACGCCAGGAGCCCGACGCCATGATCGCCGCCACATTTGGCGTGATTCCGCTGGCGATCGGACTGGGCTTCTTTGTCGATCACGCACTGATCCGGCGGGACGCGCGGGCGCACTGATCTGGCGCTGAGAGCGTTTCACTGGCCGGTGAGGAACTTGTGTTGAGCGTCGGCTAAGGGAACGACGCTCAGCCGCCCTTGCCGCACCAACGGAGACTCGGCGAAGAGTTTATTGGCCTTCACTTCGGCCAATGTCACGGGCTTGGCCAGCGGCTTGCCAACCTTGATTCTTACCTGCGGATTCCTGGGATCGACGGTATCCACCGACACGACAGTCGCGGTGCCCACTGCGCTCTTTTCATCTCCGGTGTGATAGATGACTAACTGCTCGCCGGGCTTCATGCCGCGGAGATTCTTGAGCGCGACGGGGTTGGTGACGCCGTCCCAGACGGTAGCGTTGTCGCGCTGGAGATCGGCAAAGGAGTACACGGTAGGCTCGGTTTTGAGAAGGTAAGGCATCCCAAGATTCTACTCGGCAATCAGACTCGACATCCAGCGACATGTTACATCCCCAACCACGCGACCAAACCCACCTATTGCGGCTTGGCGTTTGGGTCCGGGGGCGGCGCCTTGTCGTCCTTCTTCTGTTCGTCTTTCTTGTCGTCCGGGTGGGTTTCGTAAATTGAGTACTGGCCTTGGGGGCGTTTCAATCTGACAGTGAAATCCATCTTGGCCTGGTTCACGTCATAGTCTTCGCCGAAAGTCTGGAACCCGGACGCCAGCACCTGCACGCGCAGTTTGCCGTACGGAATGCCATCAAAGCTGGTTTTGCCCTCGCCGTCGGTCTTAAGTTCGAGTCCGCCCCTGCCTTGCTTGCCGTGTGTATTTACCGGGTGCATGATCACGGCGGCGTTGCGCACCGGCTTGCCGTTGTCTTCTTTGAGAATGAGAAAGTTCAGGATCGCAGTTTGCTCCGTGTCCTTGTCCCGCTGCGCAGCGGCGCTAGCGAGGAGCACGAAAATCACTAACACGGATCGCAGCGTCTTCGTCTTCATGTTTGCCGGTTTCATAATCTAAACATTCTAGCGAGTGCAACGTGCGTGAGAAAGGAAGAAGTGCGGGCCGTAGGTCAGTTGGGCCTTTCAGCCGTCGGACGTTTGCGTTCTGCACTGGTAACCGGGGCAAGGTGGACCAGATCGCTGGCGACACGGGCGGTGTTGTGGCGGGCGACGCCAGCTTCTTCCAGGTAGTCTCCGAGCACCGGGATCACGCCCAAAGCTTCGATGGCTTCGAGATCGGCAACGATTTGGCACGCACCCTCGAGCTCGTACTTGGCCTTGAGTTCATCAGAAACGGACGTGCGATTGATCAGCGCGTAGTCGAAAATCTGTTGACCGGCGTGGCGATTGAGAGCGCGGATGTGATCGGCCGCCGTGAGGCCGAGGCTTTCATTGGCCTGAGTCATCAGGTTGCAGATGTACACCTTCGTGGCGGGCGAGTTGACGATGGCATCTGCGATGCCATGCACCAGCAGGTTGGGAATGAGGCTGGTGAACAGCGAGCCGGGACCGATGCTGATGATATCGGCACCGGCGATGGCGTCGAGCGTTTGCGGCAAAGGTTGGACATTGGGTGGGACGAGGAAGAGTTCCTGGATGCGTCCTTTGCTCGCGGTGATCTTGGTTTCTCCGCGGACGCGAGAGCCGTCCTCCATCAGCGCTTCCAGTTCGATGTTGGAAGTGGTGGCGGGATGAATGTGGCCGCGTGTAACCAGAACCTCCGAAGAGAGGCGCACTGCTTCCGAGAAGTCATGAGTGATGTCAGTGAGCGCGGCCAGAAACAGATTGCCGAAGCTGTGGCCTTCGAGGCCGGAGCCTTTGTCGAAGCGGTGGCGGAAGAGCTGGGAGAGCAGAGCCTCATCCTCGCTGAGGGCGACGATGCAGTTGCGAATGTCGCCGGGAGGAAGCATGTTGAGTTCCTTGCGCAGGCGTCCGCTGGAGCCGCCGTCGTCACTGACGGTGACCACAGCGCAAAGGTCACGAATGACGGGAGAGCCGGGCAGGGCAACGGCCATCTCCTCTGGAGTAAGTGCGAAGCGCTTCAGGCCTTTGAGCAAAGTGGAGAGGCCGGTGCCGCCGCCGATGGCGACGACCCGTAGACCACGCTCGCGCGTAGCTTTCTCCAGGGATAAGAGATCGGTGATTCTGGTTTCCATCTGAGAATCCCGTAGGCCGGTCTAAAACGATTCGTCTTCCCGGAAGGAGCTTTCCGGCGAAGCAAGGTCGGCAGCGGGATCCGGGTACAAGAGCTCGGTAAAGCGAGGGTCTTCCGCCAGGTTATGAAAGTCGGAGTCATTGCGCGCCTGGTAGCGCAGGCTGGAATTCAGGCGGAGGGCCTCGTCCAGATGCTTGAGAGCGTCTTCCACGTGGCCAGTGAGGCAATCGAGCGCGGCTAAACCGTAGATGACGAAATCAGTCTTCGGGGACTGCTTGAGGAGCTTCTCGATGTGTTCGCGAGCGCTTACGTAGTCTCCGACATTCATCAGAGAGACGGCGAAGTCGTAGTGTTCTTCTATGCTCTTGAACTGCTGGGTGGTCGAGCGCTCGAGGTGCTGGTTGCAGATGCTGAGATGGATAGCGGCGCGGTCCGTCAATTCTTTGCTCGCGCCGGCGAGCACCTTCTGGAACAGCGGTTTCGCCTTCTCGAATTTGTGTTCCTGCAAGGCACGCAGCCCGGCTTCGTAATTCTGCAGGGCCTGGGTGACGCGCGGGTCGTCCGCGATGGATGCTTTCTTGGGGGTAGCCTTCTGAGCCATGTGAAGAATTTTTCCTGTGCTCGTCGTAATGGGGACTCCTGGGCCTTCAAACTCGAAGAGCCGCCCCACAAGTATCACTCAAAGGGCGGGTGTAGGGCAATTATGGGAACGGTACCCAGTACCGAGCAAGACCCGATGGAAGAATGCATCGTTGTTTTCTTGGTACTAGGTACTGGGTACTAGCTTTAGTTGATGGTCGCAGCCGATTCCAGGTCGATCAGCTTCCAATCACCCTTGATAATTCCAGCGCGAATCTGAGCGGAAGTCTTGCCCTTCTGGTGCTGCTGATAAGAGTAGTAGAGCTCTTTCAGGCAGGAGGTGCAGCGGGCGCCGTGGGTGTTTTCGAAGCAGCTATGCAGACTGTTGTGGCCCATGCGGTCGCAGTAGCAATAGCAAGGCTGCTGGTGAAGTACGGTTGGAATCCTCGACGCCAACTCATAGGCATGGGTCTGATAGGGATGCTGCGCGTCGGCTCCCCAGAGGTCGGCCTTGGTGAGGACGGCGGGGAGTTTGGCGCCTTTGGGCGGCGGACCCGCGTTGTAGGCGGGAATTCCGCCTTCTTCTTCCTGAGCAGTCCATTGAGCCGACATGGTCAGCGTAACCGTGAGGAGAAAAATGAGGGTCAGCGCGCGGTGGGCGGTCTTGCTTTGGAGCAGGTGGCTCGGCGTCATGCAGGTCTCCTGGATCGAGCTATTTTAACCCGATTTCGATCTGTCTGGTCGAAGAGGGGTATGACGAAGGCGTCCGGCGAATCGGTCTGTGTAACTTCTGCCGGGCGGACGCGATCTGTATACAATAGAGAGTCGCATGCCCAACATGCCAAGCCCGGAACCAGGCAACAGGCAGTTGCCGCCGCTTCCGCGGCCGGACGCAGAATCCAACTCTGGGGCGCGCTTGCGTCCAGCCTTAGGGGTGTGGCTGCGCGACCTCATTCTCTCGCTGGCGATCTCGGCCTTCATCATCGTGTTCATCTACCAGCCGGTGAAGGTGGAGGGCACGAGCATGATGCCGTCGCTCGAAGATCAGGAGCGAATTTTCGTCAACAAGTTCGTGTACCGCCTGGAGCCGATTTCGCGCGGGGACATTGTGGTGTTTCGTTATCCGCGCGATCCGTCGAAGAGCTATATCAAGCGTGTAATCGGTTCGGCCGGAGACCGCATCCGCATCGACGGCGGGCAAGTGTATGTGAACGGCGAGGCGCTGGATGAGGATTACGTTCCGCCTGCCTATGCCGACTCGCGCTCGTATCCGGAGACGGTGGTGCCGCCGGAGTCCTACTTCGTCCTGGGTGATCACCGGTCGATGTCGAACGACAGCCGGGACTTCGGTCCGGTGAACCAGAGCTATATCTACGGCAAGGCCGTGTTTGGCTACTGGCCCATGGATAAGCTGGGCAGGGTGCGGTAGATGCGCGCTTGTCATTTCTCGCGCGACATCTTGAGTTGCAGAATTTCCACATACAGACCGCGTTCGGTGCTTGGCCCTGCGAGCAATCCCTGATAAAATTCTACAAATCCATACATTGGAGCGAGAATGCAGGCTATCCTTGCGCTGGAAGACGGGCGAGTCTTCCGAGGCAAAGGCTACGGCGCCAAAGGCGAATGCTACGGCGAAGTCGTTTTTAATACTTCCATCACCGGCTATCAGGAAATTTTCACCGATCCTTCTTACTCAGGGCAGATCGTTGTCCTGACCAACCCTCAGATCGGCAACTACGGCACCAACCAGGAAGACAACGAAGCCACACGTCCGTGGATCGAGGGGCTGATTGTGCGCGAGTTCTCGAAAGTGAGCTCGAACTGGCGCTCGCAACAAGTAGCCGAGGAGTACCTGGAGCAGTTCAAAGTGCCGGTGCTGTCCGATATCGACACGCGGGCACTGGTGCGGCATCTGCGCGACCACGGGGTGATGCGCGGCGTGGTCTCGACCATCGAGAGCGACGCGGAGAAGTTGGTGGCCAAGGCCAACTCGATTCCGAAAATGGATGGCACCGATCTGGCCAAAGAGGTGAGCACGAAGCGGTCTTATGTGTGGGAAGTAGGTGAGCGCTCGCACGAACCGGTGGCCATGGTGGGCGTAAAAGACGAGCCGGCGCGCTTTCATGTGGTGGCTTATGATTTTGGCATTAAACAGAACATTCTACGTAAGTTACGCGGCGAGGGATGCCGGGTGACGGTGGTCCCCGCGCAGACTCTGGCGGAAGATGTGCTGGCATTGAAGCCAGACGGAGTGTTTCTGTCGAATGGTCCCGGCGATCCCGAGCCCTGTACGTATGCCGTGGACAGCATTCGGCGGCTGATGGGAAGAATGCCGATCTTTGGCATTTGCCTTGGACATCAACTCACCGGCATCGCGCTCGGCGGAAAAACCTTCAAGCTGAAGTTTGGACACCACGGCGGGAATCATCCGGTGAAGCAGTTGAAGACAGGGAAGATTGAGATCACGGCGCACAACCACAACTTTGCGGTGGATCCGGATTCGCTGCCCGAGAGTGAAGTTGAGCTGACCCACGTCGATCTGAACGATCAGACTTTGGAGGGGCTGCGGCACCGGAATCTGCCGCTGTTCAGCGTGCAGTATCACCCCGAGGCCGCACCGGGGCCACATGATTCGCATTACCTGTTCAAGGATTTTGTGAAGATGATGGAGGAGTGGAAAGGGTGAGCAGCGTTTTGCATTGTCGAGTCCTCGCCTGCGTACTCATGGCGGTGGCGTTGTCTCGCCCTGCATTCGCATGTCAGATGACGTGCGTCATTCTGGCGACAACTGCAAGAAAGGCACTCCTTGAAGATGGCGACCGAAAGCCCCTCGGCAATGCCGAGGTGCCTCCAAGGATGCGGATGGGCCAGAGTGTTTCTGTGGCCGCTTCGGTCCTATGATTTCGCATGTGTGGACTGACGAACGTGGTCGGCTGAGCCTTGCAGATTTGGATCCCGGCCAGTATTGGATAACGTACATGAATCAGCAGGATGGCGAGTCTTTTTACGTGTCGATCGAAAAAGGCAAAAGACCGCATGCCCCTCTCGAACTTCAGATTGATCACTTTGGCGGACGCTGTTACTTGGTCGATGTGGAACGCAACGAGACCAAACCGAGTTCGGGTTGGCCAAAACCTGTTTCGCAATCAAATGCCCAAAAGCAGTGACTTTCGCAAGACTCTGATTCTTGGTCGGGCCGATCGTCATCGGCCAGTCGGCGGAGGGGAATGCTTTGAAAGGGCGCGCCTTTCAGGCGCGCCGCAAGGGCTAAAGGGAAATCGCGGCTTTAGCCGCTGAGGTAACTTCGTGAGACCTACCAGAGAGCACGCCACCCATACCGGCCAAACGTACATGATCACTTCCACAACTTGGGAACGGCGCTCCCTCTTTCGGAATGAGCGCTGGGCTCGACTGCTAATCGATACGCTCTACCATTACCGCGGGTCGGCCTATCTGCTGCACGAGTTCGTGGTTATGCCTGATCACGTGCACGTTCTGCTTACCCCGAAGACTAGCCTTGAGAAGGCGGTCCAGTTCATCAAGGGCGGGTTCTCGTATCGAGCTAAGAAAGAGCTCGGCTCAGATATGGAAGTTTGGCAGAAGGGATTTTCGGATCATCGCCTTCGCGACGCGGAGGACTATTTGCGCCACGTCGCTTACATTCGGCAAAATCCGATTCGTAAGAACCTCTGCGAACGCGCTGAGAAATATCCGTATTCATCAGCAGCTGCCGGTGTCGAACTAGACCCCGTACCTCAGGGGCTAAAGCCAGTTCGTCAGGAAGGCCCGTACGGCGCGGCTGAAGCCACGCCCTTTCAAAACAAGAAGCCCGGCGGCGGGGTTGAAGCAGCGCCGTTTCATGGCGCGCCCGATCAGGGCAACCCCACTCGAAGCAGTATTGCCGATCAAAGCAAGTCCGGGAAGATTGCATCCTAAATGCCCAAACGCACTGACATCTCGAAAATCCTGATTCTCGGTTCCGGGCCCATCGTCATTGGGCAGTCGGCGGAGTTTGATTACTCTGGCACGCAGGCTTGCAAGGCGCTCAAGTCTGAGGGCTTTGAAGTGGTGCTGGCCAACTCCAATCCGGCGACCATCATGACCGACCCGGACGTGGCCGACCGCACTTATATTGAGCCGCTCACGCTCGAGTATTTGCAGGAAATTATCCGCATCGAGCGGGAACTGTCGCCGGGCGCGGGTTTTGCGGTATTACCAACCGTGGGCGGCCAGACCGCTCTCAATCTTGCGATTGAACTCTCCGACGGCGGCGTTCTTGAAAAGTACAACGTGATCCTGATCGGAGCGAAGGTCGAGGCCATCAAGAAGGCCGAGGACCGTCTCTTCTTCAAGGACGCGATGCAGAAGATCGGGCTCGACGTCCCCAAGTCGGCGCTGGTAAACAGCACGAAGGATGGTCTGGAGTTCGCGGGCAAGATCGGCTTTCCTGTCATTGTGCGGCCGTCCTTCACGCTGGGCGGCACCGGTGGGGGCATCGCCTTCAATCGCGAGGAGCTGGTGGAGGTGCTGACCCGCGGTTTAGATATGTCCCCGGTACACGAGGCGCTGATCGAAGAGTCGGTGCTGGGATGGAAGGAATTCGAACTCGAGGTGATGCGTGACACCAAAGACAACGTCATCATCATTTGCTCAATCGAGAACTTCGATCCCATGGGCGTGCACACTGGCGATTCCATCACGGTGGCGCCGGCGCAGACGCTCACCGACCGCGAGTACCAGGCCATGCGCGATGCGTCGATTGCGGTGATTCGTGAAATCGGCGTGGATACGGGAGGGTCGAACATTCAGTTCGGGGTGAACCCCGAGACCGGGCGCATGGTGGTGATCGAGATGAACCCGCGGGTCTCGCGCTCGTCGGCGCTGGCCTCGAAGGCCACCGGCTTCCCCATCGCGAAGATTGCCGCGAAACTTGCTGTGGGCTACACGCTGGACGAGATCCCCAACGACATCACGCGCAAGACGCCGGCGTGTTTCGAGCCGACGCTCGACTACGTGGTCGTGAAAATTCCGAAGTGGCAGTTCGAAAAGTTTCCCGGGGCGGACGAGAACCTTGGGGTGCAGATGAAGTCGGTCGGCGAAGTGATGGCGATCGGCCGCACCTTCAAAGAAGCGTTGATGAAGGGCGTTCGCTCGCTCGACACTGGAAAACGCGTTGGCGGGGGGAAGATTGAGCCCAAGATTCTGACGCAACGCCTGGTCACGCCGCATCCGGAGCGCCTGGCCTACGTGCAGTACGCCCTCCGGCAGGGGCACACGGTGAAGCAAGTCGCAAAGATGACCTCGATGGATCCGTGGTTTCTGTATCAGCTCAAAGAAATTAACGACATGCAGCTTGAGCTGGAGAAGCATCCGATCGAGTCGATTCCGACTGAGGTGCTGCGCGAGGCCAAGCGCATGGGGTTTTCGGATGGACGGCTCGCGAACGTATGGCGGCTCGAGGGGCAAGAGAAAGTGCGGCATCTGCGCAAAAAACACGGCGTCTTGCCCGTGTACAAGCGCGTGGACACATGCGCGGCAGAATTCGAAAGCTTCACGCCATATCTTTACTCGACTTACGAAGACGAAGACGAAGCAGCGCCGACCGACAAGAAGAAAATCATTATTTTGGGCAGCGGGCCCAACCGCATCGGGCAGGGAATTGAGTTCGACTATTGCTGCTGTCACGCGTCATTCGCGCTGCACGAGGACGGCTACGAGACGATCATGATCAATTGCAATCCTGAGACCGTCTCGACCGACTATGACACCAGCGACCGGCTCTACTTTGAGCCGCTCACGTTTGAAGACGTGTGGGCGATTTATCAGCATGAGACCTCGAAGGGCGCGCCGTGCGGAGTGATCGTGCAGTTCGGCGGGCAGACGCCGCTGAATCTGGCTTTGCCGCTGAAGGCCGCAGGCGTGAACATTATCGGCACATCTCCGGAGTCGATTGATCTGGCCGAGGATCGCAAGCACTTCAACAAGCTGCTGGAAGAGCTGCAAATCCCGCAAGCCGCAGGAGTGATGGCGACTTCACTTGAGGAGGCCATCGAAGGCGCGAAGCGCGTGGAATATCCGGTGGTAGTGCGGCCTTCTTACGTGCTGGGCGGGCGCGCCATGGTGATTGCTTACGACGAAGAATCGGTGGTGCGGTATATGAAAGAGGCGGTCGAGTATTCGCACGACCGTCCGGTGCTGATCGATCACTTCCTCGAAGATGCGATTGAAGTGGACGTAGATGCGCTCTCCGACGGCGAAGACGTGGTGATCGGCGGGATCATGCAGCACATCGAGGAGGCCGGCATTCACTCCGGCGATTCATCCTGTGTGCTGCCGGCGGTGGACATTCCGCAGCCGCTCATGGACCGCATGCGTGACTACACCTTCAAGCTGGCGCGGGCGCTCAAGGTGGTGGGGCTGATGAATATTCAGTTCGCCATCCCACGCGGCGACGGCAACTCGGGGAATGGAGCGGAAGGCGGAAAGGTCTACGTGCTGGAAGTGAACCCACGGGCTTCGCGTACGGTGCCGTATGTTTCCAAGGCCACGGGAGTTCCGCTGGCGAAGATTGCGGCGCGGTTGATGACGGGACGCAAGCTGCGCGAATTCCTGCCGGAGAATATTGACCGGCGCGCCGATCTCGACACGGGAAGCTGCTACTACGTGAAGTCGCCGGTGTTCCCGTGGAACAAGTTTCCCGGCGTCGACACCGTGCTGGGACCGGAGATGAAATCCACCGGCGAAGTGATGGGCGTGGGCGATAGCTTTGGTGAAGCCTTCGGAAAGGCGCAGTTGGCTGCGGGCCAGAAGTTGCCGACGCAGGGGACGGTGTTCCTCAGCGTCACCGAACACGACAAGCGTTACGTTGCCGATGTGGCGCGCAAGTTTGTGGATATGGGTTTCAAGCTCGTAGCTACCTCCGGCACGGGCGACGTGATTGAGGCCGCTGGCATGAAGGTCGAGCGCGTCTACAAGGTAAAAGAGGGGCGTCCGAACGTGGTGGATCTCATCAAGGGCCAGCGCATCCATCTTATCGTCAACACGCCCACGGGGCTGGAGCCATGGTTCGACGAGAAGGCGATCCGGCGCGCCGCAGTGACGGCGCGCATTCCCACCATTACCACGCTTTCGGCGGCGCGGGCGGCTGCGGAGGGGATCGCAGCGCTGCAGCGCGGCGAAGTGAATATCCGGGCGCTGCAAATGCTGCACGCCGAACGCGGGACGATCCGGCGCTAGCCGAAGAAAGAAAGAGGTCCTTGTCATGGCTCGAAACACAGCCCTGATTCGCAAGTGGTTCGAAGAAGTCTGGAACCAAGGCTGCGAAGAAACGATAGATGCGATGTGCGCCAAGGACGCGATTGGCTACGGACAGGCGCAGCATGGCGCCGACATTCACGGGCCGGAGCACTTCAAGCAGTTTTGGCGGGGTTTCCGCAGCGCGTTCTCGAACATGCACGTCGAGATTCAGGACACGATTGAGCAGGATGACAGAGTCGCGGCGCGGTGGACAATGGCTATGACACACACCGGCGCCTTTCTCGGAATGGAGCCTACGAACAAGCGGGTTACCGTGAATGGCATCAGCATCCAGCGTTTTGTTAATGGGCAGATTGTCGCGGGTTGGGACAACTGGGATCAGCTAAGTTTGCTGGTTCAGCTGGGCGCTGTGCCGGAACCCAAGTTTCTGTAAGCTGCCGTCTCGCTATAGGACTGCTTTCTGGGTAGAATTGTCCATGCTTCTACACGGTATTTTCCCTCCCATCACCACGCCGTTCTATCCCGACGGGAATGTCTACTTCAAAAAGCTCGAGAGCAATGTAGAACGCTATTCGCGGACGCCTTGCGCCGGCATTGTCGTGCTCGGTTCAACCGGAGAGGCGATCCTGCTTTCCGACCAGGACCGGCGCGATGTGCTGAAGTCAGCGCGGGAGGCGGCCGCACCGAACAAGGTGCTGATCGCGGGTACGGGAGTCGAGTCGGCGATCGAAACGCTGAGGCTCACAGACTACGCCGCCGAACTGGGCTATGACATTGCCATGGTGCGGACGCCGCACTACTACAAGAAGCAGATGCAGGCGGCCAACATCCTGGCGTTTTATCGCACCGTGGCCGATCGCTCGCCGCTGCCGGTGATCATTTACAACCTTCCTCAGGCTACGGGCTACGATATTCCTGCCGAGTTGGTGACCGAACTGGCGGAGCATCCCAACCTGATCGGAATCAAGGAATCGAGCGGTGACGTGGAGAAAGTACGAAAGATCGTCGAAGGCACGCGCCACATCCAGCGCAGCGCCACAGTCACCGAGACGTTTGAGGCAGTCACTCCGCGTATGCTCGCAGCGGCGACTTCTGGCTCGAGTGCAGAGGGCGGGGAACTGGTGCAGGTCGCGGCACTGGCGGGCTCGTCCCTGGAGAGGCCGTCTTCGACCGCAGTCACAGTAGTCGGCAAGATGAAAACCCGGCAGAAGGAAGCGGGATTTCAGGTGCTGGTGGGGGCGGCGCAGAAACTGCATCCGTCGCTCGAGGCTGGAGCGGTGGGCGCGATTCTTGCGTTTGCCTGTCCTGCGCCGACTTCGTGCTACGAGATTTACGCAGCGTGGAAAGAGGGTGACTCGGATTTGGCCCGGCTGAAACAGGAGCGACTTGTCCGCGCGGCGCAACTTGTGGTTGGCGAGCTTGGTATTCCTGGCGTGAAATATGGAATGGACTTCAATGGCTATTTTGGCGGCCCGGCGCGCCTGCCGCTGCTCCCGCTCACGGGCGAGGTCAAGAGTGAAGTGGAGCGACTGCTGGCGGACGTGAGGAATTAAATCCCAGGACTTGTGATCGAGAGCCGGGTGGAGGTATACTCGTTTCGAACGAACGTTCGAATTAGCCACTTCGTCTCTTCGAAACGTATGGCCAGCCCGTCCACAGCAGCACGAGCTTCCGCGCGGCGGCATCGCGTGGTGCCTTCGCCGGCTACGCGCTTTGACCGGCGCCTGGCGGAGATTCTCACCCATGCCACGGACGTCTTCTGCGAAAAGGGATATGAAGGCGCTTCGATGCGCGATCTTTCACGCGCGAGCGGGATGTCGCTGGCCGGGCTTTATTACTACTTCGAGTCCAAAGAGCGACTGCTTTTCCTGATCCAGAAGCACACCTTCAGCACCATCGTGCAGCGGCTCAAGACTCGGCTGGAGGGCGTGGGCGACCCCGAGCAGCAGCTCCGCCTTTTCATTCTCAATCACCTGGAGTATTTCCTCGCCAATCCGGCGAGCATGAAGGTGCTGTCGCACGAGGCCGACGCGTTGAAAAATGGTTTTGCTGCGGAAGTCGCCGCTATTAAGCGCGAATATTACCGCATCTGCGTGGGCTTGCTGGATGAATTGAAGAGCGCCCGGGGACTGCAATTCTCCACGCGCATCGCCGTCCTCAGCCTGTTCGGCATGATGAATTGGATTTACACCTGGCATAACCCGCGGGTGGATGCCGATGCCGAGCAGCTCGCGCGCGAGATGAGCGACATCTTTCTGCGGGGCGTAATGACGGCTGCTAAGGGCCGGAAATAGTCCGGGTAAGAGTGGGCGATGAACGGTTTGGGGACTAAGATCGGAATGGGGTCTGATGTCCAAGAATTAATCGAAAGTTCAAACAGATAAAGGAGTCACAGAAATGGCGACCACAATGCAGCCGACGACCGGCGAAACCACCAAGCAGCTTGTCAACTACCGCAGGGACGGCGGCGTGGCGGTGATCGAGATGTGCGATCCGCCGGCCAATACTTACACCTACGAAATGAACCGGCAACTCGATGAGGCGATCCTGCGTGCGCGCATGGACAATGATGCGTACGTCATTTTGCTGACTGGGGCCGGCGACAAGTTTTTCTCGGCCGGGGCCAACATCAAGATGCTGTCGAGCGTCGATCCGACCTTCAAGTATTACTTTTGCCTGCACGCCAACGAAATGCTGCTGCGCCTGGAACACACGCCCAAGCTGGTAATTGCTGCGATTAATGGCCACTGCGTGGGCGGTGGGCTGGAGATTGCGATGGCCGCCGATATCCGCATCGCACGCAAGGACGCCGGCAAGATTGGCCTGCCGGAAGTGAATCTTGGTGTGCTTCCCGGCACCGGCGGGACGCAGCGTCTCTCGCGACTGGTGGGGAAGAGCAAGGCCATCGAGCTGATGGTGACTGGCAATACGTTCTCGTTTGAGGAGGCGCTGGAGTTCGGCATCATCAATGACATCTACGAGCGCGACGGCTTCATGGAAAACATGATGGAGTACGCCAAGCAGTTCTGTCCGCCGAACAAGGCTGCCAAGGCTGTTGGACGGATCAAGCGTGCGGTGCAGACCGGGTGGGAGATTCCCATGGAGTCGGCGCTGGCGGTGGAGCGCGAGAACCAGCAACTGCTCTTCCAGAGCGAAGATGCAAAGGAAGGGCTGGCAGCATACGTGGAGAAGCGGCCCGCAGTTTTCAAGGCGAAATAAATGCTTGGGTGGGGACGGGCGCCCTCGCCAGTCCGTGCCGAGCGAAGCTCGGCTTTCCCGCTGAGGATAGAGAATGCTTGCAGCTAAAGTGAAACTTGAACCCGGGCAGTTACTCATCGACGGCCAATGGATCGATGGGGCGAAGAGATTCGACACCATCAATCCGGCTACGGGCGAAGTGTTGACACAGGTCGCGGAGGGTTCATCCGCGGATGTTGATCGGGCTGTGGATGCTGCCCGACGCGCTCTTGAGGATCGCAGCGGCCCGTGGCGAAAGATGTCGGCCAGCGAGCGCGGGCGCTTGATCTGGAAACTCGCCGAGTTACTGGAGAAGAATATCGACGAGTTCGCCGAGCTGGAAACTCTCGACAACGGCAAGCCGATCTTTGAATCCCGTTACGTCGACATGCCGATGGTGGTTGATGTGCTGCGTTACTACGCGGGCTTGGCGACCAAGATCCACGGCGAGACCGTCAATACTCTCGAAACCGCTTTCACCTACACGCTTCGCGAACCCGTGGGCGTGGTGGGGTTGATCGTTCCGTGGAACTTTCCGCTGTTGCTGGCTTCCTGGAAGGTTGGTCCAGCGCTGGCCTGCGGCAACACGATTGTCTGGAAGCCGGCCAGCCTGACTTCATTGACGACGTTGCGCTTCGGAAAGTTGGCGATGGAAGCAGGAGTACCCGCTGGCGTAATAAATATTGTCACCGGTCCGGGGGCAGTGGGACGGGCGATGGTGAAGCATCCTGGGATCGACAAGATTGCCTTCACCGGCTCGACCGCAGTGGGTCAGGAAATCATGCGAAGCGCTGCCGATACGGTGAAGCGCATCACGCTTGAGTTGGGCGGGAAATCGCCCAACATTGTCTTCGCGGACTCCGACATCGACAACGCCGTTAAAGGAGCAATAACGGGCATTTTCTATGGTAAGGGCGAGGTCTGCAATGCGGGCTCGCGGCTATTTCTGGAAAGCAAAGTGAAGGACGAGTTCACGGAGAAACTCGTAGCGCGCGCGGCCAAGATGCGTCCGGCCGATCCGCTGGATCCGAAGACGCGGCTGGGAGCGATCGTCAGCCAGGAGCAGATGCAGACGGTGCTCGGCTACATCGAATCCGGAAAGAAGGATGGAGCAAACCTGGTAGCTGGCGGCAACCGTGTCACTGTGGACGGGAGCAAAGGCTTCTTCATCGAGCCGACCATCTTCGGCGACGTGAAGAACGACATGACGATTGCGCGCGAAGAAATCTTCGGTCCCGTGCTCTCGGTCCTGACCTTCGACGACGTCGACGAAGTCATTGCGCAGGCCAACAATAATCCCTACGGCCTGGCGGCGGCAGTGTGGACGCGCGACGTGAAGAAAGCTCACGGCGTCTCGCGGAGGTTGAAGGCCGGCACGGTGTGGATCAACACCTACGGATTGATGGACGCGTCGCTGCCCTTCGGCGGCTATAAGAGTTCGGGCTTTGGCCGCGAACTGGGAGCACACGCGATCGAACATTACACAGAGTTGAAAACGGTTTGGCTGAATATGGCGTAGGAGCGGAATTATGCCGGGTAAAGTAGCGAAAATCGGAACCTTCAGTGATTGGGAAGGCATGTTCAACGACTGGCGCAAAGATATTGGCGTCAATACGAAGGACATCGAGGCCTTCCACTTCGACACGCTCTACGGCGCGATCGATACCGAGGAGATCGAATTCGGTTCGTACAAGGGCCGGCGCAAGTGGGAAAATCTGCGCCAGATTCCGACCCAGCAGATGCGCGATGCGCTGATGAACATGATCGTTTATCAGGGCGATACTGAGTTCGCCAGTGTCGAGCAGCAGCGTAACCTCCTCGAAAATGCGCCTACCGACTGGGATCGGCGGGCCATCACGCGCGTGATGATTGAAGAAATGCGTCACGGCTGGCAGATGTGCGCACTCTTGGTGGATCACTTTGGGTATTCGGGCAAGGTCGAGGCACAGAAAATGCTGGAGCGGCGCGCCTTCGAGAACAAGCGACTGCTGGGCGCATTCAACGTCGACGTCGACAACTGGATGGACTTCTTCACCTACACCGACTTCGTCGATCGCGACGGCAAGTTCCAGTTACAGATGCTGAAATATTCCGCTTTCGCCCCGCTCGGGCGGTCGATGTCATACATGCTGCGCGAAGAGGCGTTTCATATGGGCACGGGCAACGACGGCTTGCGGCGCATCGTGGAAGCTGGCGTGATTCCGGGCTGGCTGATTCAGAAATATCTCAACAAGTGGATTTCGAGTTCCTACGACCTGTTCGGTACCGACCATTCTTCATCGGCACACTGGGCTTACGTGTGGGGCGTTAAGGGCCGGTACGATGAGCCCAAGAACGAGCACGCCCCTGACCTCGACGACCTGAACGACTACAACCGCAATCTCTATCGCGACGAAGTGGCGGGTCTGATTGAGCGCTTCAACGGCGCCCTGAAACCGGGTCAGCCGAAGCTATACGCGCCGCACATTAAGTTCAATCGCGAGATCGGGCGATGGGCGGGACAGAAGTTCCACGCACAGACGGGCGAGCCGCTTGACGACCGCGCCTATGAGGAACACTTGAAAGAGTACATGCCATCTGCGGAGGACAAGAAGCTACTGCTGGAGATCATTGGAAACGAGAAGAAATGGATTGCGGAGAAGACCGGGGCGCGCGATCCGCTGGCCAGCATCGGTGAGGTCAGGAAGTCGGCAATCAATTTGTAAGTCAAGGGCATTGACCACAGAGGCACCCTTCGACGTTGTTCAGGGCAGGCGGAGACACAGAGAAAATCATGGCCTCCACGTTCGCAGAATCAAAACTCGCTCGGCTCAGGGTCGATATCAGTCCGTCGGTGGCACAGATTGTCTTGCGCCATGCTCCGCTGAACGTCATCGACATTCCAATGATGGATGAGTTCGCGCAGGCTTTAGCGGAAATCGAAGCGCGTTCGGATATTTCCGTAGTCGTTCTGAGGGCCGAGGGCAGAGCCTTTTCTGCGGGAGTGGATGCGGCAGCGCACACTCCGGACAAAGTTGACGCGATGCTGCTCAAGTTCCACACCGTGGTCCGGGCCCTGGTTGCCAGCAAGAAGGTGACTGTAGCCGCTGTCCACGGGCATTGCCTGGGCGGGGGCGGGGAGCTGGCGATGGTTTGCGACATCGTTTACACCACCGCTTCCGCGCATTGGGGATTCCCGGAGATCAAGCTGGGTTGTTATCCGCCGGTGGCGTGCACGGCTTTGGCTGCGCTCGTTGGGCAGAAACGAGCTGCGGAATTGATTCTGACAGGGCGGACGATCAGCGGCACCGAGGCAGCGGCAATCGGGCTCGCCACACACGCCGTGCCAGACGAAGATCTGGCGGAAGCGGTTGACGAAACCGTGCGGGAACTGCTCAGGCTGAGTCCCGCGGCTTTGGCGGTGACGAAGAAGGCCGTCTACGCGTGGGACGCGATGCACTTCGACAAGGGCTTGGCGCGGGCGGAGAAAATTTATCTGGAAGAATTGATGAAGACGGCGGACGCGCAGGAAGGCATCCGCGCCTTCATGGAGAAGCGTGAGCCGAAGTGGACGGGGAAGTAATGCCGGCGACAGAAGCATGGACTACGAGATTACGCCCGAAGAAGTGAAGATGAAGCTGGATGAGGGTGAAGAGTTCACGCTGCTCGATGTCCGTGAGCCGTGGGAGTTTGAGACCGCGCACATGGCCGGAGCGAAGCTGGTGCCCATGGGCGATGTGCCGTCGCGCGCGCATCAGGAACTGGATCCGGAAGATCACATCGTGGTGGTTTGCCATCACGGCGTGCGTTCGATGAATGTGACCGCATGGCTGCGGCAGCAGGGATTCGAGAAGGCGCAATCCTTGCGCGGCGGCATCGATGCGTGGTCGCGGCGGGTGGATGGGAAAGTGCCGGTTTACTGAGGCAATAAGCAGTTAGCAATTAGCAAATCGGGCCTGCGAAAGCCGGGCTAACTGCTAACTGCCAATTGCCAATTGCTAACTGCTGGATCTCATGAAAAAAGAACTCGTCGAACTCAAAGTCAACGGCCGCACGCACGAACTGGCGATCGAGCCGAGCGCGCTGTTGTTGGACGTTCTGCGTCAGGATCTGGGACTAACCGGGTCGAAGCGCGGCTGTGACGAATCGTCCTGTGGAGCGTGCACCGTGCTGGTGGATGGCGTTGCCATGATGTCCTGCACGCTGCTGGCGGCGAGTTGCAAGGAGCAGGAAATCACTACCGTCGAGGGTGTGAGCGAGCACGGCAGCCTGGCGGCGATCCAGAAAGCATACGGCGATTGGGGCGGTGCGCAGTGCGGCTTTTGCACGCCGGGATTCATCATGACCGTGAAGTCGCTGCTGGCGGAGAATCCGGACCCCTCGGAAGCCGAGGTTCGCGTGGCACTGAGCAGCAATTTGTGCCGCTGCACCGGCTACAGCCAGATGTATGCGGCGATCCGGTCGGCGATTGCGGCCGAGCAGCACGGGGTGTCTGTCAAGTGAAGCCTAGCTGCCAGCAGAAAACAGATTCCTCGCTTCGCTCGGAATGACAACATCAGAATGAATACTTTCAGCATCATCGGCAAACCCACGGCGATGGTCGACGCGGCGGAAAAAACCACGGGCAGCGGCAGATACACGGACGACCTCAGCGTGCCAGGCATGCTGACCGGAAAGATTCTGCATTCCCCGTATCCGCACGCGCGCATCAAGCGCATTGACACTCGCCGCGCCGAGAAACTCGACGGTGTGGTCGCCGTGGTTATCGGCAAAGACGCGCCCAATCCTTACGGAATCCTTCCCGTGGGTCACGATGAGCACGCGCTGGCGCTCGACAAGGTGCGGTACGTCGGCGATAACGTCGCGTGCGTGGTTGCTGTCTCCGAGGCCATCGCCGAGAAGGCGTTGGAACTCCTCGACGTGGAGTACGAAGTGCTTCCTGCCTACTTCGATCCCGAAGAGTCGATGAAAGCGCAAAGCGACCTCATCCACGACAACAAGCCGGGCAATCTGGAAAAGGATTATCACCACGCGTTTGGAAATCCGGACCAGGGGTTTGCTGAGGCGGACCACGTGGCCGAGGCGCGCTTCATTGCGAATGAAGTGACGCACGCAGCAATGGAGCCGCATTCTACGCTGGCTTCATTCGAACTCGATCCGCACACCGGCAAGCTCGGGCGTCTCACGGTTTGGTCGTCGACCCAGGTTCCTTACTATTTG
>Ga0210404_10000506_pt1 | contig 19992 bp, 19 predicted proteins | sample IncBWH28MmetaG_FD_155455 | JGI IMG/M metagenome (GOLD analysis project Ga0210404, IMG submission 155455) | Forest soil microbial communities from Barre Woods Harvard Forest LTER site, Petersham, Massachusetts, United States - Inc-BW-H-28-M | ecosystem: Environmental > Terrestrial > Soil >... | reverse complement strand
CGCCCTTTTTGTCGCCAATTAAAGTAGGAACCGGTATCCGTCCTTCGGTGCGCTCTCGGCGGTGATCCGTCAAACCGGTGTACGCTGCGTACGTTATTTTGCGCTGAAATCGTTGCGAATGACGGCGCCATTCTTCATCACAAATTTCACCGACTCCAGCACGCGTACATCGGAGAGAGGGTCTCCGCTTACGGCAATGATGTCGGCATAGTGATCCGGCTCGAGCGCGCCTGCTTTTGCGGACCAGCCCAGCAGATCGGCGGCGCGAATGGTCGCCGCCTGAATTGCGTCGATGGGCTTCATGCCCCACTCCACCATTTTGCCGAATTGCTTGGCATTGTCGCCGTGCGGGTACACACCCGAGTCCGTGCCGAAGGCAATTTTCGCGCCCGATTGATAGGAGTGGCGAAAGTTCTCGCGCTGCAAGCGGCCGATTTTCTTTTCCTTCTCGATGGATTCCGGAAGCATTCCTGCCTTCGCGCCTTCCTGCAGAATGAAATCATCATTGTAGATGTCAAATACGAGATATGTGCCGTGCTGCTTGGCGAGCGCGATGCCTTCGTCGTCGATCAAGCTGCTGTGCTCGATCGAATCGATGCCGGCGCGAATAGCGTCCTTGATGGACTGTGTGCCGTGTGCGTGCGCGGCAACTTTGCGACCGAGTTTATGCGCTTCCTCCGCGATGGCCTGCATTTCCTCCAGCGTGTACTGCGGCGTGCCTGGCTGATCGCCCTTGCTCAGCACGCCGCCTGAAGCGCATATCTTAATCAGGTCCGCACCGTATTTGACCGTCTCCCGAACCTTGGCGCGCGCTGCCCATGGTCCATCGGCCACACCTTCCGCTTTGTGGTGATATTCGAACGGCAGAAGATTATCGTCGCAGTGCCCCCCAGTGATCCCCAGCGGCGGGCCAGAAACGAGCATGCGCGGCCCTTCGATATCGCCGGCATCGATGCCGTCTCGCAGAGCAACATCCGTGTAGCCGCTCGCACCTACGTTGCGCACGGCGGTGAAGCCGGCACGCAGGGTGAGCCGGGCATTTTTGGCCCCGATAATGGCTTCGCGCGGAACGGAAATACCGAGTCCTTGATAGCCGCTGCTGTTGGGATCTCCGGTGAGGTGCGTGTGCACATCAATTAAACCCGGAAGGCACGTGGCACTCGACAAGTCGATTGCGACTGCCCCATTGGGCGCTGACGTAGAAGCGGCTGGGCCTAGTGCTGTAATCGTTCCGTTCGTGTCGAATACGATGAGCTGGTCAGCCAGCATCCGGCCCGATCGGACATCCAAAAGCTGGCCGCAGCGCACAGCACCAGGCGCAGCAAAGGTCAACGGCGCCGTTACGATTACAGCAAGCACGAAGCAAAATATACCCAGAATCCTGCCCATCAGGCTCCCCCTCAGTTTTGACGATCCGACGCAAAGCTTTGCAGCATACATCTAGATGGCGGCTTTGGAAAATGAAGCGGGGGCGCTCTTTCGGGAGAAGAAGTAGAATGCGCGGCATGAAAAGCTATCTTCCACTGACAATTTGCATTTCTTTGCTTTTGCTTGCCTACCCAACTGCTCGCGCCAATGCGCAGGGTGCCCCGGCGGAAGGCGCGCAGCAATTCGCCGAACTCGGCGACCTGAAATTGCAACGCGGCGGCGTCATTCAGGATTTCCGTCTCGGCTATCGCACGCTCGGCAAGCTCGACGCGCAAAAATCAAACGCCATTCTCTGGCCGACGTGGTTGGGTGGGAAGTCACAAGACTTGCTGCAGTTTCTTGGACCCGGGAAGGTTGTCGACACCACGAGGTATTTCGTGGTCCTGATCGACGCCATTGGCGACGGCGTCTCAACTTCGCCGTCGAACAGCAAGAAGCAACCGCTGATGAGTTTTCCCGCCTTTAGCATTCGAGACATGGTCGAGGCGGAACATCGCCTGGCTACCGAGGTGCTGCACCTTGCTCACGTACACGCCATCATGGGCATTTCCATGGGCGGCATGCAAACATTCGAATGGGTACTCACCTACCCAAATTTTATGGATCTCGCCATCCCCCTGGCCGGCTCGCCGCAATCGACTTCGTTCGACAAGCTCCTCTGGACAGCCCAGATCAACGCGATCGAGCTTGATCCCGCCTGGAACAACGGCCATCCCACAGGGTCGCTCGCTCGTGCGTTTGCCGTTTCCGAGGAGATCGGCCAAATGAATCTCACATCTCCAGCCTATCGAGTGGCGCACACCACTGCGAAGGACTTTGACAGTTATCTCGCGGAACTCAAGAAGCGTGCAAACGGAGATGGCGGCCTAGCCAGCAATCAGATCCGGCAGCGCCAGGCCATCATTTCGTTGGATATTCCCGGGGAACTCGGCTTGCCCTTAGCGGACGCCGCGAAAAAGGTGCGCGCAAAACTCCTCGTGATCGTCTCGCCGCAAGATCATATGGTGAATCCGATTCCGGCGCAGCAGTTTGCAGCCGCCAGCGCCGCGCCGGTGATCACGCTGGACTCGCCTTGCGGCCACATCAGCCTCGACTGCATTTCGGTGGGCCCGACCGTCGCGAAGTTCCTCGCCGATCCCGACTCCGTGCATAGCGAAACCCTGCACGATCTCACCAACCGCTAAGGCCTATTTCCCGAGAACATAATCGTCGAGGGACAGCACTGCTGAGCCCCTCTCGACGCGATATAAACCAAAAGGAAGTCCGCACGCTGCCGTGCGTCGTTTCATTTTCCCGCATTCGCCGCTGGCGCGGATTCGGCAAACGACCGAATCAAAAGCACCAACTCCCAGCGCTGATCCTCGCTCAGCTTCGTCTTAAACACCGGCATCGGCTTCTTGCCTTCGCTGATTTTGTAAAAAAGCTCGCCATCGGTTGCGCCGCTCATGAGCTTCGCGTCCGTAAAATCCGTGGGAGCAGGATCGTACCGACTGGCGTCATGGCCGTCGCCCTTGCCCGTATCGCCATGGCAACGCGCACATTTGTTCGTATACACCTCGTGTGCGGATTTCAGCGCCACGGGGGAGGGCTGCAGCGGATTCTTGAGCTGCTTGGCTTCCTCAGGGACAGGCCAGGACCACGGCGCCTTGTTGACCGCGGAATAGACAATGGCCGCCGCAATGATCGCCAGGACAAGCACGAACACCGCTTTTGGCAACGCTCGCTTCCGTTTCGGTGTGGTGTCCATCTAGGCAGGAAATTTTCGCACACGAACGGAGTGCAGGCAAAAGCGCAAGGACGCGAATCTTGAGGGCGCTAGCCGCGGAAAATGAACCAAAGAAGCTCGCCATTGAAGAAAAGAATCGCCACCGCAACAGCCCAGGCGACGACCTTTGTAGGACGCGAATTCACCAATGGCCCCATTTTCGCGCGGTCGCCGGTAAACTGAATCAGCGGAATAATGGCAAACGGCAACTGAAAACTGAGAATCACCTGGCTCAGGACGATCAGCGCAGTCACCTTGCCTTCGCCCGCAAATCCGATCACGATCACCGCTGGAGTGATCGCCAGCACGCGTGTTATCAGCCGCCGCACCCACGGCTTCAGCCGGATATTCAGGAAACCTTCCATGACGATCTGGCCGGCCAGGGTGCCGGTCAACGTAGAGTTTTGCCCGGAGGCAAGCAGGGCGCACGCGAAAATGGTGCTGGCCAGGCTCACTCCTAGCACAGGGCTTAGCAATTTGTAGGCGTCGGAGATTTCCGCAACGCTATGAAGCCCGCGAGTGTGAAAGGCGGCGGCGCCCAGGATGAGAATCGCGGCGTTCACGAAAAGCGCGAAAGAGAGCGCCAGAGTGGAATCAAACACTGCGTAGCGAAACGCTTCGCGACGATCGCCCATAGAAACGCCGAAAGCGCGCGTCTGCACGATGCTCGAGTGCAGATAAAGATTGTGCGGCATCACCGTGGCACCGAGAATGCCGATGGCGATGTAGAGCATCTCGCGATTGCGGAAAATTTCCGCGCGCGGAATCAGTCCCTGCGCGGCTTCGCGCCACAGCGGCTGCGCAAAGAAAATTTCGTAGGCGAAACAGCCCGCGATGGTGACGATCAGAGTCACCACGAAAGCTTCGATCAAGCGGAACCCGCGCCCTTGGAGCGCCAGCACAATCAGTACGTCCAGCGCGGTGATGACTACTCCGGCGAGAAGTGGCAATCCGAATAGCAGCTTCAGCGCGACCGCCGAACCCAGGACCTCGGCAAGGTCGCACGCCGCTATGGCGATTTCGCACAACACCCACAACACGATCGATGTACGCCTTGAGTAGTGATCGCGGCAGGCCTGCGCCAAATCCCGGCCGGTGGCAATACCCAGCTTGGCCGACAGCGCTTGCAGGAACATCGCCATCAAGCTGCTTATCACGATGACGCTCAGAAGGGTGTACCCAAACTTCGATCCCCCCTGGATATCCGTGGCCCAGTTCCCCGGGTCCATGTAACCGACGGCGACGAGGTATCCGGGGCCTGCGAACGCAAGGATTTTGCGAAGCCAGGAGGCGCCGGAGCGGAACGGCACGGTGCGATGCGCCTCCGGCAAAGACGGCAAGCTCACCACGCGAGGCTGGAAGGTTCCCCCCGGATAGCTTGTGGGAGCTTCGGCGCTCGTCGCTATGTCCCTTTCGACTTCGCTCGGTGCCGTTGGCGTCATGTCCGAAGTTAACCGTGTTGAATACTCGTAATAAACTAGATTTAATATCGTCGGTTGTCAATGGAACTGAGGATATTTCTTGCCTGATCCGCAATAGAGTCCAGCAATTGCCGCCTCCACTCTGATGCGGCAAGGAGGCGGGGTTCCCGCCACTGTGGTACCTTGAAGAAGCGCGTAACGTGGCGGAAAAAAGAGAGGCTCACCAGATGGACCAACAGCAGCCGGTGCAGGGGCAGGTACAGATCAAAGCGGACGAGAAGGAATTACAGGGCGAATACAGCAATCTTGTTATGATTCACCACAATCTCGAGGAGTTTACGCTGAACTTTATCTATATTTTCCCCAACGGCCAGCAAGGCAAGCTCCTCAAAAGCATGATCGTCAGCCCCGGCCATGCCAAGCGCATCTTCCGCGCGCTGGGCGAAAATATTGCTCGCTACGAAGCGCAATTCGGCACCATCAAGGAGATGCCCGAAAGCGGCCCCACCCCCAATGTCGGTTTCGTGCAGTAGCTGAGGTTTTCGGCATCACGCCGGAACTTATGTGCGAAGAAAAGCCGGCCGTGCTAAAATTTCTTGCTGCTTCCCGTGGGCCTGTAGCTCAGGTGGCTAGAGCGCGCCCCTGATAAGGGCGAGGTCGGTGGTTCAAGTCCACCCAGGCCCACCATTCAAATCACCAGTAAATACGCCGCCATTCTCACTTTTCCCCTCTTGGGGAATACTTCTCAAAAAACCAATTTGCCAACTATTTGCCAACTTTAGGATTGGCCGGATGGCACTGGGGCGTTAAGACCGTTCGGGTGAAGGCCAAACGGCTAGCATCGATTCGGCTAAGTAGAGAATGCTGCCCTGTCACGTCGAAGGACGTGCAAGGCAGTGCAAGACACTGCAAGCTTGTGGAAGGAGCGGGAAGTCATTTTTAGTCAGTTTTGGGGAGTAGTTCAGTTGATTAGAACGCCTGCCTGTCACGCAGGAGGTCGCGGGTTCGAGTCCCGTCGCTCACATGTCAGGCCGCTCATACGGCACGCTGGGCCAGGTGGCCAGACCAGTCAATACAAGCGCGTTTTTCATAACTTTTTGCGTCGGTGCTGCGAAGGGCCGTCGTCAACAGCTGTGGTACAGAGATATACCGGCTCACAGAGATTTCAAGAACGGCAAATGGGCGAGACGCACCTTAAGCCCAGGCGCGAAGAAGAAGGTTTCGCAAGGTGATTCAGGGCGCGTCGGTTGGTCATTTACCTGTAGCCATGGCCGGGGTCTGCTCGCCAATTTTAGCTGAGTAAAGAATGTATTTGAACGGGTCGGTGTTCTGATATTTTTCCATCAGCTTGAGGTAGACGAGCCGCTCGGCTTTGGCGATCGATTCGGTGTGGCCGAATCTGGCGCTGGACGATTCGAGGAGCGACGCCGCAAGTTCGTATTTGCCATCTGCGGTCATTTTTTCTACCGCCCTCACAAGCTGTTTTTCTGAGAGGCCAAGGTAATCCACCAAGAGTTCCGCGCGGTCCGAATCGCCGAGATGGTCAAGGCCTTCGAGGTCGGCCTGCCAATATCCAACATTCTGGTGATAGAGCCGGTCGATCACGTGCTCGCGCAAGATCAGGTAAGGCAAGAGCGCGTCGGGACGGCCTCTAAGGAGGCCGGGCGGAATGAGATTTGCCTGATGGATCGCAGCGCGCGTGTCACCGCGGCGGATCGCGGTCAGCACCTGCTCGCGCAGCCAACTGAGGTTTGTCTTCAACTGGGCCAACATGTCGGGAGAGGAGAAGTTCCGTGTCAGCGGTTCATGACCGTGCAGCATATAGCGAGGATTTTTCTGTACCACGATGTCGATCGCGTCGAGCAGGCCCTGAAAGTCACCCTCCACAACAAACGGCGCACCAATGTAAGGCATGATGAAATCTCCGACAAAGAGCACGCCCAAATCAGGCAGATGGACGAACATGGCGTCGTGCGTTTCTCCCCCGTGAACGGGAATCAACTCTATGCGCGTTCCTCCAATTTTTAGCTCCGTGGGATGGTCTATGGTTGCGTCCGGCTTAAAATTCCGGACATCTTCGAGATTGAAGCGCTCGCCGAAAAAGTGTTTGCCGATGGACTCAGACCCGTTGATCTCGCCGGCTATTTCTTCCTGATAGTTACTTCTGGCATAGAAGCGGGGTTTCGGATTCAGACCGCGAAAATAGGTTTGTCCGCCGATGTGGTCCCAATGCGAATGTGTGACGAAGATCGTGGTGAGCTCAGGCAGGTTAGGCGCGAAGGCCCGGAGCGCCTCGTATGCAGTTTGGGCGGAGTCGGCCCGGGTTCCCGCGTCGATTCCGATCAACTGCCGCCGATCGTCGGAAACGATGAAATAGTATTCGGTAAACTCGAAACCGGAGAGCGCATAGACGCGGCCCGGAACAATTTCGGCGATGCGGCGCGCCGCAAAAGCATGACCAGACAATGGGTCTTCTATAAATGGGGTGATGAGCGTTACCGGCTCATCAAAACTCTTGTAACCAGCCTGTCGGAGATAGTCACGGGCTTTGGCTTGGTCACCATCGGCGAGAGCGAGTTTTCCCAGCCGAAAGTCCACTTCCCGCAGCCAGCCGATCTGGGGCGCTTTGGCGATGTTCGCGGCGCACCATGTCAAATCGTCCTGTGCGGCCTGCTTCTGATGGAAGAAACCCGGGAGTTGGGATCGGACGACGCCGGAAATCCAGTTCACGACAAAGATCTGACCGCCGGAAAGCTGCTTGGCCTGGTCCAACATTGCAATGGTGTCTTTCACGTAACCGATGCGGTGGAGCAGGGAGACCGAGGAGGCATGTTGCGCTCGCAGCAACCCGATGGCGCTTAGGTAGAGCGACTTTTGCGCGTCGGTGAGGCGGGGCCCGAATTCATTCAGCCGCGCGGTGAAGAACTCGGCGCCTTCCGCCTGCTGGTTGGCATTGGCATACGCGCCCATGAGAAGAAACAGCAATTGCGGATCTTGTGGAGGCGCTGCGCCGTTTACCGCTTTCAGGTATTCGAGCTCCGGGCGGGAAGAGCTGGACTGGACCGGACTCGCGGCCGTCCCGTTCGTTTCCAGGTAAATCAGGGAGCCGACGACGAGCAGAAGTGCCAGCAACAAATAAACTTCCTTTCGCATCATGTGAATCCTTTCCTAGCTGCGCTTACATAATAGATGTATATACATATATTATGGGTACAAACATTACGCCTCTGTCGCCGCGCTCGTGACTCGTGCAACGGTGGCCTGCATTTGCTTCCAATCCACGGGGCCGAGCGTTTTCCGCAAGCGATGTTCCGCCGCCTGCCAACGTTGCTGAGCCGCCGCGACTTGCCTCTTCCCCGCTTCCGTCAAGCGAAACACTCGCTCGCGCTTATCTTTTCCAGGCCTGACGTGGATCCACCCCTGCTTGCGCAACAGGGCCAACGTACGTGTAAGCGTGGTGCTGTCCATGGCAAAGCCGGCACTCAACGCCTTCTGGTTAGCCTCGCCGACAATGGCGAGGGCGGTGAGCAGGCCGAACTGGGTGATTTCGATTCCGGCCTTGCGGAGCTCCTGGTCGTAAATGCGGGTCACAAGTCGGGTGACGCGCCGAAGGTTCTGACACGCGCAAGGGAGAGCAAAGAGCGCGTTCGGGGGATGATCGTCGTGAATCGTCATAACAATAAGATGTATATACATGTTCTATTGATTTGAGTCAAGTCCGACTCGCAAACCTTACCTTAATGCACTCGATGTGTTTAGGCCTTCTCCAAGATTGCGCGACTTCTGGGAGAAGATAAGGCCAATTCCGAGTGGATTGTCGGCAACTCTTACCTAATCTGATCGTGGAAGTAGCGCGTTTGTGTTTACGAATATCGCGCCAACTCCCGAGTAGTCGGCAATCCGGAAGGACATTGCGGCTCCTGCCGATATCTCAGGATTAATTTTCTAGCCGAGTGGATCCTGACGAAGTTGATTGAGTACTTCAACAGCCGCACTTCGCATAGCCATCGGGACACCCCAGTAATCAAAGATGCCCCCGCGCCGCGAGTTCTGGCCACAAACGACGAAGACGCCTGTACCGAGCTCACGCTTCAACGTGGAAGCCAGCCAGCCGACAAACCCGCTATTGTCCAGGCCGTCGCGGAAGTGGAACGAGAATAGCCCGAAGGGCTCAGCGGCGTCGGGACCGGCTGCTTTGAGAACGCTCCAGACCTCTTCGTCGCGGACAAACGCAAGACCATGCCGGGCTTCTTTGGCCGGAAAGTCTTTCACAGGGAATTCGTAAAAGGCGAATTGGCCTTCATGCCAGGTTAGTTCAGCGGCGGCGATAACTCGGCGCAGGCGGGCATCTGTCTGCTCGGGCGCTTCTTGGCTGACGTACATCAGATGGCCTCCCCAGTGTCCCTTATCTCTTCAAATACGTTGGTTCCGCGGCCGGGTCGTGTGAACCATTGAAATACCTCTATAAGACGCAATCTGCCGTCTGGCATCTCATCGATCGTGCCTGTTGACGAGCCTGCATCCACGTTGCCACGCAAATCGGCTTGCACATAGCAGAAGCGCAGCGATGTTCCCGTCGGATCAAGCTTTCCAACGAGGTAGCCGTCAACAATCGTGCCGCCCCGATAGCGAGCAGAGACCACATCGCCCGTCTGCTCAAATTCTAGGATGGTCTCCCCAGACACAACTCCACCTGAATCCGTAGAGGTCACCCGCATGCGCCGCCCGTGCAGGCCAGAGGAGGTCATGAGTCAAGTCCGCTTCGCTGCGGACGGTGCCTGAACATTTGTGCCCTCCCTGTCGATGCGGCCAGTGGCGACAAATCGAAGTTGTTGCTCATCCTCACTGCCGCGACCTTCAACCATACCCGCCGTAATGAAAGCCTGCACTCGCATGCTCTGTGACTCGGGCATAATTCCGACAGGCACCGATGGGAACGTGCCTTTTCCCCCGGAGACGGAAGTGCTGCGTGAAATGGGGAAATTTGGTGCAATCGATTACGACCCGAGTACAGTATCTTTCGAATGCGGTCCAAGCAATTCGGAGAGACTGTGAGTGATATGGATCATCAGATCGGGAGTACTGCGATCGAATCCATAGACCCAGTGAGGAAAGTTGAGAGGTTTCTGCACAGCCCAAATCTCTTCATGTTGGTCAGGTGGCAAGATACGGGCGGGATCGCCTACGGCTACCCAGCCAATTGGCACGGTGGCGCCAGATTCTAACCGAGTACGGAGATGCACGGTGGCGTGCACACGTACTTGAGACCCTCGACCGAGATGAGCGCCGTGGAAAATTGCCGCTCCTGTGGCGATGAAAACCTGATCTTCCAGCACGGCACCAGTGACATGCGCGTTCGGACCGATCAAGCAATGACTACCGATGGTGCAGGCGTGACGGCGGCTGGCGCGCACTACGGCATTCTCCATCACGATACAGTCTCGCCCGATCTTGATTGCACCTCCGTTCTCGCCGATGATGCGTGCCCCGTGCATGACGCGGACGCCGGGACCGACGACGACATCGCCGCACACAGTCGCGTCGGGCGCTATCCAACCTGATGGATCGATCTGAGGATATTTATCTGCGTGCGCTATCAACATGTTGTCCAGTCTGTTCGATCTCGCTCGCGCGGGTGCCGATGGGACAGAGTGGTCCGTGGCACGCAGGATGGTTACATAGCCGGCATACTGTACGGGCGAAGGCTCGTGAAGTCGTCGCGCCCACGAGAATCGTGTCCAGGATCCGCTCGAACGTTGCCCGTTCTTGTGTGTTCAAGCCACTCAGAATTTTCTCCATGGCACCGAGCCGCGCAGCCTGCAGCGACACTGCTCGTTCTCGGCCCGCGCGAGTCACGCGCAGGAGGGTGGTCCGCCCGGTATGGTTCTTGCGTTCGATAAACCCCTGGCGGACGAGGCCGTCCAAGACTCGCACGGCAGTGGGCTGACTGATGCCCGCGACCTTCGCAAGTGCCGTTGCGGTAGCGTTCCGGGTGTAATACAGAGTAAGCAATAAAGAAGCAGCGCTCGGGGACAGAACGCCGTAAGCGCTTTCGAGGATATCAGCGAGCAAAACAGCGAAAGCACCGAGTTTGTTGGGCAATAACATATGCATAGCCTATGCATATGTCAGAAATCTGTCAACAGGTGATTCGAAAATTGGGTCTGTCCCGGTTTGTCGGCAACTCTTACCTTGGGATTACTTCAGGTTTGCCCGTCATCCAACTAAGAACGGCGAAGGTCTTCTACTCCAGTCCGCAGCAGATTTTGTGAGGGCTGTAGAATGGACCGCTTCTCGCCCGTCATACGGATAGGCGCCGGTAAAGCCAACGAGAGTTGCGCCAAAGGAGAAAACCGATGCAGTTTGCTCTGATGATCTACCATACACCGGAAGAGTTTGCGATACGGAAGAACGACTATAGCGATCCTCATCTCGGCGCTTGGCGGGCGTACTACAAGGCGCTCGTCGAGGCCGGCGTCTACGTCGGCGCCAATGCTCTTGAAGCGCCGGAGACGGGAACGACCGTACGTCTTAAGGAGGGAAAGCGCCGCGTGCAGGATGGGCCCTACGCGGAGACGAAGGAGCAACTGGCAGGATTCATCATCCTGGAACTCCCTTCCATTGACGCCGCGCTCGAATGGGCTGCGCGATGCCCGGGTGCATCGATCGGCGCAGTGGAAGTCCGGCCGCTGGCGCCTGAAGCCATGCGCCGGGGGTTCACAGGATGAATAAAGGCAGTCAGGAGGATATCCAGAGCGCCGTAGGGCGGACCATAGAGCGCGTGGCCCGAGAATCCTACGGCCGTCTGGTGGCGTATCTTTCCGTCCACACGCACGACTTGGCGAGCGCTGAGGATGCCCTCAGCGAAGCGCTCGTTTCCGCGCTCAAGGCCTGGCCACGAGACGGCCTGCCGCAAAACCCCGAAGCCTGGCTGCTCACAACAGCACGCCATTCACTCATTGATGTTATTCGTCACCAGCGCGTGGTCTTAGCGAGCGAGCCGACGCTCGCACTCCTGAAGGAAAACTCCCCGGAGGCGAATTTGTCCACCGAATTTCCAGATGAACGGCTGAAATTGCTCTTCGTGTGCGCTCACCCAGCGATCGATCCCGCCATGCACACGCCGCTTATGCTGCAGACGGTTCTGGGTTTGGATGCGAGTCGTATTGCTCATGCCTTCCTTGTCCCACCGAAGACTATGGGCCAGCGGCTCTTTCGCGCGAAGACAAAAATCCGCGATGGTGGTATCCAGTTTGAAATTCCGCAAGAGCGCGATTTGCCGGAGCGGCTCGATGCCGTGCTGGAAGCTATCTACGCTGCCTTCGGAATCAGCTGGGACGACATGTTTGGCATTGACCCGCGTGGCCGCGATCTGGCAGAGGAAGCCATCTGGCTTGCGCGGGTTCTTCTGCAGCTCATGCCCAGCGAGGCTGAGGTTCAGGGCCTGCTGGCTCTTATGCTGCACAGTGAAGCACGGCGCTCGGCACGCAGGGCACTTGATGGCCGGTACGTTCCTCTTTCCGAGCAGGACCCGAAGCAATGGTCACTTCCTTTAATCGAAGAGGCGGAACGTCATCTCGCCGATGCTTTCAAGCGCGAGCGCTCCGGCAGGTTTCAGCTCGAAGCTGCAATTCAGTCGGTACATTCTGAGCGTGCACACACTGACCGGACCGACTGGGCGGCGATAGCATTGTTTTACGAACAGCTGGTCCGCATATCGCCCGCGCTCGGCACACGAGTCGGATACGCCGCCGCAGTTGCGGAAGCGGAGGGACCAGAAGCAGGACTCGCCGTTTTGGACCCGATTGCCCCGGACGCTGTGTCGCACTATCAACCGTACTGGGCTGTTCGCGCTCACCTCCTGCAGCGTCTTGGGAAAAAGCGTGAGGCCGCAGACGCCTACGACCGAGCGATCGGTCTGGCGGAAGATCCCGCAGTGAGAGAGTTCCTGCTCCAGAAACGCGGATGAGTCTTCCGGCTTTCTCGCCGCAGTCTGAAACCCAAATCTGAACATAAATCCTGTATTATCAGCAGCCTCCCAAGCTTCGGATTCCTACCGCCGCCTGATGTAGAAATCGCCCCACTTTGCCCGTCATCCATACAGAGGCGGCTTAGCGGTCACGCTTCGCCGCCCGAATGAGAGGTGATGCGATGTGCCCATTCTGTTTAGCAAGCATGGGGCTGATCGTCGCCAGCGCGACTTCCGCCGGAGGGTTGACGGCATTGGCCGTGAAGCTGTCTCAAAAGAAAAAGCCGGGACACGAAGTCACTCCCAACTCAAGTAAAAGTAGCCAGACAGGCCAAGACCGCCGAGTCGGCCTGGCAGGAATCGCAAGCGATACCACAAAAAGGTAAGTGCTGATGTGCACTTTCCGGAGGCCTACGAGGTGCAGTAAGGGAAATGGATTTTCAGCTTGAGTTTTTGAGGTTCTGAATTCAAAAGGTGAGTCAACAAAGGAGAATGTCATGAATATTTCAAATAAGTCAGTCTTGATCACGGGCGCCAACCGTGGTATCGGCCGGGCCCTTCTCGATGAGGCGCTTCGACGCGGAGCAAAAAAAGTATATGCGGGAACGCGCGGCGCTCTACAACATCCTGATGAACGCGTGACGCCCCTGACGCTCGACGTGACCAACGGTACGCAGATCCAGCGGGCAGTCGATGAGGTCGACACACTCGATGTCCTCATTAACAATGCGGGCATCGCCATCTACGACGATCTGAGCAATCTCGACGTGCTCGAACAGACCTTCGCGGTCAATTTCCTCGGTTTGCTCAAAGTGACCAACGCGTTCTTGCCGCTGCTGAAACGCTCCAAAGGGGCCATCGTCAACGACTTGTCCCTGGCCGGGCTCGCTCCCCTACCGATCATACCTTCCTACTCAGCATCAAAGGCCGCCGCGCTCAACTTGACGCAGTCACTGAGAGCGCTCTTGGCCGGCCAAGGCGTGACGGTCCATGCAGTCGTCCTCGGCCCCGTGGACACCGATATGAACCGCGGCTTCAACATACCGAAAGTCTCGACTGAGTCCGCAGCCGTAGGCATCTTCGACGGCTTGGAAAAAGGCGAAGAGGAGATCTTCCCCGATCCCACGTCCCGGTCCATCGCGGAGGGCTGGCGCGCTGGGGTATCCAAGGCGCTTGAGCGCCAATTCGCCGCTTTCGTGCCGCAGCGGTCTGCCAGCGCTTAAGGAACGTCTTAATTAGCGACAGGAAAACAAAGGAGAAATGATATGGCAACAAGCAAGCAGAAAATGGAGAACCGGAAAGGCGGAATGAAAACACCGCCGGTCGTGTCGCCGCAGGAGTGGCAGGTTGCGCGCCAGCAGCTCCTCGTGAAGGAGAAGGCCTTGACCCGCTCCCGTGACGCGCTGGCCGCCGAGCGTCGACGGATGCCGTGGATGGCGGTGGAGAAGAAGTACGAGTTCGACGGACCCAAGGGCAAGGTAAGCCTGCTCGATTTGTTCGAGGGCCGCCGTCAGTTGATCGTCTATCGCGCCTTCTTCGAACCCGGAGTGTTCGGCTGGCCCGAGCACGCCTGCCGCGGCTGCTCCCTGGGCGCCGATCAGGTCGCGCACCTGGCCCATCTGAACGCCCGCGACACCACTCTCGCCTACGCCTCACGCGCGCAGCAGGCGGACATCGCGCGCCTGAAGGCGCGGATGGGCTGGGAGATGCCCTGGTACACCATCACCGACAGCTTCGATGTGGACTTCGGCGTCGACCAGTGGCACGGCCACAATGCATTCATCCGCGACGGCGAGCGGGTGTTCCGCACATACTTCATCAACGGCCGCGGCGACGAGGCGATGGGAACCACCTGGAGCTACCTCGATATGACGGCGCTCGGTCGTCAGGAGACCTGGGAGGACTCGCCAGAGGGTTACCCCCAGACCCCGACGTACAAGTGGTGGAACTGGCACGACAACTACGAGGCCGAGGCCTCGCCTGACCCGAAGTGGGTCAAGGTGTCCGACGCTGGAGAAGCCGCCTTCCAAAAGCGCGACGCCGGGGCGAAAGCGAGCTAAAGAAGGGCGACCACTTCGCCGCCTTCGAGCAGCCGGGCCTTTCCGCACAGGAGCTGCGCGAGTGTTCCGCCGAATCTGCGGAACCAGTCCTACGGAGTACCGATACGAGGTTCTGCGCTAAGAGCCAGCTATCCAGATTCGCGGTGTGGAAAGCGAGAAAAGATGCGTTCTGGGCGAGTGGTCGGCAACCCTTACCTAATCCGGTTACGTCAGAGTTGCCCGTCACCCGACCGTTGATTCTTTCGCCGACTTCGCACCCTGGCTGCGCAGCCACTGCACCACTTCCGACGCGGCGCTTCGGTTGGCCGCGTCCAGGGGCGAATACCCGTCATATCCAATCCAGTTCAAATCGGCACCGCGCCCGAGAAGGTACTCAGCTACCGCCCGTTGGCCGCCATGACATGCGCACCAGAACGCATTGGTAATCTCATCTGGCGTCGGCGGCGGAACCAGTGTGAAATACTCGTCGACACGATCCATCAATCCTAAAGCAGCGGCCTGCCAGAGCGTGGTTCGCGCCCCGCGCTCGACCAACCGACGCGCCGCTCGCCATTGCCCAAAAGCGACTGCGTCAGACATAGGTGTACCGCCGCCGATAACGGATCCCCGCGCCTCAATGTTCGCGCCGTGGTCGAGGAGAACATCGATGACTCCGACGTCATCGCTACTGGCAGCCCAATGAAGCGGGGTTTCGGAATGGCGGCCAGCAAACTCCGCGTTGACATCGGCGCCAGACGCGACCAGCGTGGCTATGGTCTCCGTATTATTGGGGAAATGGCCGGGCCAGTCCGTAGCTACGTGGAGCAGCGTACGCTTATCGTCGATTCTTGCATTAGCAAGATTGGAGTTCTGGCTCAGTAGCCGCTTCAATGATTTAGTGTCGCCGCTGGAGATTGCCTCAACGGCTGCTGCAGCCCGCTCCAATAATTCGACGTGAGCTTTGAGTTTTCGCCAACTTGGAAATCCATACTTCCGAGCTAAAGTCAGTTGCACAGCAGCGAGTGAAGTAGTCGTCCCTTGTCTGCGCAGGGCCACCACTTGTTGTTTGGCTAATTTCTTGAGGAATTCCAGGCTTGGACGAGCGGGTAGAGCGTCTACTTTTGTCATGAGGCACCTTCTTTCAAATTTGTCGGTGGTCCGCGTGCCGACAGAAAGAAGGCAATCGAATTTGAAGCAGCAGGTAGGTTCAACCCTTTACGCGGACCGAAGGCCCCCTGATCGGCCTGAGGCAGTTTAACCGAAACGCCAAAATACACGCAACTACCTGGAAAGTTGGCATTTGTTCCAGCTAGCTCCCAGATTGTCGGCTACTCTTCCCTTATCGCATTAGGGAGAGTGGCTCGTCACTCAGGAAGAATGTTGTGATAAGCAGCATGAGGAAGAATAGGAACGCGAGGAAGAACACGGGGAAATGCATGGGCCTATAGAGCATGGTTGCCTCCAAGTTAGGCGGCGGATTGACTGGATTCTACGCCTCCCGCAAGCCACCTATGCCAAGCTTATCGGCCGCGTCGACGACCAATTGCACCACTTCGGCTGGAACGCCTGCAGCTCGGCGCTTTGCCCCTATGCGCCACATCCGCACGTGGCGCCGGGTATTCGCGGCTTCACACCGTGCATTGCGGCCCCGAGGGCATCTACGTCAGCGCATTCGGGGATCCGAATGGCGATGGTCCGGGCGGCCTCCTCCTGCTCGACCACGACAGCTTCGATGTGCTCGGCCGTTGGGAGGTGGACCGAGGCTCCCAGTTCTTTGCGTACGATTTTGCCTGGCACCTCGGCTACGACACGCAGGTCACCAGCGAGTGGGGCACGCCGAAGATGTTCGAGAACGGCCTCATTCCCGAGCAGTTGCTTGGGGCCAAGTATGGTCGCCGATTACACGTCTGGGACCTAAGGCGGCGGAAACACCTCCAGGAGATTGATCTCGGGCCCGAGTACCAACTCGTCTTCGAGTTGCGGCAAGCGCGCGACCCGACGAAAGCCTACGGCTTCGCCGGTGTCGTCATCAGCTTGAAAGACCTGTCGTCCTCGATCTGGCTCTGGCACCGGGCGAACGGGTCGTGGGCAGCCAGGAAGGTCATCGACGTCCCGGCCGAGCCGGCCGAACCGGACCATCTCCCGCCGCTCCTGAAGGGCTTCAAGGCGGTGCCGCCGCTCTTGACTGACATCAACTTGTCGCTCGACGACAAGTTCCTCTATGCGTCCTGCTGGGGCACAGGCGAGATGCGCCAGTACAACGTGTCGGATCCGAACAAGCCGAAGCTCACCGGCTCGGTGCGCATCGGCGGCATCGTGAAGCGTTCGCCGCATCCGGCCTCTGGTCCGGTCAACGGCGGACCGCAGATGGTCGAGGTGAGCCGCGATGGCCGGCGGGTCTATTTCACGAACTCGCTCTACGGGGCCATCGACCCGCAATTCTACCCCGAAGGTATCTCGGGCTGGATGGTCAAGGCAGATGCTGATCCGAACGGCGGCCTTGACCTGGATCCCAAGTTTTTCCTGCCGTTTGAGGCTGGCTATCGGCCGCATCAGATCCGGCTTGAGGGGGGCGATTCATCGTCGGACACCTTCTGCTATCCGTGAGTGGGATGGAGTGGGGCGGTGACGGCACCGACCTGTGGCCCTGGCTGGGCCTGTTGGGCCTCGGCGCCTTCCATGGCCTCAACCCTGCGATGGGTTGGCTCTTCTCGGTCGCTTTGGGCCTTCAGCACAAGAGCCGCGCCAGGGTGCTGTGGTCCCTGCTGCCGATTGCCGTCGGTCACGCCGTTTCTATCGCCGTGGTCGTCGCCCTCGTCGCGTCCCTCCGCCGAGTTATTGATTTGGACGCGCTGCGTTGGACAGCTGCGGCGGTCTTGATCGCATTTGGCCTGTATCGTCTGACGGCCCGGCACAAGCCCCGCGCCGGCGGGATGCAAGTCGGCTTCGCGGACCTCACGGTGTGGTCGTTCCTGATGGCCACGGGCCACGGCGCCGGGCTTATGCTCATCCCCGTGATGCTTCGGCTGTCGATTGGCGATTTTCATGCCGCGCACACCCGATGGGACGGCCTACCCGTGACTGCGGACGTGATCGGCGCGTTCCTCGCGGTCGCCCTACATACTCTCGCCATGCTGGCTGTGGCCGGCGTGATCGGGGTAGTCGTCTACGAATGGGTCGGCCTCGCGTTCTTGCGGCGCGGCTGGATCAACCTCGATCTGCTATGGGCAGTGGCGTTGTTCGCCGCGGGTGCGCTGCTTCTGATACCGGCACTTCATGTATAGACGACGACATTTACAGTAGCGCGAACGTCGGTATTTTGGCCGTATAACGTATCCAACCCGGATTTCGCCGTCATCGGTACGCCCGATTATTCTGGACGAGCGGTCGGCAATCCGGAAGTATTTGTTGATTCATATACCGAGCGAGACGAACGACTGGGGATATCGCGAGATGGTGAAGAAGGAAGGATTCAAGGTGTGGCCGCGACCTGGGTAATACATCGCGTCGGGGCCGGAGGGCTAATCCCCTGCTTTGGGCAGATTATTTCCAAATAGCCCGTCAACCGCCCAGTCGACTGCCAGCACGATCGGATATCAGCTTCCCCGCAGACGTCTGCGCTGGAAAAGAGATTTCAGTTTTCTGGGTTTTGCGCGCTGCCGATCAAGTGAACAGCATCGCGTTTGTTGACTGGTCTTTTCGGTACCCGTAACATGGCAGCCGAGAGTTTCGGCCTTCCTATGATTGGCCAGACCATCTCGCATTACCGCGTGATCGAGAAGCTCGGTGGCGGCGGGATGGGTGTCGTTTACAAAGCTGAGGACCTCAAGCTGGGCCGGTTGGTGGCGCTCAAATTTCTGCCGGAAGAATTGGCCAGAGATCGCCAAGCGCTTGAGCGGTTCCAGCGCGAAGCCCGCGCTGCTTCAGCACTTGATCATCCCAACATCTGCGTCATCCACGAGATCGACGAGCACCAAGGACAGCCTTTCATCGTCATGCAGTTTCTCGAGGGGCAGACGCTCAAGCATCGCATTGGCAGCAAGCCGCTTGCGATCGAGCAAATCCTTGAACTTGGAATCGAGATCGCTGATGCGCTCGATGCGGCGCACTCAAAGGGAATCATCCATCGTGACATCAAGCCGGCGAACGTTTTCGTGACCACGCGGGGCCAAGCGAGAATCCTCGACTTCGGTCTGGCCAAGTTGGTTTCCGAACGGCGAGTGGGGATAGCGGCAGGTATGTCGTCAGTTCCCACCGCAGGAACAGCCGAAGAGAGTCTGACCGGTGCGGGTATCGTAATGGGGACTTTGGCCTACATGTCCCCAGAGCAGGCGCGGGGAGAAGAAGTCGATGCGCGCACCGACCTGTTCAGCTTCGGCGTGGTGCTCTACGAAATGGCCACAGGCCACCAAGCGTTTCCTGGCAACACGTCGGCAGTGATCTTTGACGCACTCTTGAACCGAGCGCCAGCTCCTCCTGCGCGTCTAAATCCGAGTTTACCTCCGGAGCTAGAACGTATCATCCAGAAAGCACTGGACAAGGACTGTGACATGCGCTGTCAGTCGGCCGCCGAGTTGCGCGCCGACCTGAAACGACTGAAACGGGAGATTGACTCGGGGCGACCAGGCACAGTTCCTGCGCCACCACGATTAGCTCTGACGCCCCGGCGCAGTCGCAGAGCCACTCGAGGACGCATTCAGGCAGTGGCCGTACTGCCGCTCGCAGACCTCTCGGAGCATCCGGAACCCGACTACTTCGCCGACGGGATGACTGAGGCCTTGATTACCGACCTGGCAAAAATCAATGCGTTGCGGGTGATTTCGCGGACGTCCGTGATGCAGTACAAAGGCGTGCAGAGGCCACTGCCACAGATCGCCAGAGAATTAAATGTGGATGCCGTGGTGGAAGGTTCTGTTTTGCGCTCCGGTAAACGTGTGCGCATTACGGCGCAGCTGATCCACGCGGCGACGGACCAGCATCTCTGGGCCGAAAGCTACGAACGTGATTTCCGCGACGTCCTCTCGCTACAGAGTGAAGTGGCGCGGGCCATAGCCAACAAGATTCAGGTCAAACTGACGCCGCAGGATCAGGCGCGCCTCGTCAGTGCTCGCTCGGTTGACCCTGAGGCTTATCAGCTTTACCTGAAGGGCCGATTCTACTGGAACAAAAGGACTGAAGCGGGCCTGAAAAAGGGCATTGAGTACTTCCACCAGGCGATTGATCTCGATCCGAACTACGCCCTGGCTTATGCCGGAATTGCGGACTGTTACAGTCTGCTAGGGTGGGATCTCTTTGGCGCGCTGCCGCCCAGGGAGGCTCTGCCCATCGCTAAAGCGGCAGCGAGGAAAGCGCTCGAAGCAGATGATAGTC
>Ga0210404_10000503_pt1 | contig 20074 bp, 16 predicted proteins | sample IncBWH28MmetaG_FD_155455 | JGI IMG/M metagenome (GOLD analysis project Ga0210404, IMG submission 155455) | Forest soil microbial communities from Barre Woods Harvard Forest LTER site, Petersham, Massachusetts, United States - Inc-BW-H-28-M | ecosystem: Environmental > Terrestrial > Soil >... | reverse complement strand
GCTCACGCGAGAAGGTTTAGCTGCGCACGGGAATGCAAGGATGAAAGCCCCTTTCTTTACCATCCTGATCGATACTTTCAATTACGGGCAATACATTGAGGAAGCCATCGCCAGCGTTTTGGCGCAGGATTTTCCCGCGGAAGAGCGCGAGATTCTAGTCGTCGACGATGGATCGACGGATGACACGCCGGAGCGCGTGCAGAAATTTGGGGAGGCGATTCGGTATGTCCGCAAGGCCAACGGCGGGCAGGCATCGGCTTTTAATTTTGGGTTCGAACACGCTCGTGGCGAAGTCATCGCATTGCTGGATGCGGATGACCTCTGGCTCCCGGAGAAACTGGGGCGCGTGTATGAAGCGTTCGAACGCCATCCAGCCGCAGGAATGGTCTACCACCGGACGTATTTGTGGAAGGGCGCGGAAGAAACTTCCGAGGACAATTATTTCATTCCGGTTTCCGGGAACGTTCCAGAGAACCGGCGCGCTTTGCTGCGGTATCCAATGGTGGGCACGTCCTGCCTGGCATTCCGGCGAAACGCGCTGAAGGAGTTGCTGCCTGTTCCAGAGGTGTTGCGTTCGCAGGCGGATGCGTATCTGACGGCGTTGATCATTTTCGTTGCACCGGTCGCCGCGTTGCCGGAATTTCTGGGGAAGTACCGGCTGCACGGGGCGAATCTGTTCCAGGTAAGCGAGGGGCGGATTTCGCGCAGCCAGGTGGAACACCGGATGGCGATGCGCGCGGCGCTTCTCACGTGTATTCAGGATTGGCTCGCGAAACACGGGCAGGCAACGGGCTCGCGTGATCTGCGCGCCTACCTGAAACAATGGACCAAGGCACAGGAACGGGATGGGTTTGCGCTAAATGCGCCGAGCCGCTGGAAGTACTTCGAGCACTTAATTGAATTTCCGCAGATCTACGGGGAGATCATGACGGGACGGCATCGGGTGAACAGCTACGTGAGGGCGTTTGCTGCGCTTTTCCTGGGCTATCATCATCTGCATCTGTTGGATTACGTTCGAGTGAGGCGCAAGCGGTTGTTGAGTTCCTCCGCGGAGAAGAGCGAGGCGGCGGAAAAAGAAAAAGTATTGGCGGCGAAGAGCTGAGCGAAACGATGGCTTCCCAAAGCGCGATGAACTTAGGAATGATTCCGGGTGGGGTCAGCAGCGGAGGACGGGTCGCTTCCGCTGCAGTTCGATGTCCTGCTTGCGATGAGCCCATGCGCAGCGCCGCTGTCGAGAGGTACGGGAAATACGAGCGATTTGCTTGCTCGGCCTGCGAGCTGGAATTCTGGGAGCCGCGCGAAATGCCAGATGCGCGCTGGTACGAGCAGATGTATCGCGGACGAGATCAGCAATTGCTGCCGCTGGAGCCGGGGCATAAGTATTTTCTTGCGGATCCCCATGCTCCTGGCAGCGGCGCGCTTCTGGACATTGGCTGCGGCACTGGGAATTTCCTGGCGGCGTCGCACCATGCGGGCTACCGGGTGACGGGGCTTGAACTGGACCGCAACGCCGCGAGCTTTGCGGAACAGTTGCTAGATGTAGACACAGTTCTACCGCTTACCATTACAGGATTTGTGGAACGACACCCGGAAGCAAAGTTTGACGTAGTCACATTTTTTGAAGTTCTGGAGCATCAAGCAGCGCCGAGGGAATTCTTGGACAGGGTACGAGCGTGCTTGCGGTCAGGCGGATTAATTGCATTGAGCGTGCCGAACCGTTACAGATGGCTGACCGGGCCGGACGTTTTGGATTATCCGCCGAATCATTTTCTGCGATGGAGCGCGGCGGCGCTTACGAAGTTTCTGAGTGCGCAAGGGTTTGAGATTCTGTCCCTTCGCGAGCAGCCTCCGGGCATTACGCACACGGCGCAGATGATTAACATGGCGCTGCGGACGGGGTTGACGCGTCCAAAGGCAGGGGAGCCGTCGCGGAGCTTTCGCGACGTGATGCAAATGAAGCGAGAGGAAGCTGAAGCCGCGCTGCGGGCGACGCCGACGATGCGGGAACGGATGCTAGGCGTTCTTGGGCGAATCAAGTATGCGGCCTGTTTTCCCCTGGCGGTGGCGGCGTTGCCGTATGTTCGAATGCGGGGCTACAAAGGGACGTACATGTATTGTCTGGCGAAGAAGCGCGATTGAAGGTTCTTAGGGAGCTGTTGAGTGGCAAAAATTTTTGCCAGCGTACTGATTGACACGTACAACCACGAGCGCTTCATCGAGCAGGCGATCGTGAGCGTGCTGGAGCAGAATTTCCCGGTCGGCGAACGGGAAATCATCGTGGTGGACGACGGCTCGACGGATCGCACGCCGGAGATCGTTAAAAAATTTGCGCCGCGCGTGCGATTGTTGCGCAAGGAAAATGGCGGGCAAGCCTCGGCTTTTAATGCCGGCATTCCGGAATGCCAAGGAGAAATCGTCGCGTTCCTGGACGGCGATGATTGGTGGGCGCCTGGGAAACTACAAGCCGTAGCTAGCGTGCTGGCAGGAGATGCCTCCGTGGGCTTAGTGGGCCATGGCATAACGGAAGTTTTTTTGGATGGACGGCAACACGCGGAACTCTTGCGCGAGGTTCCGCGGTTTCGAATCGATTCTGAAGCGGGTGCGAAATCGTTCCGCCTGAGAAAGAGTTTTTTGGGCACGAGCCGCATGGCTCTCCGTGCTGATTTGCTACGGAGAATTGGAAAAGTCCCGGAGGCGCTCCGATTTGAGGCAGATGAGTATCTCTTCACCCTGGCGGGATTTTTTTCAGATGTCCTGATATTGCGGGAATCGCTCACATTCTATCGCTTGCACGATTCGAACGCGTTTCAAATCGCGGATGGAAACAAGGAGGCAATTCGGCGGAAGCAGCGGGTGCTCGAAGCGCTCGCGAATTCGTTGCGTGCGAAACTTGCAGAGCAGCAGACACCCGAAAGACTCACAGACATCGTCGTTGAGTGGATTGAAACAGAAGCGCAATCTCTTCGATTATCGCTGGATCCCGGATTTCCATGGGAAACGCTCAAGGTTGAATTGAAAAATTATGCAGTCATGTTCGGGAATGCATCGGCAGCGCACTGGCTGTTCAAGTGCGCCACGCTGCTGCCTGCTTGCTTCATGAGTTCGCGGAGCTATTATTCGCTGCGGCAGCGTTTTGCGCAAAACGGCGCTTACCAAAAGGCTAGGGCGAAGTGGCTGCCGTTCCTGCAACCGGCCCACGTAGACCGTTACCGGACCACGAGGCCCTGAGGAATGAAGCCCGCCGCTTCGCGACAACAACCGTTAAGCGTCCTGATGGGCTCGGGGGTTACCAAACGCCGCGAGGGCGGCGTGGCTGCAATCATCTACAACCTCGGACGCGAATTGGTAAGGCTCGGTCATAGCGTAACGTATGTCTTCCAGGAAGATCTCGTGGACGCGGGCAGCATTTCACCGCGATTCAACGAACTTGTTTTTTCGCTGCGGCTCGGACGATACATTGCAGATCTTCGCGACAAGTTTTCGATCGTGAATCTGCACGCTCCCACCGGTTTCCCCTATGGTTTGCGCCGCCGCTGGCTTCGTTCACGGGGTTTTCCTCCATACGTGATGACCCTCCACGGGCTCGAAGAGCGGCGGGTTTATGCGATGAGCCGAGAAGCGAAAAAGGGACGCGCGTGGAATTTTTCATTGAAGAATCGCTTGTGGCACCGCTTCTACCATCAACCGCGTTTCAGTTGGTCGATTCGTACCGCGGATGGAGCACATACCTACAGTCGTGAGGTTTGGGCCATTCTACAACTCAAATACAATCTGGATGCGGACCGCGTTGCCTACATCCCCAACGGGGTCGAGCCGAGGTTTTTTATTCCGAGGGAATATCACTCCACCGGAAGTGTGAGGCTGCTCTATGCGGGTACCTGGCTCGACCAGCGAGGAATCTTTTATATCCGTGAGGTGCTGCGGAAAGTGACGCCACAGATTCCCGGGCTCACGATGACGTTTGCCGGTTGTGGCGTGCCGCCTGAAGAAATTCAGCGATTTTTTGGAGCAGAACTGGCATCCGCAATCGTTGTGCAACCCCTTGTCGCGGCGGAGAGTATGCAGGGGCTCTACGCTGAGCACGATATTTTTCTGTTTCCTTCGATTGTGGAGGGCTTGCCGTCCGTGCTGCTGGAAGCGATGGCGACGGGCATGCCGGTGATTACTACGGATACCTGCGGGATGACGGATGTGGTGGAGGACGAATACAACGGCTTGTTGATCCCGCCTGCGGACGCGGCAGCAATGGAAGAAGCGATCTTGCGTCTTGCACGATCCGTGGAATTGCGCCAGAAATTGGGAGAGGCGTCGTGCGAAACAATGAGGCGATATAGCTGGGAGCGTGCTGCGCGTAGGCTTGAGGCGCTTTATAGAAGGGTGCTGGCTGCCGAAACCGACCGGTAAGTGGAATGTCTAATGGAGATAAACTTCTCCGGATAACGAATTGACACGGTAGATTCTTTGATTCTCGTATTGGCGCACGAGAGTCAATCCTCGGGAATTATCAGGCAGACGAAAAGTCTTGTCCGGAAATTTCACATCAAGAACATGGGAAATGTGCAACCGCGGTAGTTCGGACATCAAGAATGGCAGGTTCGCCGCTTCTGGAAGTGACTGCTCGCCAAACCTGCCAATTGGCCTAAGGTATTCTTTGTCGAGGTAAAAAACAGGTACAAGGGGTTCTAGGACAAGAATTTTTGTCGCTGAGGGTTCGCGGTTTAATAAGTCAAAACTCTCTACAAAAGGGATCTCCTCGACCCTGCGCTTTTCCGCGTAGGAAGCCGATATGACGGCGTGCAAGTCGTTAACTCTTGCTAAAACGATCGTGCAAAATCCATATGCGACTGAAAAGAGGACTATCATGGCACAAAGTATAGGACCCCTTGTGGGGGCTACGTGCACGACATACTTCCAACCATACACGGCAAAAATGGCGCCAATTATAAAGACATGGATGATATACCTCGGGTCCTGACCGATAGCAAACCAAGCAGCAGTCTGCAGCAAGGCGAACAGGGCAAGTCCTTGGGCAAATTCGTCTTGCCGACGCTGGAAGAGCCCAAAAGGGGCAAATGCTAGAGGCGTAAGCCCTATTCCCCCGATACCATTCATAAAATTGGCAGGGTGGAAGGTGAGGTTGAAAGGTAAGAGGAGAAATGCCAAGGGCCCGCGCCCCATCCCATCCCTGACTTTGGCGAAGAAATCATTGAAATTCTGAATCGCGAGTGGAGAAAGATACCTTGCATGGAAAAAATGAGCCAAGAAGGGCGTGGGGGGATAAATCGGACTTCCGAGTTCAATCCAATTGCGTAAATACCAAGGCGCGCCAATTATTAGAGCGGCCGCGGAGGTTATGCCCAGATTCCCAAGAAGGCCTTTTGCCTCTCGCTTCTTGTGGCAGGCTGCGAGCGCATACACACAGATGATTAGTAGTGCCCAGACGAAGATTCCGAAGTATTTTGTTCCCACAGCGAAGCCGCAAAAGGCGCCGGCCAGAAAATAGTGCCTTGGCTTACTAGCGTCGAATGCTATTCGAATCGCAGCGAGCGCCAAACCGGAGTAAATCACGTCGATGAAACCTCCGTATGCTCCTCTATAGACCACGGGCATACTGGCGACCAATGCAGAGACCCACCAGGCTCCGGAAGAACTCAGTCCCATACGCAATGCCAAACTGGCTGACATAAAAAGTAGTGAACACAGGGCGATAACCGAAAAAAGCTGGGGGGCCCGCTGTCCACCTAGGGCCATAACCGCGGCGAATTGAGTTTCGACCGCAGCGGGAAAGGCCGTCATACACTCATCCGTGACTGGGCGAATCAATCCAGCCTGGAGCCAGACCTTTGGCCCGAGGAGGTGGTAAGCAATTGCGTCCATCCTAATGTCGCCAGTTGGCTCCGCAAACCCGCCGACAATCGTAACGAGTAGCACAGCGCCGATGATGACGGAGGGCAAAACTGATTGGGCCAATTCAGGAGGCTTCATGCGAATCTGCGACGCTACAGAAATTAGAGACTTCAGTCCGAAGGATATGCCCAGGAGCAGAATCAGCAGAATCGATGTTCGTGAAAACCACACTTGCCCCACACAGAACAATAATGTTCCCAGTGAGCCGATGCCGGCTAATAGAATGAGCGCGAGACGATCAATCCCCGAAAAGGAATCCGGGACCTTGTTTCGGATCAAACTGCCAAAACCCAAGGCTGAGCACAACGCGGCCAAATTCGCGAGCGCAGCCGGAAGGAATTTCATCGGAGAGGACGATAGCCAAAGTGTCCGAGGATGCGGTGTGCTGTCTGGGAGCCAAGGATACGGACAACGAAAAAACCAATCAGAATGGAACTAAGCCAGAGCTCGATCAAGATAGGCCAAAGAAGAGATTGCGGGCTGGACGGCTCTTGCCTAATATTCTCGTTCCTTTGAGCCATCGAATCCGGGCGTGCCATCATTGTGTATTCCTGATTGCTCAACGCAAGATATTGTACTCTTGCGTCCGAGTATTCTCTTGCGCGATTTTTCAAGAATTCGACTCCTGCAGTCTGTGCAAGCTACTATAGAATTCCGCGGGAGCAGTCGAAAAAAAAATCGCTTTGTAAACGACACGAGTGTGCGGGGAATACGCAGAAGAGACTGACGAAGAATGCTGACTCTTGGGATTAACTATTCGCAGCTACACGACTCTTCGGCTTGTATTGTGCGCGACGGAGAGTTGCTCTTCGCCGTCGCGGAGGAGCGCATCAGCCGCTTGAAACACGACGCGCGATTTCCATCGAATGCCATCCGGGCGTGCCTGGACTTTACAGGTATTCGCGCCGAGCAACTGGACGAGGTGTGTTTTGGCTGGCCGACCCCGGGGTATGAATACCGCCACGACTTGAAATTATTCGCAACCGGACAGCGGCCCATTACGTATTTGGACGTACTCAATTCGACGCGGCATTTCCTAAGCATGTGGCATCAGAAAGTCGGCGCAAATCCGCTCCAACAGCAGTTTGGACCGGTGCGGGCGCGCATGCGCTTCGTTCAGCATCATGTCGCCCATGCGCTCAGCGCTTACGCCTATTCCGGATTTGACGAGGCCACGGTGGTGATCATGGATGGACATGGCGCGACCGAAGCCACGTCCATCTGGCATGGACATGGCGGACGCCTGGATCACATTCTGACGATCCAGTATCCGGACTCCCTCGGATTGTTCTACGGGGAATTCACGGAGTTCCTGGGCTTCCATCGCAACAGCGATGAGTGGAAAGTCATGGGCCTTGCGCCTTACGGCAAGCCCGGAATTGATCTGCGTCCGTTCATCGACCCAGAGGCTGGGCCTTACCGCGTTGACACCAGACGCGTAATCGGAAATGGATCGGATCCATTTTCCGGGATGACGCCGCTGCTCGGGCTTCCACGCGCCGCCGAAAGCGAAATCGACGACCGGCACAAGAACATTGCTTTTGCAGTGCAAGACATGTGCGAGACCGCGATGATGAGCGTGGTGCGCATGGCGATCGAGAAGACGCGCTGCCGCAACGTTTGCCTTGCGGGGGGCGTGGCGCTGAATTCGAAAGCGAATGGAAAGATTCTCGCGTCCGGCCTGGTAGATAAATTCTTTGTGCAACCGGCAGCTTCGGACGACGGAGTGGCGCTGGGTGCGGCGCTCGTGCCTTACCTCGATAACAACGGAAAGGTGCCCATCAAAGCGATGCGGCACGGCTACTGGGGACCCACCTTTGACGACGCGGCCATCGAAAACAATTTGCGTACTTACAAGGTGCGGCACACGCGGCTGACCGATCCCGCCGCCACTGCCGCAGAACTCCTTTCGCAGGGAAAAATTCTCGGATGGTATCAAGGGCGGATGGAGTTTGGCCCGCGCGCGCTGGGGAACCGGTCCATCCTAGCGGATCCGCGCGACCCGGAGATGAACGTCAAAGTGAACAACGCGGTGAAATTCCGCGAGTGGTGGCGGCCCTTCGCGCCTTCGTTCAAAAAAGAGGCGGCGGGCGATTACCTGGAGAGCGCGACGGATTCGCCATTCATGATTGTGACCGCGCAAGTGCGGCCGGAGAAACGCAGCGTCATTCCTTCGGTCACACACGTGGACGGCAGCGCACGCCCGCAGACGGTCGAAAAAGAGGTCAATCCGCTGTACTGGCGCCTAATCGATGAATTTGGAAAACGCACCGGCGTGCCCGTGATCATGAACACGTCGTTCAATTTGCGCGGCGAGGCGATTGTGAACACGCCCACGGATGCGATTCGCACTTTCTTCAGCTCCGGCATGGATGCGCTGATACTCGGCAGCTTCCTCGTTGAGAAATGAGCCTCCCTAAGTGAGCGGGCAGAGGATTATCGCGCTCCTCGGACAGCGCGACGCGCCAACGGATGCACTGGAAGAGTACTGCCGGTATCTTGGGGAAGCCCTTCAGGAGCACGGCTACGATCTGAAAATTGAACGCGTGGCCTGGGACGAGAACGGCTGGTCCGCCGCACTGCTGCAACTTCGGCGCCACGCCAGAGGATGGAACGGCACATGGGTGCTGGTGCAATACACCGCACTGGCATGGTCCGCGCGTGGTTTCCCGCTGCGTTTTCTCCGCGTCTTGAAAACACTCCGTGCCGCCGGTGTTCGTGTGGGCGTGGTGTATCACGACGTCGAACCGTATGAGGGCACTCGTGTGATTGACCGGTTGCGGCGCCGCGCGCAATTGCGCACGATGCGCGGGGCACTCCGCGTTTCGAACGCGGCGATCTTTACTGTTCCGATGGAAAAACTTTCCTGGTTCGAACGCGGGCGAGGGAACCCATTTTTCATCCCTGTGGGAGCAAACCTTCCAGTTTCGGGACAGGCGGCTTCGCCAAAACAGCGCAATTCCACGGATGACAAATTGACGATCGCGGTCTTTGGAGTCACAGGAGGGAATGCAGGCAAGAAGGAAATCGAAAATATCGCAGAGGCCGTGCGATTCGCAGCTTCACGAGTGAAGAATCTTCGTCTGGTCGTTCTGGGCCGTCACGCGCAAGATGCCGAGGCCGGGCTGAGGAAATCATTGAAAGAGACGGCGATCGATCTTCAAGTGTTCGGTGTATTACCCGCCGAGGATGTTGCGCGAACACTTTCTCTTGCCGATGTCCTGCTCTTTGTGCGTGCGCCGATTTCCTCGCGGCGAGGGAGCGCCATTGCGGGGATTGCCTGCGGCTTGCCGGTAGTCGCGTTCGAAGGGCCGGAAACGGCGCCTCCGATTACCGAAGCAGGATTAGCGTTGTACTCGCCGCAGCGAAAGGGCGACCTAGGCGATGCGCTGGTTCGCGTGCTTGAAGATGAACACTATCGTACGACGCTGGCGCAGCGCAGCTGGCGGGCCCAGGCACAGTATTTTTCCTGGCGCGCAATTGCTGCGCTTTATGTGGAACTCCTGCGAAAACCGCAATAAACTGCTGTGCGCATTCTTGCGATCAGGCCCAGACGATTCCGTTTACCAGCTCTTCGCTAGCACCGCCACGATCTTTGCGAGAGCGTCGAGGTCGCGGGTGTCAATCACTTCGCCGGGAGAATGGGAATAGCGGAGCGGCCAGCCGAGAGGAATGTCCACTGAGCCGTAGCGCGTAAAAACGGAACCGTCATTCCCGCCGCCAGTCACGCCATATTGGACAGGGATACTGTTTTCACGAGCAAGCTTCACGACGCGGTCGACGTACTCGCGTGGCGTAATGTTCGAATTGTCCACCGCACGGATCACAAAACCTTTGCCGAGCTCGGCATCGGCAAAGCGCTTGGATTCGAGCGGCGAATCGGAGCTAACAAACGTGTCGATGGCAAAAACAAAATCCGGCGTCTTGCCCTCCTTCGCCGCGCGTTCGGCATAGGCTGCCGCCCCCTTCAAACCGACCTCCTCCTCAGTCGACCATACAAAAGTGACGTCGCGCCCCGGCAAGTTTGGCCCTAGCGCACGCACTGCTTCAATGAGGGCAGCGCAACCGACACGATCATCAAAGCTGCGGCCGTTGGCACGCGTTCCCAGCAACGGGCGGTAATCTTTCGGAATCGTCAGCCAGTCGCCTACTTTTATCCCCAGCTTTTGTGTCTCCTCCGAGGAATGTGTTCCGACGTAGACGTGCGCAGGTTCTTCGATTCCCCTCGGTCCATGCGTCCATTCGAATCCCGGTTTGTCCCAACCCGCTGGCAGTTCCAGCACGCCACCGATCGTTTTCCCATCCGCTTGGTGGAATAGCACCGGATGGCCGAGGAAATATTCCGTGTAACCCCCGCCAAGCACATCAACGGCAAGGCGGCCATCAGCCTCGATCGAGCGGACCTGATATCCGATCTCGTCCATGTGCGCGACAAAGACAATGCGAGTAGTTTTCGCATCTGACTTGGTATCACTGACGTGCAGAATTAAGTTTCCGGCTGCATCCGTCTCCGTCTTCTTTCTTGCCCATTCTGGCAGTAACTCCGCAACTTTTCTTCGCACACGTTCTTCATGCCCGCTTGCACCGTAAGTTTCCACAAGAGCCCCAAGAAAGAGGGGCACGCAATCACTACAGCCCCATCCCCTTCCGCCAGCAAAACCTCCCGCCGGGTCACCTCCGGCTGCATATCGATAGAGTAAATCCGTAATGGAATCTACGTCCTCAATACTGAGTGCCTCTGCAGGGGTCACTGGAAAAAGCGTGGTCACGCCAAGGTGCGCGAATCGCTGCGGGAATGAAATTGGTTTGATGTGGCTGGCAACTCGCGGAGACGCCGCAGAAGTTGTTGTCAGCGAGAGATGATTCTCATCGGCGATCTTTTTAAGTTCCGCGGGTAGGCCAGCCAGCGATGCCGTTGAATCGCTCACGGCCAGGAGAATCCCATGTCCCGGTGCGGCGCGGTTCTCTATGGCAGAGGGAGACACAGCAGCAGGACTTCGCGGTGGAAGCACGCGGCCCACATAGATCATCTCGTCTGGATGAATCTCGTTGAGCAGACGCTCCAAACCGCGGCCACCGGTCCATTGTTCAGTGACGAATGCGACCGTCGTTGTGCCGGTCAATCTTGCTTTGCCGAGCTGAGATATGGTCAACAGATTCATCAGCGCAACACAACCGAAATGGTCGCCAATTCCAGGCGCGGTGTATTCGGACGAGCCGATCTGATAGTCGCTATGGGTCAGGGTGACTGGATCAAGCAGATCGACTCCAGCGCTGCGGACCTCCTCTGCGCTCGTTGCGCCGATGTCCACAAACATCTCATCGGGGTGCGCCATCTTAGGAGCATTCTGGCGCTGCGGTTGAAGATGAACGGACAATCCGGCAAAGACGCCGTTCACTTTCTTACCATCGCGCGCTATGACCCAGGCCGGCTGGGCTGCGTGCAGCAAATCAAATACAGCATTCGGCGAGGCTTGAGGCAAACGTTGAACGCGCAAATAGCCGTCGGCCGTAATCTCACTGATCACGTAGCCCGGTTCATCCATGGGTGTAACAATCAGCCGGCTAGGTGAGCCGCTTCCCAAAGTCACATAAACATTCCCGATGTTATCAGTGTGCGGAGAAAGACTTTTGAGCCTCTCACGAATCTCCCCGGCGAGTTTCTGTTCGTAACCACTCACAGCAGGCGTTCTTACAAGGTACTCCCAATCCTGCTCGGAGCCGGAACGCTGCGCGAATGCTCGCTGCGGCATCAGTGCATTTGAGAAGATTGCTGCGCACACAAACCAACCGACAACTCTTGCGACCCACAGTTTTTTCATTCGGGACTCCTGTGAAAGACGGCAAATTAGACTGGACTACCGGCACAACGCTTCGATCAAAGTTTCTTTTTTCTTCTCCGCGAGCTGCGTCAAAGGATCGAGCGATGCAACGTAGCCGCCGACCGCGGCTGCGGCGAGAACCGCGAACGCTTCGGCGGGGAGCCACGGCTCTCCGGTCCAGCGTCCCATGAAAAAGATCACTCCGGAGCAGCCGCCCAGGATGATCTGCGAACCAAACGCGACTAACACAGCCATACCGGATTGGCTTTGGCCGCCCATCTTCCCGAATTCAAGCTTGCGCGGAAAATTGAGAGAGGACCAGTTGGCGATGGTCAGCTGGCCGACGACCGTAAATACGATGGCCGCGAGGGTGGCAACCAGGCGCGGCGTGGAAGGCAAGCCCAGCCGCCAGGTCAGCATCCCCATGGCCAAAGCGAATTCGAATGCCAGGACAGCGGCAAGCACCAGGTTCTTTCCGAGAAAAACTTCTCGAAAGCGCACCGGCGCGGTGAAAAAAGTCTGTATGCCGCGGCCTTCAAAGGCAAAGCTGTTGTAAGCCGGCGCCATGAGAATCAGGATGAGATAGGCCATCATGCCCGGGAAGAACGTTTCGGCGGAAATTCCCTTGATCGGAACCGTCGGATGTTTGCCGGCAAACTGCGAAGTGAAGATCAGTACTAACAGCGGCGGCATCAAAAGCGTGAAAAACGAAAAGCCGTTGCGCGTCAGGTAGCGAAACTCTTTGCGTACGACCGCTGCCACCTGTGGCGAGAGCAGACTCAAGCCATCGGCGCCTTCGTCTTTTTTTGCCGTGTGACGAACGCTCGCCTGCAATGGCGCCGCCGTTTCGCTCAGCTCTTCCCCGCGGTATTGTGCCGCGAATCGCCGCCACATCAGCAAGCTGACAAAAAAGACGTAAAGGAGCAGTACACCAGCGCCCACCAGGAAGCCCGCGGGTTGAAGCTGCGCGACTGCGGCAATGGCGCGGCCCGCCAGCGACGGGGGGAGCCAGGAGAAATATGGCAGAAGGCGCAAAAGCACGAGCCGCCCTGTCGTGCCATAGCGTTGAACCAGCGGCATCACGAAATTCAGCGAAACCATGGAAAGCAAAAATAATCCGATGAAGAGTTCACGCGACCTGCGCCGGGACAATAGCTTTTCCAGCCAGGAACCGATCAGCCGTTCAAGCGTCACGTTGAACAGCACGAAAACGGAGGAGATCAGAATCATGGCGGGCAATATGCCGGGCTTCGCCACTGTGGCGCCGGCGGTCATGGCCAGCAGCCAGCAAAGCGACGCCAACGCCGAGAAGTCCGAGAGCCCGTAAGCCAAGCCGATGATGTAAAACGCGCGGAGGTTCAGTGGAAAGCGGAGCAGCGTCTTGAATTCGAAACTTGCACCAAATCCCGCAACAAAAATCGGGAAACCCTGCCAGAAAACAAAAATGCCCCAGAACAACGCCGCCATCCAGCCCGCGTGGCCCTTCGAGAGAAACTCGTATGCTCCGGCGTAAAAGGCAAAACACAATCCGAAAGCGAGGACCGCGCCGCCGATTCCCGCAAAGATCAAGCCGATCAGGTCGAGACGATTGTTTTTCTTGCGCAGGCTGTTCCTCAGGATGCGCCAGCGGAGTCCGGCAATCAGGCGGATCTGCTCGAAGAGGCCTGTGGGGAGCGCTACATCAGCCAAGAGAGTTCCTCCAGCTGCGCTCGCTCCGCGCCGCTCTGGCCCACGATGGATAGAAAGATTTGTTCCAGTGTCGTCTTGCTTCCTTCCTCACCCGATATTCCTGCGCGCAATTCTTCCAGCGAACCTTGTGCTACGAGCCGCCCCTTATGAATGATGGCCACGTGGCTGCAAAGCCGCTCCACAATTTCCAGTACGTGAGAAGTCAGAAAAATCGTCGTGCCACGTTCCGTCATGCGTCCTAGCAGGGCTTTCAGGGCGCCCGCGGCGAGCGCATCGACGCCTTCGAAGGGCTCATCGAGAAACAAAATACGAGGCCCGTGGATGACGGCTGCCGCTAGCGCGAGCTTTTTCTGCATTCCGTGGGAATAGTCCGCGATCATCGTCTTTGGCCGGTCGGCAAGCTGCATGAAGTCCAGCAGCTCTTCCGAGCGGCGCTGCGTGGTGGGGCGGTCGAGGCCGTACATGCGGCCGACGAAATGCAAGTACTCCGTTCCCGTCAAACGTTCGAACAGACCCATGCCTTCTGGCACCACGCCGATCTGCCGTTTCACTTCGACGGAATTCCCAGCAAAATCCAATCCTAGTACCTGCATGCTGCCGGAGGTTGGAGCGAGCAGCCCCGTGAGTATCTTGATGGTTGTGGATTTTCCCGCGCCGTTGGGTCCGAGAAAACCAAAGAATTGTCCCGCAGTGACCTGGAGATCGATGGACTCGACGGCGATCAAGTTTCCGAATTTCCGCGATAACTTTTGGGTTTGAATGGCGGTTTCCGGCATTGCATCTCCCAGGCCAAACACCTATGGCAGCAGCAAAACTTTAACATGAGTTTTGCGCGCTTCCTGAGAGCACCTCCGCCGCAAGCGGGGTGGTCAACCGTGATCAGGATGCCTTCGGAGGGTTCGTCAATGTGCCGGCGAGCTGCAATTCCTTGGCCGGGAAAGCGGCCAGGACCGCGGGCAGTTCCACGCGGAACACAGCTCCACCCTCCTGGCGGTTGTAACAGAGAATCCTGCCGGCATGTTCCTGGATGATGCCGAAGCAAATGCTGAGTCCCAACCCAGTACCTTTGCCGACCGGCTTCGTCGTATAGAAAGGATCAAAGACGCGCTGCGGCTCCTTGAGGCCGGGCCCCGTGTCGGAAAACAGGACAACCACGTTGGAACGGTCGCGTATCGTCTTGATGGTCAGAACCCCGCCCTTGCCCGCCTCCATGGCGTCCAGAGCATTGCTGATGATGTTGAAGAAAACCTGCATCAGTTGATTTCCATCGCCGCGAACTCCGGGCAGAACTGATTCAAGCTGCAGTTCCACGCGCGTCGTTGCCGAACGCAAGTCCAGCGCGCGCAGCTGCACGGCATTGTTCACCACCGTGTTGATGTCCAGGAGCGTTCGCTCGGCAGGTACTTGGCGCGCGAAACTCAGCAGGTTGCCAACCAAAGTTTTTGTACGGCGCGCCTGGTCGCGTATCTTTGCGGCGGTCGCGCGCGCTTTTTCCGGAACGGTCGGGTCGTCCGCGAGCAAATCGGAAAATCCGAGAATGGCTGCCAGCGGATTGTTGATTTCATGCGCCGCACCCGCGGCCAGCTGTCCAAGGGATACCAGTTTTTCCGATTGCACGAATTGCGCCTGCAGCCGTTTCAGGTTCTCGATGGACTGCTGGGATTGAGCGAGAAGCCGCGAGCGGTCCCGGTCGGCCAGATGCGTGCGCAGGAAAATCAAGAGCGCCAGCGGCACGGCAGCGATAAACGTGGTCATCAAACGGAAATCGCGCACCTCCGGCGTCCTCTGGCCAAATCGCAAGGTGCAAATCGCAAATACCGGCAGGGAAAGGACCGCGGCCATCGCCAGCCAAGAAGTCCACACGCTTCGATCTTCCAAGTTCGAGTCCACTTCGGAGGCGTAAAAATCCCCGGCGGGAGCATCCAGTTTGTCACGAAACTGGTAAGCAATCACTCCTGCAAACGCGAACCAAAGAAAGGAGGAAATCATGGGAAGGTCGTACAAACTTCCCGTGTAGTACTCACCCCTGTCCGCGGCAACGTCCAGCACCAGCGAGATCAGCATGTACATCGCCGCAGCGCCGAAAAGATTGGCATAAACTGTCCGCCAGGCGCCGCGAGTACGCAGCCAGAGAATGCCCAATCCAGCAACGATGACCGCATTCTGAACGGCCATCACTACGTTGTAGTTGTGATTGTAGTCGGGCAGGGAGGGTGTCGCGTACATCCATGGGAGGACGATGAAAACGTACAGAAACGTCCACCAGATCAGGAGCAGCACGAAATCCAAATACGCAAACCGCAGGTGCGCCTCTCCACGCTTCCGGTGTGGCTGGAGGGCAAGTGCCGCCATCATTGGGATGCCCTTGAGAAAAAATACGATGTCACCCTGATACAGACTGGGCAGGGGCTTGTGAAGGTAGACCTCGTAATAGGTCCACTGGAACTGTCCAATCATCCACAGAGTGCAGCTCAGGGCGAGCAGCATCCAGAAAGCGTTTCTTCTCCAATGTGGAGTGCCGGCATTCAGGAGCAACCCGGCGTTAGCCAGCAGCGGCACAACACACTGCACCACGTTTCCAAACGTGGTAAGCGCCGGCGAGCCGCGGTGCAGCGACAGCGACACTGCCGTATAGATGACCAGGATGAGCAACCAAGTCCCCAGCATCCAGACGATTCTGCGGGATGAAGACATAACGTGGCTATTTCCAGTTTAGGCGCTCAGGGCAGGCTCGCGTGCGGGCAATCACTCCAGGCTTGCCCAATCAGAAACGAATGTCAGATTTCACTTTCGCGTTGGAGCGGCGCGCAACCAGCGAAAGTCTGGCGGAGGAGGAGGGATTCGAACCCCCGAGACCCTTTCGGGTCTAACGGTTTTCAAGACCGCCGGTTTCAACCGCTCACCCACTCCTCCGTTTCTAATTCTAGCGTAATCCGTGAGTTAGCGGCCAGATTGCTACACTTTGGATTCGAACTGCTGCATTTTGGTGCACGGTGTAGCTGGATTGGGAGGCTTGGCATAAGCGCCTCTGTCAGCGCACACGGGCCGAGATGGTTCGTCACAAACGACATGTCCCATCCCTGCGCATTATTGGTCGGGCGCATCTGCATGACGCCGGCGTTGTTGAGCAGGCCGACCTCCGCGGAACTGTGGATTCACAACTGGCGGACCGCCTTCATGAAGTCATCGACTTTTCCGTTCATGGCCGCCTTGCCGGCGTTCAGGTGATGCTCCATGCTGATGCCGGTAAAGAAGGTCAAGATCATCTCGGCGAGCGCAGTCGGTTTCATGGTTGGTTTCTCGGCTTCGACATTTCTCGCGATCAGATCTTTGAGAAAAGCGCGGCCCTTGGAAACGATTTCCTGTGCCGCGGGAGGGAGCACCGCGAACTGGTTCATGGAATTGACCGAGAAACAGCCCTTCCCACCTTCCAGGCTGCAGGGCGCGAGTTTCAGAAAGCGCTCGATGTTGTTCCAGCCGAGCGGCTTGGCCGTCAGGAATTCTTCCTCCTGCCGTTTTCTCAAGTAGTGCCGCAAACTCTCCAAGTACAAGTCTCCCTTGTCCGCGAACTCGGCATAGAGACCGGACTTGTTTACGCCCGTAGCCTTTTCCAACTCATGCAGGCTGGTATTGGCGAAACCGTGTTTCCAGAACACAGGCAGCGCCTTGTCCAAAACGCCTTCCCGGCTGAAGTTCTTCGGTCGCCCCATACGCTCATTATGACGTATTGAACTGTTCGGTGCAATATTCTTGCAACCGAAGGGATTTCCGCGCATCATAGTGAACTGAGCGGTTCATAATAACGCAGCCTTGAAATCGGCCGGATGCGTTGCGCCCTGTTTGACGGAAAGGAAACAGTCCATGATTCTCACGGGCAACACGATTTTCATCACAGGCGGTGGTTCGGGAATCGGACGTGGCCTCGCGGAGGCGCTGCACAAACGCGGGAACCTGGTCATCATTTCCGGTCGCCGGAGATCGCATCTAGAAGCAACGACGAAGGCGAATCCCGGAATGGTCTCGGTCGAGCTGGACCTTCAAGACCCGAAGAGCATCGCCTCGGTGGCAAAGAAGCTCATCGCCCAGTATCCGAAGCTCAACGTCCTGATCAACAACGCCGGTATCATGCAAATTGACGATGCGGCGGGCGTCATCGACGACGCTCTACTGGTCTCCACCGTCAACACCAATCTACTCGGGACCATCCGAGTGACCTCGGCTCTCATCGAACACCTGAAGAAGCAACCGTCGGCAACGATCATCTACAACACTTCGGTCCTCGGATATGTTCCGTTGGCCGTCACCGCGGTGTACTCATCGACGAAGGCGGCGTTGCATTCCTACGTTCTTTCCCAACGCTACAAACTCAAGAGCACGGCAGTCCGCGTACTTGAGATCGCTCCCCCGTGGGTGCAGACCGACCTGTTGGGTAGCAACGATGAACCGCGGGCGATGCCGCTCGCCCAGTTCGTCAAGGAGACCATGGGCATTCTGGGGACAGATGCGCAGGAAGTCTTGGTGGAGCGGGCGAAGCCTCTCCGCGACAACCCGGGTCCGAACGAAGGCGTGCTCGTCACCCAGTTCAACGATTCGATGTCGCAGCCACAGCCCCAAACGTAGACTGCTGTTTGACTTGGACTGAAGCGCGGAATGGTTACGCGAACGATCAACGGAGGTGCTGCTATGAGTTCACCTGTTGTCAGGAGTACGAACGTGTTCAAGAGAAATTCGATGCGCATCGCCGCTGCTCTTATGGCCGTGCTCGCCAGCTTTGTAGCCGGTCCGAACGCAGCTCTGGATGCCGCGCCCGAGCATCGTGATCAGGCGCCAGGCTTCTACCGACTCAAAGTCGGCGACCTCGAAGTGACGGCCCTATTCGATGGTCACGGAGTATTCGATGCGGGCTGGCTCAACGGAACGAAGGCCACGATGGACGGTGTCGCAAACGCCCTGCACGAAGATCCGCGCTTGCTGGATGTCTCCGATGAGGGCTTCCTGGTCAACACTGGCAAGCAACGAATCCTCGTCGATGCGGGTGCCGGCACCTGGTGGGGTGGGGGAGCACTCGGACGTCTGGAGGGCAGCCTCCGCAGCGCAGGCTACACTCCGGAAGAAATCGACATCGTTTTGGTCACCCACCTCCATTCCGATCACGTCGGCGGACTAACCACTCAGGACGGAAAGCGCGTCTTTCCAAATGCCGATGTTTACGTCGCGAAGGCCGAAAGCGACTTTTGGTTGTCACCGGGAATCGCTGCTAAGGCGCCGAAGGATGCGCAACCATTTTTTCAGAGTGCGCAAGCCATTGCAGCGCCGTACATCAAAGCCGGTCAGTGGCACACATTTAGTGGCTCCGAACCAATCATCGACGGCATGCAACTCGTCCCGCTGCATGGTCATACGCCTGGACATACCGGCTATGAATTTTCGTCGAAGGGACAAAAAATCCTCTTTTGGGGCGATATCATCCATGCACAGCGCGTCCAGCTGCAGCACCCCGAAGTCACCGCGGCTTTCGACATCGACCAGAATGCGGCTGCCGCGACGCGGCTTCAATTGCTGCCTAAGCTCGCGCGCGAGGATGTTTTGATCGCGGGGCCGCATATGCCATTTCCTGCCCTGGGTCGCTTGCGCAAAGAGGGGAGCGGGTATAGCTGGGTGCCGGTGGTATTTACCGATCGATGGGATGAGAAGCAGTAATGCTGCGGAGTACAGCGGTGATCAGTCTCTTATTTCTGATTTCGCGTCCATCGGCATTTGCGGGTGATCGCCACGATTTTTCAATCAAGGTGTTCACCTCCCCCGACGATCAGTTTTGGACGAACTCCGTGATTATCGAGGGAGAACATGAAGTGATGCTGGTCGACGCGCAGTTGACAAAAACCAGCGCTGAAAAAGTGCTGCGGGAAATCAACGCGACTAAAAAGCCGCTGTCCATTATCTACATTACTTATGAACATGCCGACCATTTCCTCGGTCTGGAAGTCTTTAAGGAGGCATACCCTAGGGTGAAGATTATTGCGAACTCTGCCGTAGTGGATCGAGATCTTGGGCTCAGGTGCAGCCTCTCACGTTGTAGCTATCGAAAAATTCGACGGCAACGTTATTAAATTTCAGAGCTCAAAAATAGAGGTCCTTAAGAACATCCGAGGCGACACCGATGAAAACACGATGCTTTGGATTCCTGGACAGGGAATTCTCATTGCTGGCGATGTCGTGTTCAATGACATGCACGTCTACACCGCAGAAACAGACAGTAAGGCCAGAGGGAAATGGTTGAACTCATTACAGAGAATACGAGAACTAAAACCTTCGGTTGTTATTCCTGGACATAGCAAGGTTGGAGCTCCCATTGACGCGAGTACGGCCCTGGATTTTACGGAAAACTATTTATTGGTTTTTGAAGAAGACCTCAAAACAGCCAAAGATGCGGATAGCCTTATTAATACCATGAAGGGAAAATTCCCATCCTCCGACTTGCTCTTGGCAATCGAACGGGGCGCGAAGGCTAATGTCAAACCTTGACGAACACTCGAATGAATCACCGCGGGATGGATGCCGATGAAGAAGTACAAGATCGCTGTTCTGGACGATTACCAAAATGTGGCGCTGGAGAGCGCCGATTGGTCGGTGCTCCGCGATCGAGCGGACATCAC
>Ga0210404_10000502_pt1 | contig 20092 bp, 15 predicted proteins | sample IncBWH28MmetaG_FD_155455 | JGI IMG/M metagenome (GOLD analysis project Ga0210404, IMG submission 155455) | Forest soil microbial communities from Barre Woods Harvard Forest LTER site, Petersham, Massachusetts, United States - Inc-BW-H-28-M | ecosystem: Environmental > Terrestrial > Soil >... | reverse complement strand
CAGCTTGCAGCTTGGTGCCATCGTCTAATGTCGCCTGATTTCCTTCCATACTCGTCACAGTTCTTCCCATGTGAAAGATGACTCCATGAGATTCGTGTAGCGCGCGGAAGAACGCGCCTACCTCCGCACCTAGAGTCCGCTCGAATGGCTGGTTTTCGCTGGCAACAACATGCACATCCAAGCCTCTGGGACGAAGAGAGGCAGCAACCTCCAAACCAATAAAGCTCGCACCCACGACAACAACCTGCTTAGCGGTTTCGCCTCTCTTGACGATTGCGCGTGCATCCGACCATGTGCGCACGTAGAAAAGGTCGGATTCAGGTGCGCCAGGAATTGGGAGCTTGACTACGTCGGCGCCTGTGGCGAGAAGGAGCGCCCCAAATGGGTAAGTCCGACCGTCCACCAGTTGGACCTGCTTTTGATGCGGATCGAGAGATGACACTCTCGCATTGAGGACGAGATCGATCCTCTGCTCTCTATAGAAGTCCGGAACGCGCAGATTCATCCAGTCGTCCGGTATAGGTTCTTGCAGATAGTCTTTGGATACGTTGGGCCGGTCGTATGGAGAGGCGTCGTCGGCGCTGATGATCGTTACGGGTCCATCATAACCTTTGCGCCGCAGCATATCCGCGGCTGCAAGACCAGCGGCACCTCCACCCACAATCACAACCGATGACGGTGAGTTGGGTGGGTTTTTCGTGTTCACTTCAGGGTATTGCGCCAAGGGAGCAAGTATTTCGCGCACAAAAACTCGGTTATCCACGCGCTCCACTCGCCATCGAGGGATTGCATCAAATGCCGGAGCGCGCAGAGCCATGCCCGTCCGAAGACTGAAGCAAGCGTGGTGTAGGGGACAATGCAGCTCATCGCCGACGAGCAACCCTTCCGCGAGGGGCCCATGGTAGTGGGTACAACCCGCTCCGACGGCAAAGAATTCGTCGGCATGGCGAGCCAAAATTACGTCCTCGTCTCCGACTTTACCTTGGATCATTCCGCCGTTCTGTAAATCATCTACCGGGAGTCCCTTTGTGAAATCCGGAGTATTTATGCTCCCCATAGCAATGACCTCTGAATTTGCTTACGACTTCCCTGAAGAGTATAGGCCCACTAGACGAGCGACGAGAACGGCGACATACATAGTGCCACTCACAGCTTCGAGAATAGAAAGTGACCGGGCTTGCGCCGTCATTGCTACGATGTCTCCATTACCTTGCGAAGTAAGCGTTACGAAGCTGTAGAACACGCAATCGGACCAGTCCATCCCATGGTTTGGGTGTCGAGCGGCATCCATAACGATGGCGCCAGGATGAATCGTCACGAGCAATGAATATGCCGCCGCCCAAGCAATTGCCATTAAGAGGTACACACTCAGAGCGCCATAGATCGTGTCGTGTGTGACTCGTTCAGCGCGGGCGACGGATCGCAACAGTGACACTAAAGTGAGGACCAGGAACAAGATGGTGAAAATCAACATGGGCACAACGATTTGCGGGTCCGGCCGGAATGCAAGCACGATATTCAACGCAACTGCCGGAATAGCCAGGGCGAGCGCGGGGATCCATTGGGCGCGCTTGTCGCTCACGGCGTACACCCCGGAAACCAATGCCACTGCTCCGAGCAGACGAAAGAGAACCAGGGGCAACCCTGGTTGCGTTAAGTAAGGAAAGAGCACCAACAACAGTACCTGGCAAGCGAAAACATAGAAGAACTTTCCCTGTCGGCTCACTGACGGATTTTCTAGGGTGGTCTGCATCAGTGACATAACTCTTCGCCTTTAATCCGAGCCCGCGGCAGGCTCTACATGGGTCGTCTGCGCAGCACGTTGTTTAGCTCTTTAAGCATCTCTGCCGGCCCGAAGCTCCCCGTGCGCAAGAGTGCAGATGATTCCCGTCACCAGAGCTCTATAAGTCGCACCTTTTCGGCATGACGGCTGGTTTCCCGCCCATAATGCCTCCTGCAGCTTTTTCCCTCGTCTTATCCAGCTCGCAGTATGTTCATCAGTTGACCAATGTCTTCCAACTTTTCCAAGTTAAGTATCATGTCTAAAGATCGATCGATCTCATCCGTTTTTAGAATTGGCTGAGCCAATTCCTTATAAGTTCTTATGACGTCATCCTTTGAGGGTTCCGATGGTTTCGTTACTTCTTTGGAGTACACCTTCCCGTTCTGGAGGCGGATGGTAACAGGAACGTGAAATGCGGCATCTAAACCAGGCGACCACTCAGAATGGAAGATCACCTTCACTTTAGCGCGAGCGTCGCGATAACGCTGGCTTGATACGCTCGAATCTGTAAGAGCAGGCAACCACACGTCTCTATCGAGTATCGCGACACCTAGCACACCCTCGAAACTGAACCTTGCCTGGTGCCCGTTAGTGGGCTCAGAGTATTGCATCATGGACTTAGTAGCTTTATTTACCTCTACCTCGACGGTTTCTATTTCTTCGTATGAAATGCCATTGTCTTTCAATAATTCCAGTGTGGCATCTATCGCACCGTGCGCGAGGTAACAGCACGGATATTTCTTCATGTGGGTTCCAGGGGGAACTATGGCAGAGGCTTCCGTTAGATCACGCGTCATGCGGCTAAAGTCTGCACCACCTGGGCCGGCGAACTGGTCGCAGAACCCCTGAGGCGCCTCAAGCATCGCGGAATTTGCGGTCACACCGTTGGCAGCGTATTCCGCAGCTTGAACGGCGGAAAAAGCAGGAACCCCCAATTGCAGATAATGAGAAAAATTCTCCTGGGGGTTCACCCCACCCGCATTCCCGAGGGCAATACCCAGAGCCGCCCTTGCAGTGTCAACGTCCAGGCCCAGGATCTTACAAGCTGCGGACACGGCTCCAACATGATTGAATGGCAGGACCCATCCTCTGGAGGACGCTGCAGCAATAGCTCCATTCCAGACTCTTGCTTGAATTTCAAACCCGAGAACGATGCTTTCTATGACTTTCCAACCCGGAGCCTTCAACTTCTCGCCCAATGCCAGAGCCGCGGCTATGTCTTGAGAGATGTTCGGTCCTGCTGTCCCTACCGCCTCTAGCTCTGGAGCATGGTCGAGGACGGCATTGGCGTACGCTGCATAAGCAGTGGCCGTTCTGAACTTGCCTCCGATGACAGAAGCTTCACCCCTGGCACCAACACCCTTGATACGGTCCAGCACGATTTTGCCAAGGGGACTTGTGCCTCCCCCCAGAGCCGCCCTTGCGAAATCCAACACCAACTCTTTTGCTCTTTCTCCAGCTGCTTCGGACAAATGGGGATACTTTGTTTCAACTAAGAACTGAACTAATTGTTCGGTGGTCCCCATCTTTGATTGAACTGATTGTGCGGTAGTTGCCATCTTCATTCTCCCTTCTCAGTTGGCTGTTGACCCTTTACAGAAAACTCCTCCCTGGCCTAGCCGATACCTTTCCGTACAAATTTCTCGGGGATCTCTGGAACGCTGCTCGTCCGGACGCTCCAGACGTACTCTCGCCATCCCAGATGGTGTAAAGGCACTGCCGAGGTGAGAGTCGTCACCTCGGCAGTGCCTTTGGCGACAGTCCTACGATCTCCCGGAGACAGCAGCGCGGCCGCTACGCTTCAGTTGGTAGCCCTGCTTCGCCATCCGGATGGCGTAGACGAACTTGCCGGCGGTGAGATAGAGCAGATTTCCATCGGCGCCGTAGCCGAATGCGGCGTTGGTCGGCCAGTACACGTTCGACGAATGCGGGTTGCCGGTCGGGATAGTGGCGAGCACCTTGCCCTCCGGGGTGTAGACAAAGAGCGCGGGATTCGGTTCATGCACCGCGACGTAGAGGTTGCCGTCGACATCGACCGTCATGCCGTCGCCGCCGTCGTTGGGGAACCAATCGACCAGGACGCGGCGATTGCTGACCGTGCCATCGGGCGCGAGCGCGTAGGCGAGCAGCGCAGTCAGGCCCCTCTGCGAGGTTTCGCCTTTCTGCATCCGGTACTGGTCAAGCGAGCCGTTGTCGTTCGCAATCACGTAAAGCGTCTTCTGATCGGGAGAGACACAGATCCCGTTCGGCTTGCCCGCGTCGGTGATAATGCGCGTCACCTTGCCGTCCGGGTCGATTCGGTAAACACCCAAGATCGGTTGTTCGATCGCCTCGTAACCGAAGTAGCGGGGATCGGTGAAGTAGATGCGCCCTTTCTCGTCGATGGTGAGATCGTTGGGCCCATTGTAGGGCCGACCGTCATAAAGCCCGGCCAGGATGTAGCTCTTGCCCGTTTTCATATCGATTTTGCTGATACGACGACCGCCGAAATCATTGCCTTCGGCGATGATGAGATTGCCTTCGGCATCGAATTTCGTCCCGGCTGCCTGCCCGCTTGGCGAGCGAAAAATGGTCGCGTGTCTGGTCTTTGGGTCCAATCGCCAGATGTTCCCAGCCCCCGGGTACTTGCCCGAAGGATCCTTGCACAATGGGGTAAACGTGATATCGCAGAAATAAACCATGCCGTCGTCGGGGCTCACTGAGATGCCCTCGGTGAGAAAGCAGGCTCCATCGAACACGCGTTCGAGCTTGGCGCCCGCCGGCAGCACGCTCGGGTCGCCGGTCGGCAGCGGAAATCCAAACTCAGACATCTTCTCCTCAACTGTTTGTCCAGAAGCCATGAAAAGTCTCCTCTCTGAATTACAATTTGCAACTTCCGTAGTTGAATGGAGGCAATCGCAGTGCCAAAGCAGTCATACTCTCCGAAACGGATAAATTCAGCGGAATGAAGCCGGATCATCGCGGAAGTGTGAGCAAGAGGTGTTGTGTGTTTAAAGTGTTGATGCCTCTTCAACACCACACATCCAGAAACGGTTGCTGCGGGGAAGTAGGACCTGCGATCACGCGAATAGTTCGATGATGTACACCCAGATATATACGTGATGGATTTGGCTTGTCCGTTGGAGAACAGGCGGTTCACCACAACTAGGGCCTTTTGCCGAGAGACGATCTGTGGGACTAGAGCGGGCGCCAACAGAGTTGGGAACTAGAAGAAAGCGCGGCGAAAAAGCTGAGAGAGCAGATGCCTTGCACGCTTCGTGGGCCGTAACTGGATACAGCACGGCCCTCGCAGCCTGAGGGACGCGTCGTTACGCAGCGTGAGTCGCTTTGGGTACAGCCTTGCTCTGCACAGGTCGATCAGTCGATCATCCGTGACGCGGCTTTCGGGAACCGGCGGGCCGGTCCATTTCAAAGCTTAATTTCAAGTTCTGCTTCCATCGTTTTCTTCTATTCCCGCGAGTTCTTGGGGTACAGGAAAGCCAGAGTCAGGCGCATGCTCCAGGAAGGACCGCCTTTTGGATGCACGGCGTTGGCGAAGAATTCCACTTTCCAATTGACGGGCTGACTCCCGAGTTTTTGGACTCTTCCAGGACCGCCGCCGAAGGGCACGGTCCAGACGCTGCCGCTCGGGGCGTTCCAGTTGGCGGTAATGATCGGCGCAGAGGTGACATACCATCCCTTCTTCAGGTTGCGGGTAATGAAGTACTGGTCCAGCATCTGGTTGACGGACGGGCGGCTTCCTGAGCCGGCCACCGACCAGACATTATTCACAAGATTGACGATCGTCCATTTACCCGGTTGCACCAACACCACAGCGGACGGCCCGATGCTGAACTTGCCTTGCCCGAGGACGTGGTCAGTAGCTGTAGGAATCGCGAACGCTGGGCCGATACCCCACATTAGTTTTCCGGGATGACGCGGCGCGAAGAAGAAATCGGGTGCCATGTCACCCAGCCCGTATTCCCCGCCGGTGTTCTGGTTTGGGGAGGGCAGCCACACCAACGGCTGGACGATGCGTACGATCACTTTCCAGTAGCTGCTGATGTTCACGGGGATCACCGGTTGAATGTCGAGCACGTTCTGCGTGCGGTTAAAGGGTCCGGCGTCGAAGTTGGTATTGTTCTGCACGGGAACGAGGGTAAGGCTGGCAACCGGATTCTGCACATCTTTCTGCAGTTGTGCGTCGGGAGTCTCTGACGCGCTTTGCGGGTCGGATGCCGTCGTATCCTGCGCCACCAATGGCGTGGCAAGGAAGAAGAGAATCGCTAAGATCAGAGCGCTCCTTTGAATGCGATGAATGGCAACCATGGATACCTCCCGCCGCCATCGGCCTTGAACGTTGGCAGCTCGAGTCATTGAAATCTTCAGCATGCGTCTCGTTTCGTTGCAGTTGATACAGGCAAGGCAAACGCCAAACCGATGGAGTCGTAAGTCAATTTGTTTTCAGCAGGACGCGGATGCCATGGAGCTGGAACAGTTGAAATTGTTGAAAGGCAGGTTCGACCCGAAAACGTCGGTAGCAGGAAAGAAAGGACGGGCAGTTGGCTAGTCAGACATACAGTTTCGGATAGATGCCGAACTTTTTTACCCGCGAGACGAGAGCGTTGCGATTGATGCCCATGCGTGCGGCAGCTCCAGTAGCCCCGCCGACGCGACCCTTGCTATCGGTAAGTGCGCGCACGATCTCTTCCCGCGGCTTCTTGGCATAGTCGTCAGCAACACTCTTCTTTTCATTGCGGCGCTTCCCTTGCCGCTTCGATCCGACTCACTTATGGACATTTGCAATCCATACTTCGAACTAAATTAATGTCGCAGTAGTGCAGCTCAAGAAGATTCACTCTCCCGTATGGCCAAAGCAAAAGCGGCTTCGAAACGGACCTTGTTGCATGTCAGACGCATCTGCCCATGAGTCGACACTGACGAGCTCCTTGTCGGAAACACATACATCTGCAATCGCATAAGTGTTCTATTCGTTGGCAACTCAGGCCGACCCGCCCTTCACTCGTTTGGAATCACACTTGCACTCTCGCCTTATCGGAAAACGAGTTGAGGAGCATCGCATGGCAGCATCGCGAGTAATTTCACTGCCTCCGGGAGGCAGCGCAAAGGATTCATCCGACGATATCCGGTTCATGAGTGACGAGAACCTTGTTGCGGTCGCCAAGAAGGACCGACGAATAGCGTTCGATGAGCTTCACAACCGTCACGCCGGAAAGATGTTCCGCGTTGCTCATCGAATTACACGAAATCGAGAAGATGCCGAGGACGCGGTTCAGGAATGCTTCCTTAGTGCTTTCATTCGCTTAAAAGCCTTCGACGGAAGATCGACATTTCTGACCTGGCTGACTCGCATCGCCATAAATGCCGCGCTGATGAAACTGCGCAAGAATCGTGCGTCGCGAGAAGTCCCAGTAAAGGACCTCGCCGAAACCCCAGACTTTCGCATTGAAGACACGCTGGCAGACTCTTTGCCGAATCCGGAAGAGCGGCTTGCAAAGAGCGAGCAAGAAGCGATTCTGAGAGACGCGATCGCCAAGTTGCGGCCTTCCCTTCGGAAGGCGATCGAGGTCTATCAACTGCAGGAATCTTCCCTGCATGAAACCGCCGAGATGCTCGGGATCTCTATTGCAGCGACGAAAGCCCGAATGTTTCACGCCCGGGCGGCGTTACGCCGGGCAAAAGAACTGCAATTCATCGGTCCGTCGATTACAAAAATCTTTGTTTTCAAATCCCCCACGGGCACTACAAGCGATTCGGGTGCTTTTTCGCTGGAGGCGCAATGACGAAGCGACTGCCTTTTCTCGATTGGTATCAGATCCTGCGAGTACACCATCAGTGGCCCATCTTCGAGGCCATTCGCTACGCCCTGTGGCTGACCCGCTAGGTCCTTGTGGTTAGAAAACCTTAAGTTCCCCGATCAGACATACTGTTTCGGATAGATGCCGAACTTTTTCATCCGCGAGACGAGAGTGTTGCGATTGATGCCCATGCGTGCGGCAGCTCCGGCAGCGCCACCGACGCGTCCCTTGCTTTCCGTAAGTGCCCGCACGATCTCTTCCCGCTGCTTCTTGGCATAGTCGTCAGCAACACTTTTGTTTTGCTCCAGGGCATCCACGGCCTTTTTCAGAAATCGGGCAAGGCTTTCCGGATCCTGCTCCGCTGCGCCATGCGTTGTCCGGTCCGCCTTTGATTCATACAGTTCTTCGAGCGGCGCCTCCAACGACCTGCCGCGCGTCAGGATCACCGCGCGTTCAATGAGATTCTCCAGTTCACGAATGTTCCCGGGCCACTCCCAGGCAATCAGGCTTTTCATCACAGCCGCAGGAATACTGTCGATCTTCTTCTGCATCTGTTTCGCGAACCTTTCAACGAAATAACTCGCGAGCAGAGGAATATCGTCCTTGCGTTCCCGCAGCGGCGGTATCCGAATTGGAAACACATTCAACCGATAGTAAAGGTCACTGCGGAATTCACGGTCCTTAACCATCTTCTGAAGATCGCGATTGGTTGCCGCTACCAGCCGTACATTCACCTTCCGCGTATGCGTACTGCCGAGGCGTTCAAATTCCCGCTCCTGCAGAGCCCGCAGCAGCTTCGGCTGAATCTCAAGCGGAATGTCTCCGACCTCGTCCAAAAACAGAGTGCCTTGATCGGCCAGTTCCAGTCTGCCTATCTTCTGGGCAACGGCGCCCGTGAAGGCTCCCTTTTCGTGACCAAATAGCTCGCTCTCCAGAAGGCCGGTGGGAATCGCCGCGCAGTTCAGCTTCACAAACGTGCGGTCCTTCCTGCGACTACGGTCGTGAACCGCGCGTGCGATCAACTCTTTGCCTGTTCCCGTTTCACCGAGCAGCAAGACGGTGGAATCATTCGGTGCGACTGTCTCGACCAGTTCGAGGACGCGCTTGAGCGCCGGACTGTTCCCCACGATCTGCTCGAAATGCATGTCGCCGCGGATTTCTTGTTCGAGGTAAAGCTTTTCTTGGACGAGTTTGTCTTTGAGCTCGGAAATCTCCCGGTACGCCAGCGCGTTTGCAAGTGCGATAGCGATCTGTCCTGACGACCGGCTGAGGAAATCGACGTCTTCCGGCGTGAACGGAGTCTCTGTCCTGCGTAAAATCCCAAGGTTTCCCAGGGCTCGGCCTCGATTGACAAGTGGAATATCGCAAGAGACTCTTACGCTCTCCGCAGCAGCGATATCAGATATCTCCGGCGCGAGGTCGTCACGTTCGCGCCAGTCCCAGGCTACGGGCTTCAAGGTGTCCATCGCTTTCTTACAGGCGGTGCTCGGGGTAGCGAGCAACTCCTCCCTGAGGACTCCTTTGCCGTGCGGAAAATCCACCGCAAATGCCTTGAATTTCCCCGATGCTTCGTCTGGCAGCGAAACGACTACGGCGTCAGCGTGTATAACCTCGCGGATATTTGCTGCAATCGAACGCAAGACCTCTCGCGGATCAAGGCTTGAGGTGATTTTGCTCGTCAGATTGAGAAGCAAACCAAGCCGCTCATTTTGACGCTGAATTTCCGCTTCTGTGCGCTTTTGTTCACTCAAATCTAGGATGAAAGCGACACCCTCAGTCCCGCCAGCCTCGAACAATGCGGCTCCTACTAATATCGGTACGCGGCTTCCGTCCTTTCGGAAGAGTTCCTTTTCGAAAGGTGGGGCAGTCCCCTTGACGTGTAGCTCAGCTAATATCCTTGCATCATTTTCGCGCCATTCCGGAGGAGTCATTTCGGTCCAGCGCATGGGCGTGGATTCGAAAAGTTCACGGCCGTAGCCCACCATTCTTAGAAACGCCTCATTGGTATTGATGATGTCCCCTTCGACGTTCCAAATACAGATTCCGATGATGTTCGCATCGACCAAACGCCGAATCTTGGCTTCACGCTCTCTGAGCGCCTGATAGGCCAGCGCGTTTTCAATGGCGATGGCTATCAGTCCCGATGCTTGGTTAAAGAAATCTACGTCTTCCGCGATAAACGGAGTCTCCGTCGTGCGTCCAACAGATAGAATTCCGATAACTCGGCCGCGATTTACAAGTGGAATGCCGCAGAGCGCTTTTATGCCTTCAGCGGTCGCGAGCTCACTGGTCGCTGACGCGAACTCGTCACGTTGCCGAGTATCAACGACCACCGGTTTCAAGGTAGCCATCGCCCTTTTTGCGCCAGCGCTTAACGTAATGAGCGACTCTTCTTTGATAACCCCCTTCCCGTGCGGAAAATCCAAGACAAATACCTTGAACTTTCCCGATGCCGCATCGGGCAGCCAAACTGTTACGACATCAGCGTGCATGACTGCGCGTATATTTGCTGCAATCCCACGCAAGATCTCGCGTAAATCGAGGCTCGACGCGATTGCAGTCGTCAGATTCAGGAGCAACTCTAGTCGCTCGTTTTTACGTTGTAGTTCCGCCTCTGCGCCGGTGGTTGACATGAAGCACCGCTGATTTAGTGTCTAATCCTTTTGCCTCGGAATCGCAAGCCCTAGTCGCGGCAGCCGCCCACCACGTAGCTCGCGCCGGGACTGCAAAGCCACAGCACGACCGAGGCGATCTCCTCGGGCCTGCCTGCGCGGCCGATGGGGAACGCTCTTCGCGATCTCGCCGTAAGCCTGCTCGTCGCCGCTGACATCGCGGGCGATCTGCGTGTCGATCAGGCCCGGATTGACTGCGTTTACGCCTGAGACAATCCATCCGATGGCAGGCAGGATTCGTATGAGAAGTTGGTGCTTGTCTGGAGCTCCGGCTGCCTTCGAGCGTGGATGACGCAATTCGGAATTTATTCATTTGGCTGGAAAACGCGCTTTTCGTACAAGTGCCGGAGCGAACGTCTCGAAGCACACTAGACTTCAGCCGAACTCTCGCAGAGAATCGCGGCGGTTTCCAAGACCGCTCTCGAACACACCGTCGCCTTGCTTTACGCGGTCTTTGACATGAGCCAGCGAAACAAAAAATGCGAGGCGTGCTCCTACGATTTGCGCGGCGCGAAAAGGCGGCACGTCCGTGGGCCGGATTCCCGCGAAGGTAGGTTCACTTTGGTCGCTCCGGGTGTGGGGGCTTCGACTCGAAATCAGTGGACAGGCTGAGTTCTTTCCAGGACCTTGCTTCTTCTAGGCGTGCGAGGTCGTTTTTCTCCGCCCCGTTGTACGCATCGCTGCCGAGCAACAGTCGCAATGGAGGTTTCTGTTCCTGCGTCAGTCGCACGATCGCTTGAGCCGCCTTTTTCGGATCACCGGGCTGCTTACCGTTGTAGTCGCGTTGAAACCTGGCGGTTGCTCCAACAGTCGAGTCGTAGTCGGGATTTCCTTCGCTCAGTTTGGTGGAACTGCCGGCGAAGTCCGTGCGGAAGCCACCCGGCTCAACGATGGTGACCTTGATGCCTAGCGGCGCCACTTCGCGCGACAACACTTCTGAGAAACCCTCGACACCCCATTTCGCAGCCGAATAGGGCCCACGCCCTGGAGGCCCGATCCTTCCGCCCATCGACGAAAACTGAACAAAATGACCGGCTTTCCTTTGGCGAAAGTACGGAAGAGCGGCCTTCGTCACGATGATCGTCCCGAAGAGATTCGTTTCGATTTGTGCGCGAAAATCCGACATCGGCGTGTCTTCGACGGACGAGAGATTGCCGTATCCTGCGTTGTTGATAACAACCTCCAGCGAGCCAAAGGCACCGATCGCCGCCTTCACTGCGCTCGCTGCCGCGGACTCGTCGGTCACGTCCAGCGCGAAGAGCTTGATCTGGTCACCGTGGCGCTCCGATAGGTCATGTAGAGACTCGATGTCCCTAGCTGTCGCCAACACTTTATTACCCGCCGCAAGGCCCGCTTCGACAATCGCGCGACCCAGACCGCGAGAACTGCCCGTCACTAACCAAACTTGCGCCATTCATCCTCCTATTATTCGCAATCGGTTCCTCAACCCCTTGTTTTGTGAGTTGCACGTGGCCATTTTAAGGTCTTGCAGGTTGTTGTGAAGTGTTCTCGGGACATCTCAGCTACAGTTTGGCGGTTTGCTAATTCACTCTGACCCGTTCGCACTGATCGATTTTCGTTTGTTTTGTTTGCGTTAGAGACTCCCCAGTCGCACTGAAAGTCCTCATTTGCGATCGAATGCTTACCAAGCGCTTACCAGAAATCTGACCGATTCCGCGACGATTTTTCGGACCTCAAGCCGCGCAGGACCGCTGCCTGAGTCTTGACAGAGTAATTGTTCAACGTCTTGATGGCCGATTTGTGGGTTGAAAAGTCCTAAAAAGAAGACATCACGCCCAGGCGAACTCGTACCTAAATCACATTTCAACGAAAAGCCGACTTTTTGTCCAACTGAAACTGTGTCGGTAAACACATGCGCGTTTGTCGGTACCAATCCTGAAGACTCGCAGATTACATCCGAATTGCCCGTCACTCGGAATAATTTCCGCCATGCCTCCGATGCGAAATTGACGGAAACCGAGCAGTCGTCGTAGCCGCGCGACCGACCATAGACGTTCGGGTCACTATCGACATTCGCGTGCCGTTTTCGCACGCGACGCGCGATTACTTCTGCCCTTCCTAATACAGCTGTATTAGATTCAAGTTAGCGAAGGCGGATGGGTAATCCGCCCGTGAGACATTCACACTCAAGAGCGACCAAAGAATCATGACGGAAGCGAAGCATTGCATCCCGTCGGCTTATTCGAGCCTCGGAGCGGAGCAGGGGACTCGCGCGCAGAAGTATGCAGAGTTTCTCTGGCGCACAGATCCTCTTGCCGAAGCCGTGATGGAAGAATTCGCCCGCATGCCGGAAAGCAAATGGAGGGCTCTGCTTGAAATGGCGCTGGCTCAAGGTGTCGAGGCGGTGCCTGACGCACCAGAGCCATTGCGAGCGCTTTTTCGCCAGCTGGAGAGCACTCCCATCTGGGTAGATCGCGACAGGTGTAATTTGGGTGGGTCCACGTTTCTGCGTTGCCGGCTTGGCTTTGTACCGCTGGCGCTGCTCGCGCTGCCGATCATTTACAGTTGGCCCGCAGGCAACAAGCCGCTAGCGCTGTCAGGTCAGTTGGTGCATCGCGCTTCGCAACGCCTGAAAGACACTGCGCGGTACGTATTCGCTGTTAGTCAGCCAGACGGGCTGTCCCGTTTTTCCGAGGGGTTTGCGATGACGGTTCGCGTGCGCCTAATCCACGCGCAGGTGAGGAGATTGCTCCTCGAGTCCGGTCAATGGCGCCGGGAGACCTGGGGCGCACCTATCAACCAATGCCACATGGCCGGTACGAACCTGATGTTCTCTGTTGGCGTACTCGACGGTCTGACACGCCTCGGCTACCGATTCAAACGAGTGGAACGCGAAGGGCTTGTCCACTTGTGGCGCTACGCAGGTTATCTGCTGGGCGTCGAGCATGAATTGCAGATGGCCGACGAATTCGAGGGCCACCGCCTGCTGAACCTAATGTTTGCGTTCGAACCGGAACCGGACGACGACTCGCGTGCGCTCGTGGATGCGCTTATGCAGACTTCCTTTACGTACGTTCGCAATTTCAAGGCAGCGCGCTGGTGCAGCGTTAATCTCTGTTACGGGATCTCACGCGCACTGATTGGGGATGAGCAGGCCGCCGCCCTCCGATTTCCCAAGACTAACTGGAAATTCATAGTGCCAATGATTCGCCCCTTTACGTGGCTCATTGAAACGACTCGGATGTTCAGCAGCAGCGTGCAAGCCCTTGCGAAAGTTGCCGGACCAAAAGCGTTTCGACACCTTCTAAGCGAGCGCGGGCTAAAGGGAGCCACAGGCGATTTCGCAATACCTCGCCGGATAGCGGTTCGTACGCATGAGTCTGAATTCGCATCAGGTCATGTGAAAGGCGAGGCCGCCAAGCAGGAAGTGACCGACGGAGGAAAGGGATGAAAGAGCCGACGCGAGTGGTGTGCTTGGGCGGTGGCTGGGTGGCAATTTATCTCGCCCGAGCTTTGCGTCCGGCGGTACGAAAAGGCGAGATCAAGCTGACCGTGGTCAGCCGGGACAACTATTCCACCGTGCATGGATTGATTGCGGAAATGCTGACGTGCAAGATCCAACCGCAGCAAATCAATGTGTCCGTACGGGAAATGATTGCGCCGGCTCATCTTCATAATGCGGAAATTGAGTTAGTGGACATCAGCAGTCAGCGCGTGCTTACCCGGCGCTCGCTTGATGGTCGCGCGCATGCGCTGCCGTATGACCATTTGGTAGTCGGCGTAGGTTCGATCGAGGATTTTTCTCGATACGCAGGAATCGCTGACCATGCGTTTCCACTAAAGACGTTTGCCGATTGCTACCGTCTCCGCAATCATCTTGTGAGCGTTTTGGAGATGGCGTCCATCGAGACGAACCCGGAAGAGCGGCGGCGACTGCTTACTTTTGTTGTGGCCGGCGGAAACTACGCTGGGGTCGAAGTGGCCTGCGACTTGGTAGATTATTTTCGGTTTCTGTCACGAACGAGATATCCAGAGTTGGGGTTTCAAGAGTTCCGTGTGGTGCTGGTGGAAGCTGGGCCGCGCATTCTGCCGGAACTGGGGAAACGCCTTCCGTACCTGGTGCGTTACGCCGAAAAACGCGTCGAGCGATTGGGCATGGAGGTGCACCTCAACACCGGTCTCCATGCAGCCACCGGCGAAGGGGCGGTTCTCAACTCTGGCGAATGCATAGCGACACGCACTATCATCACGTGCACCGGTATGAAGTCGTCTCCATTGCTCGACCAATTTCCTTATGAACGCGACGCACGAGGGCGTCTTATCACTGACAACTTCTGCCGTGTGCCGGGCGCAACTAATATCTGGGCCGGGGGTGATTGCGCAGCCGTCCCGCATCCGGACGGAGGGGCTTGCCCTCCTTTGGCTCACTATGCCCAGAAGGCTGGCTCCAACATCGGCGTGAATCTCCTTCGCGCTGCCGCGAACAAGCCGCTCAAATCTTATTCCTTCAACGGACTCGGCGAAGCGTGCACGCTCGGGCACCATTGCGGGATTGCGCATATGAAGGGCATTCCCGCATGCGGGTTTCTCGCGTGGCTCGGCTGGCGTCTTATTGTGCTCACCATGTTCGTTCCCACCAGGACCCGACGCATACGGCTTCTCTTCGATTGGTGGTTGACCCTAATTCTTGGCCGCGATGTCTTGAATCCCAGAGTGGACAAGCATGGAGCGATTTGGCATGTCCTTTACGAGCCGGGGCAAATTATCGTCGCACCGGGAGAGACCAGTCGCTATCACTACTTAGTGGAATCAGGAGATGTGGATGTTGTCTCGAACGACGGGAAGGGCGAGGCTTTTGTGGGTTCTTTTAAGGCGGGCGATTATTTCGGCCATGTGACCCCACTGGGCCCAGACTGTTGTATTCGCTCGCGGACGCGGGTGCGGTTATTAGCGATTGACCGCGAAGCGGCCGATGCACTGAGTGCGGTGCGGCCCGATCTCGCTTTGCTTCTGAAAAAGGGCAAGAGCAGTACTCCGGGAATACAATCTGTCTGAAATGTTCAGCGATCCCCTCAAAGCGACCTTGTTCGAAGTCCTGCTCAACCGGCGTTCGCGCCGAGTAGGCTTGGGGATGAGAATCCCTGCCGGGCCGTTTCAATACACGAGCCCGCTCAAACCTATTCCTCTGACTGACGAAGAAGAGGCTGCGCTGGCATTTGCTGCTTGTGGAGTCACGGGCTACGCGCTTGCCGATCTCTCTTATGGGCCCAAGGAAGGCGGCAGCATGTTGGTCGGGCGGCTTGGCCGCACAGTTGCGAGTCCCGATGCTGTGAATGCCGTGGCGGTCCTGGTCACGAACGATAGAGGGACGTGGCTGCTGAAGCGTCCTCAGGATTTTGCCGCCGCCGAATTCCCGGAGCTGGTCCGGTTGGCAAGAAACGGCGCACTGACCGACCTATACAAACGTGGACGAATACAATTGTCCGACAGGCGAGCTGCGCCTCCGTTAGACGCAGGCTATAATTTCTCAATCAATCGATGGTCACTCTATGCTCCGGGAACAACTTACTTCCTGCCGATCATTGAGACCACGGCACTCACGATCAACGCGCTTCTCGAATTGTTTGGCGAAGACATGGCAATTTTCTTACGCGATGAGCGGGCATGGTTCCGTCCAGCGGGCGTTGGTCGCTTTGCGCGTAGCAAGGGTGGTCACCTGCACGACAAGCCGCATGATCTCCGGACAGCGACGATTCAAGTTATGGAGACGGCCCTGCTGGAATCCATGGCCACTGAACACGGAATGGTTCTGCAGAACCTCGCGTTGATGACGGAAGCGCTTGGATTGGGCGGCTTCCCGAATTTTGCCCGACACGAATATAGTTGGTTCAAAGTGGCCGGCTTTCGAATGCAGTCTATGCCGGCCAGCCGTTACGCAGGCGGCCCACGAGTTCTTTCTGCTTTGGCGAACGCGTTTGGACGAGATCCTTTGTTGGAATATCCCATTGGGCTGGAAAAAGACAACCAAGTACTTCTGAAACCATTTTGCCCGCCCTACCACAAATCCATGGAGGATGCGGTCCGCGCCTTCGTGGAAACGAAGTTCGGGACAGATGGAACCTACCGCGGTGGAGTGCAACAGAGTGCATGGCTCGACGCGGCTTCTGGTATCGCCGAGATACCGGCGCCGAGCGCGGCGGCTCTGCAAGCAACAATCGGATATTGTGACTACGTTTTTCGCCGCTACGGACGGTTCCCCGCCTACACTGCGCCGTTCCGGACGATCATCGGGTTTCAAGTCTGCCGCGTAGATGTCGATTTCTATGACCGCTTCTATGCTCCAGATGCCGTGTCGGATACGGTGCGGGCCTCTACAAGAGAAGTCCTCCGCAAGCCGTAAAGCAGTGTTCTGCTACTGCATTGCCATGGGCATAGCACCATGCTCTTCAACCCACGGTCCCAACTTCGGAATTTCTCCGACGCGTGACCCGACACGGAGGGATTTACCGCGATTAGTAACGGGAAGTCGGCTAGTGTGGAGCTATTCAGATCTTGAGTTCACTTGGTGGAAAACGCGCATTTCGTGGAAGTAGAGAGGCATCCTTTATATACGCGTATATGCGCGTGTGCGCCGGCGGCGTCATCGAGTTGCTCTTTCCCGATGGAACATTCGATGGTGCGTGGACTCAGCACGTGTCGATGAACATTGCTGAGAAGAAGGAGCTGTACGAAGGAATATGACGGGTTCTCAAGATCGGCGGGCGGTTCGCGCTGCACGATGTCGTCCAGCGCACGCCTGGGGCCATTCTATTTCCGGTGCCTTGGGCCCGGACGCCGGAGATCAATCATCTTCAGTCGGCTGAAGCCATGCGGACAACGATTGTGGATGCGGGATTTGCCCTCGTTCTGTGGAATGACGTCACAGAAGGTGCATTGCGCTTTCTTGATGCGATGGTATGGGGCGCTGATTTACGACGCACGCATTACAAAGGGCGATTTCGTGATTATTACGGCGGCGAGCGGCAGCGTGGGGATTGCGGCGATTGAGATCGTGAGCGGAAGGGGCGATCAGCATTGCAACGACGCGGACATCCAAGAAGAAAAGGGTGTTGCGCGAGGTGGGAGCGAAACACGTGATTGCTACGGAGGAAGAAGACTTTTTGGCACGGCTGAAGGAGATTACGGGTGGCAAAGGGGCTCGCGTGATCTTGGATCCGATTGGGGGCAAAGGGATTGAGCTGCTGGCGCAGGCGGCGGCTAAGGTTCGCGCTGATCTCCGCCGACCGCTGCCGTGAAAGCGGTGTAAGTCAATCCGGTCAAAGAAACGACCGCCATCCGTCGCAGCAGTTCAATAGTCGCGAACTGACGACGCGCCGAACGTGGGGAGATTCGACACATTCCAGCCGCCTCCCAGCGCCTTGACCAGAAGCACACTGGCGTCCATCCGGCGCCGCAGGATATCAATGGCGTTTCGCTCGTTGGCGAGTTCGATGGTTTGTGCGGTGATGACCTGGAGGTACGTATCGACCCCGCCCTTGTAACGGCTTGTAAAAAGTTGCAGAGATTCCTGCGCTGACGCGACAGCCTCCTGTTGCTGTTGCGTTTCGTTCTCGAGAATGCGCAAGGCGGCGACGTTGTCTTCGATTTCTTGGAACGCGGTCAGTGAGGTCTGACGATAGATTGCGACTGCAGCATCGTAGTTTGCGCGCGCCGATTCGGAAGTCGCGCGGCGGCGCCCTGCGTCGAACAGGGTCTCGGCGAGGGCCGGACCGACGGCCCAGAAGCCGCTCGGCCAACTAAACCAGTTGGAACCCTGCGAGCCGCCGAATCCCGCGGTTCCACCGAGGGTCACGGTCGGGAAATACGCCGCGCGGGCGATGCCGATCTGCTGGTTTGCTTCCGCCACTCGGCGCTCCGCAGAGGCTATGTCCGGACGTCGCTGCAATAGTTCAGAAGGGAGGCCAATCGGTATGCTGGGAGGTTGGTAGTTGAGCGGTGCTGCTGCGGCCAGACTGAAATCTGCGGGGGGCTTTCCGATCAAAATCGCAATGGCGTGTTCGAATTGCGCTCGTTGCACGGTGACATCTGTGTCTTGCACATTCGTGGTGTCCAACTGGGTTTGTGCTTGCGCAACGTCGGCCTTCGGGGCCACGCCGCCTTTGAAGCGATTGAGCGTCAGCTGGAGGTTGTCGGTGTACGCTTTTACCGTATCGTCGAGAAGCTGTTTCTGCGCATCGGCGCTGCGCAACTCGAAATAGTCCAAAGCGAGTTCCGCCTCGAGGCTAAGCTTTGCGGTCTCGTAGTCGGCAGCCGTCGCCTGGGCTTCCTCGCGCGCGGCAGCGACGCTGCGCCGCACACGGCCCCAAAGGTCCAGCTCATAGGAAAGATCAAAGGGCAATACGAAATCACCCTTGCTGGACTGTTCGATCTTCGATGGAAAGTTCGGCGAAAAGTCTGAACTCCTCACATAGCTAGCGCTCGGCGAGGTGGAGATGGTTGGAAACTGCGAAGCCCGATGGAAACGAATCGCCGCACGAGCTTCGCGGAAGCGCGCTTCCGCTACTTTTAGATTCTGGTTGGAATCAGCGATCTGCTCTTCCAGCTCGTTGAGTTCCGGATCGCCAAAAATCTCCCACCAGTTTCCGCGGCTCGTCTGATCTGCGGGAAGCGCGGGGTGCCATTGGTCTGACTCCTGGAAGGAGGCCGGTGCTTGTTCCTTGTAGGTCGGGGTGGTAGGGGCGGTAGGCTTGAGGTATCTGGGACCAACGGTGCAGCCCCCTAGCGCCACGAGCAACAGCATTAGAAGAAGCACCGCGATCACGCCGGTAAGAGTGTAACGGACCGCCACTAACATGTAATTTTTCATTTCCCGGGCCCACCTGGTCTTTTGCCGCCCAGGCGGACGGGCATGCCGGCGACCAGAGAGTCCGATGGGTCGACGATGACAGCGTCCGTTGATTGCAGGCCAGAAATGATTTCTACGCTATTCCCGTAATCGCGACTGATCTTGACCGGGACCAACTCGACTTTGCCATTGCGAACTAGCGCGACCTGCAAGCCCTCCTTGCGGAAGATCAACGTATTGGAGGGAATGGTTACCGAGCGAGTCTCGTCAGGCAGCTTGAGGTGCACAAATACGTAAGCGCCCGGCAAGAGTTGGCCGGTCGGATTGTCGACATCGACCTCAACAAGCAGCGTGCGTGATGCGAGGTCGATGGAGTTAGCGTTGCGAACGAGAGTGCCATGGAAGGTTTGGCCGGGGAATTCATCGAGGGTCAAAGTGGCTGGCGCACCTGAGCGCGCGGCGCGGGAGTACACCTCGGGAACCGCGACGTAGAGGCGGAGCGTGCGAACGTCGGCGATGTGAAAGAGCTCTCGCGGTTGGGTGCTGGCCCCGGCATCGATGAGTGCTCCGATATCCGTGTTGCGGGCGGTGATGATCCCGTCAAAGGGGGCATAGATTTTTTCGAACGATTGTAGCTGCTCCAGACGCCGCACGTTCGCGGAACTGGATTCGGCCGCAGCTTTGACTGCGCTCAGATTGCTGAGTGCCTGGTCGGTTTCCTGTTGGGATACGGAGCCTGTGCTCACCAGGTTTTGCCAGCGGCTCGCGGTGATTTTGGCGATATTCAGGTTGGCTTGCGCGGTATCCAGGTCCGCTCGAGCCTGCTGCAACTGTTGGTCGACTTCTGGGGTTTCGATCTCCGCAAGTAACCGGCCTTTCTGAACGTGCGCGCCAATGTCGAAGTACCAGCGCTTGAGATAGCCGTTCGTCCGCGCATAGATCGGTGCGTCGCTGAATGCCTGCGTATTACCTGGCAGGACAATTTCCTGCGTGGGGGCGCCTTCTTTTGGAAAAACCACGGCGACAGTGGGAA